>Ga0315338_1002091_pt1 | contig 21232 bp, 15 predicted proteins | sample ASW8metaG_FD_204518 | JGI IMG/M metagenome (GOLD analysis project Ga0315338, IMG submission 204518) | Ammonia-oxidizing marine archaeal communities from Monterey Bay, California, United States - ASW #8 | ecosystem: Environmental > Aquatic > Marine > Coastal | place: USA: California | collected... | reverse complement strand
GATGATTTTCATACCAAGAGAATCGAAGGCAGCGGCCAGCTCGGCCTTCTCCTTTTTGGGATATCCCCCCTTGATCACATTGGCTTGCAGTGCTGTCAGGGCAGCAAGGCGCTCAAGAGGTTGCCCGTCTCCCTGCAGGTAGTGACTCTGGCAGTCGTGTGAACCCATTTGACCCCGGACAAAACCTGCAAGTTTCTTCTTGTTCTCTTCGCCCACCAGGTTTTCCTCAAGCTTGATCAAGCGATCGAGCTCCTCGCCCGGATCTCGCGAGTGCTTCAGTAATTCATCAATATTTTCAGGTGTTAGAAGCCTGGAAGAGCGCGCTTGGAACGCGGCGTTAAGCGCATCAATCGGCAAGATATTGCCGGCTCCCATCACCAGTTTCTGTGCCAACTCCCTTAGCATGCGCACTTCTTGGCGAATACTGCTTGGGCGCAAACGACTTGGTCGCTCCAATTCCTTGAGCAATTTCTGTGCGATCACTGTCCGGCATTCGTTCAACTCACCGGCATCGATTTTTTCTGCCATGCGCTTGGCTGCACTGGGTGCCAGATTGAGTGAGCTCGCTCCCCTATCACCATCATAAATGCAAGTCAGACGTTCCAGCGTCTCCCCCAAATCTTTGCATTTGCCAAGCAAGGCATCAAAACCCGCCCCAAACCGGATGATTTCACCGAGGAAAGAATCGATTTCGGCGCGAGCATATTCATGAGGATCTGCCGCCTCCGGAAGGTTGTCGGAGAGGGCCAGAACCGCGTTTAGCTTGGCGTCATAGCTTTTTTCAGCCTTGAGATGGTCAACGATGACGGCACGCAGCAGATAGGAAGATGTGTTCTTCTCGAACAGATCATTCACGACGGTCGCGAAATCTTTGTCCTGGGGATACGTTGGGAGTCTCTTCTTTCGAACATCACCGTATATCCGGCTCAGCGAATTTTGGATCAGCTCATTAAGTTGTTTCACCAGTTTTGCGACGCTAGCATCATCGGTCTGGGCGCGAGCTATAGCGACTTTCTGAACCGCATGCTGCAAGTCTGTGCCTGACGCCTCAAGGGATTCCACCAGATCGGCTCGATGGAGCAATTCCATCGGAATGACTTTCATCCGCTCCAGCCATTGCTGCAGAACGCGGAAAATAGTGTCCCGGGCATGGGGCAGAGACAGGTCATCAGGTGTCAGGCATGGGAGCTTAGACTCGCCAGTTTTTTCTTTGACATCACCCATCGTCTCCGCACCGGATTCCCAGACAGGCACCGATTTAAAGACGCGGTGTTGCTCATCAAATTTTTCCTTGGTCACACGAACAGACGAACCGTCAACGCTACGGACCAATTTATGGGCGGCCCGTATGGCGGTGTCGCGGTCATTCTTCGCCTCATGTAGGGCCCAGGAGGCCTTTGCGTGCTTCTTAAAGAAGATTTCGTAATGCGTGCCGCCGGTCATAAGGGACTCCCATGAATGACAACAAGTTGCACAACGAGCCTTAAAACCTCGTGAACCATACAGTTTTGCCACATTCTCCCTGAGATTTTCGCCACAATTTGAAGTATTGTGCTTGGCGATCAGGCGTCTGGGTGGTTAATGTCCCGCGCAAACCCTTCCAAATGCGCCAATAAAGTTCGGCGCAGCGACCGGAGCAAGCATGGCTACAATCGCACTTGTCGACGACGACGAGAATATCATCACCTCGGTTTCCATCTTCTTGGAGGGCGAAGGCTATCATGTCAGAACGTACAATGACGGTGCATCCGCGCTCGCGGCACTCGCCGAGGATCCGCCGGATCTGGGTGTATTTGATATCAAAATGCCCCGGATGGATGGGTTGGAATTGCTCCGCCGTCTGCGCCAAACATCAAATCTTCCGGTCATATTCTTGACCTCCAAAGACGATGAGTTCGATGAGGCTCTGGGGCTCAATCTTGGTGCCGACGATTATATCGCAAAGCCATTTTCCCAGCGATTGCTGGGGGAGCGGGTGAAGGCCGTCCTTCGTCGGGCGCGTCCAGAAGGCGAGCCAGACCCAGTGTCCGGCATGGAGCCCGGCGATTCGAAGCCTCTCGAGCGTGGCAAATTACTGCTCGATCCCAATCGTCATTCCTGTTCCTGGAACGGCGAGCCGGTGCGTCTCACCGTCACCGAATTTTTGATTCTTCAGGCGCTGGCAACCCGGGTTGGTTACGTGAAGAGCCGGGACAGTCTGATGGACGCGGCCTACGATGATCAGGTCTACGTTGATGACCGCACCATCGATAGCCACATCAAGCGGGTGCGTAAGAAATTCCGAGAGGTCGACAAGACCTTTGATTCCATCGAGACCCTGTATGGCGTGGGCTACCGCTATAAAGAAGATTAGATTCGACCGCCTGCGTGCAGGGTTCGAAAGTGCAGGTGATTTCCTGCGCTATGTGGTTCCACGCGCCTCTTCGCGACTGGCACAACTAATTCTAGTGGCAAATTTTGTGGCGCTTGGCGTGTTGGTCGTCGGCATGCTCGTCCTCAGCGAAACTCAGCGCGGCTTGGTCACGGCCCGTCTCGATGCGCTTCGCACGCAGGGTGAGTTGATCGCAAACGTCCTCGCCGTTGGGGCTTCGGACATCGCGCCCGCTCCAGCGTTGAGAAATGATGATGCACGGGCATTATTGCGACAGTTATATGTGCCGGAACAGGCCCGTGTTTTGGTGTTTGATAAGGCCGGAATGCAGGTCGCGGACAGTCATTTGCTGGCCGATGTCGTCGAGATGACCGATCTGCCGCCTGTCGGTGAAGAGCGTCCCAGTATCGCCAGCAGCGCCCGAAGTCTCCCCGGTCGAGCATTGGACGGGTTTGCCAACATCCTAAGATCCGACGCCGAGAAAGACGCCTTCAATCGCAGTCGGGCCGCTGAGGTCGAGTTGGCGGTTTCGGGAGAATTGGTGGCGGGCGTTCGGCGCGAGGAAGATGGGCGCCGGGTAGTGTCTGTCTCAATTCCAATTCAGCCGGTGCGCGCCATTATCGGAGCGGTCACGATCGAATCCTACGGACTGGATGATTTGATCGCGGCCCAACGACGAGCCCTATTACCGTTTATTCTGATCGCTGCCCTCGTGACGGCGCTTTCATCTCTGGCTTTGACCTATTTTATTGCGCGACCGATCCGCCGTTTGGCCCAAGCCGCGCATGATGCAAGACGTGCCGGTGGCAGTCGGGTGAAAATGCCAGATCTTGGCTCGCGCAAAGATGAGATCGGTGAGCTGGGCGTCGCTCTTTCTGAGATGACGGAAGCTTTGTATGACAGAATGGACGCGATCGAGAGCTTCGCAGCCGACGTGTCCCACGAGCTCAAAAACCCTCTAACCTCAATTCGGTCCGCGGCCGAAGTTCTGCCGCTCGCTAAGGATGATGAGCGTCGACAGCGATTATTGTCTGTGATCCAGGCCGATGTCAGCCGACTGGATCGGTTGATTACGGATATTTCAAAGGCATCTCGTGTGGATGCCGAGTTGGCGCGAGAAGATGTTGGTCGCCTGGATCTGTGTGGACTTCTGGAAAACTTGGCAGAGGTTTACAGCGAAGGGAAGGACTGTGGTCCGAGGGTTGTTTTTGAAAATACGGTTCGCAATGGGTCGGTTTTGGGCCGAGAAGGGCCGCTGGGGCAGGTTTTTCGCAATCTGATCGACAATGCACTTACGTTCAGCCCGACGGATGGTGAGGTTCAATTGACGGCCAGTCGTGGCCATCGCGACGGCGGCATTAAGCTTGTGATTACGGTAGAAGACAACGGTCCGGGGATCCCCACCGAAAATCTCGAAACCGTCTTTGACCGGTTCTATACCGAGCGCCCAAAAGGCGCAGCATTCGGCAAACATTCTGGCCTTGGACTCGCGATTTCCCGCCAAATTGTCGATGCGCATGGCGGTCTGATCGATGCGGGCAATCGCGTTGATTCTGAGGGCAATATTGTCGGCGCGATCTTCACCGTAGAGTTGCCAGCGGCATTGGCGAACTGACATCAACTGCGTTCCAATTGCAAAAAGACGCTTTCCCTGCGGCGCAAGGCGCGTTTAACTCAAGACATGATTGGAGTCGTCGTCGTCAGCCACGGTCGTTTAGCCGATGAATTTGTCGCCGCCACAGAGCATGTGGTCGGACCGATGGATGCCTTTTTGGCTGTCTGCATTGGGCCGGACGACGATATGGAACAACGCCGTGGCGATATCCGACAGTCGATTGCCGATGCGGATCGCGGCGAAGGCGTACTGATTCTTACCGATATGTTCGGTGGTACACCGTCCAATTTGGCCATTTCTCTAATCGAGACAGATAAGGTCGAAGTGATCGCAGGCGTAAATCTGCCAATGCTGATCAAATTGGCTGAAGCGCGCTCGCGGGCCGACCTGAACAGCTTGGCCCGCATGGGCCAGGACGCCGGTAAACGCTATATCGCGATTGCCTCCGACGTTCTTGAAGGCGCTAACAAGTGAACGAGACGATGACCCGGCAGGTCACAATCGTGAATGCCCGCGGTTTGCACGCGCGGGCGGCGGCTAAATTTGTCGAGACCGTCCGTGGCTTTGAGGCAAATGTACGGGTCACAAAAGATGGTGAAACCGTCAATGCCGATTCCATTATGGAATTGCTGATGCTCGCTGCCAGTAAGGGTTCTACAATCCAGATTCAATCGGAAGGCCTACAGGCGCAGGAATCGCTGGATCGCCTTGTCGAGCTGGTGGAAGCTGGCTTTTACGAAGAGGATTGACGGTCGCCCTTTTCCGCGACCGCCTCCGTTGATGAGGTAAGCCTGTTCAGGCTTCAACCCTATTCCGAATCTTTGTCGAATTCGATATCCGGAGCGCCTGGTGCGAAATCGCCACTGACCGCCGCATCCGTCATTGGGTCCGCTGCGTCATCGATTAGCGGGTCATTGTACAATGCATCGACGGATGCAGGTTCTTCTGGCTCATCCGCATCAGCGCCTGCCACTTCCTGATCCATGGATACAGTGTCGGTTGCTATGGGTTCTGAGTTCGCGTTGGCGTTAGCACCGCTCGTCTCATCGCTTTCAATACCAGTCGCATCGACCGTTTCGTTTTCGTCCAGTGTGGGAGAGGCGATTTCCTCACCGCCACTTGTTTCAGGGGTGTCCTGATCCGGTTCAGCATTGATCGCTGTATCATCAATGACCGGCATTGGAGGAGGTGGTGCCAAGGCCATGGTGCGTTCAGCGTCGTGGGTTTCATCGTCTTCTTCGTTGGAAAGTTCCGCACCTGAAGCTTCCGATGCGTTCAGCGCAATGGCTGCTGCCAACGCCGTTTCATCAGGCAAATCGTCGTCCTCAGATGTCACCTTCTCAACGGTATCCCCGTCCGGGCTGGTGGTATTAAGGCTTTCCTCGGCTCCATTATTCTCAATCGGTGTGGTTTCTGTTGAAACGAGGCTTGCCGCGTCATCGGATTGAGCAGCGTTTGAATCGGTCTCCGATCCATCGTCGGACGGAATGTCCGCGTGATCTGGGGTTGAATTGTTTTCGATTGACGTATCGCTGGAGCTGTCCGCCGCGTCGTCTTCGGCGAAGGTTCGGGTTTCCAATTCATCACGCGCGGCGTCTTCCATCGTTGCGCTATGGCCGTCGAATGAGGGAGTGGCTTCTGCCTCACCTTCAGCAATTGCGGCTGCAGCGGCAATGGCTGCAGCGGCAATGGCCGCATCCTCTGTTGGCCCCTTTGACGCGTCAGCTGATGCAACGCCTTCTTGCGGTGGGTGGCGCATGACGTGTTCAGCCAAACGATCTACCCGTGCATTAAAACGACCGCCGTCGCGGATGCGATTGATCAATCCGCCCGCTGCGAAGATGAATAGGGCACCCGCAATCATGATCAATGTGACGTCCGCGCTGCCAAGCACCGCGCCACCAATCACGCACAAAACGGCCAAAGCGGGAATGTAGATTAGACGCCACGAGCGCGCAGCAAACGCGATCACAGCCAGCAGTGTTGCGCTGATTCCGAGACTCCACTCTGTGAGGAATTCCATTGGCACGAAGCCGAGGGCCAGGAGCCCATCAGTCATCCCGGAGGTTAGAGCTCCTTCAAGACGCCAGCTCGCCAGTCCCGGGATGTAGGCATTCAATTCTTCGAAGATGTTGAGAGGCGGGACGCCGGCCATAACTGAGTCGTTGATGACCGAGATGAAGCTGTGAAGGGTGGGCCAAACGGCAGCAGCGCCAACGACCAACAAAACCAGCATGGAAAGCCACCAATTGGTTGTCCGAGTCACCCCCGACTTGGTCAGAGTTGACGTCGCATCCGGTGCCGCCCGCATCCAAACGCCTCTGGAATGATTAATGATCGCCACCGGGCGTGACCGCCGGTTAGGGCCAGATTGAACGCGGAGAACCGTTGCCGTGTCACCCGGTGCCATCGCACTGGTTTGCTCCATCAATTTAATTTCGTGGTCCATGCCGTCGGCATCGGTCACATGCCCCGTTGATGCATCGCCATTCGCGACCTGCCCTGAGACGGTGAAAAAATCGATACGACGAGATCCGAAGGATTGCCCTGAGTGGGCAGTTGGCAGCAAGGACATGTCTAAACGCACCTCATACATCAAAATGGCGTGCCTGATTTGTACCAAACTGGCCCGCGTGATTTTCACAGAAGCCGACGTTACAATTTTGGGACCACAATTAGAACCGGCTTTAAGTAATTCTTAATCTCGTGTTCTTCAAACGTTCTGAATTTAGGTGTGTTTTTTCGACACGAATACTACAATTCGACGTTTGCCTTCCCGCCGCAGGCGGCTAGCCTTCGGGGATGCGCTGTTCTCCAGACAATCTTCAACGCTCCCTGTCGAGGGTCGTCAGACATCTATTATTCGGTCTGATGCCATTCATCTTGGTTGGGTGTGCGGGTATTCCGGATGCGATCGTTCCGAGCCAATTTCAGGCTGATCGTGGGCCTTTTGTTCCGCGCGATGCGTTTCCGGTTTTTCCAAATGTTGAACGAATGATTGGTCCAGATGATTGCCAGGGCGCATCACTCGCCGCGATTGAGGCATCAATACCCGAATACCCAAATAGAGCTTGGACACTTGGCCGTCAGGGGTGGGTCGTCGTCAGGTTTCACGTCTACAGTGACGGACAAGTTCATCGCGCACGGGTTGCGCGAGCGGTTCCAGACGGCCCCTTCAACCGGGCATCGGTCAGAGCCGTTTCAGATTGGCGTTTTCGCCCTCTGGAGGGCGTGGAAATATTGGAAAATTGCGTCGTCATGTTTGAATTCCGCGCTGGGGAAGTCAGGATTCGCTAATTTTTCGCGAGAGTTTCCGATAGCGAAAAGATAATTTTCCACAGCTTAGAGCTTCAACATGCTGCTTTGATTCAAGTGCTTGAGTGGACTCTGGTTTTTGAATCATCACGCGGTGAAATCGCCGCCGCTTCACTCAAAAATATCGACTTAGACATAAGTTATTAAGATTTTTGCTGCCCTCGGCGTCGCCCGCGAGTCTGTGTCTCGTTATGTTGGTGATTCGTGAGGACCGCTGCCTTGGGGGACGGGTCCGAGCTCAGGGCGATAGAATGACTGAACAAATATTTCAATTTGCGACCTTGGCCGTAACAATCGGGGCTGTTGCATTCGGTGTTGGTGTGGGTTTTTGGGCTTACAAAACAACAACGGGAGCGCGAGCAGCACAAGCCATTTGGCGGCGACGGCTTGGAGAGCTTGAAGATCGCGTGTCTCGCGCGGACAGCGTATTTGGCGCCCATCCGGGTTTGGTTCTGATCTGGGATGAGCCCCCGTTCGACGAAGCAGAGACGGGTTGGGGGCAACCGCGCATATTCGGCTCGACCGTCGCACTTGCTTCACTCCTAAAATTTGCTGAAGCGAGCGATGGCCCGGACCCTGCTGCAATCTTGATGGATGGGCTGGCTGACTACGAAGCCCGGTCTGCAGGCGGCGAAGAAACAACTTTGCGCCGTAGATTTCATGATTTGATGCAACAGGGACGGCCATTTTCGTTGACCATAATCGGACCGAGCGGTCGCTTTTTGGAAGTCGATGGTCGCGCGGCCGGGACTCAATTGGTCGTCTGGTTGTCAGATTCTACAATTCGGGGGCTTGAGGAGTCTGGCGCTCGCGGTCGTATCGAAGAAGCGCGCAGGATGGTGAGCCAGGACCCGTTGGCTTTCCTTGACATGCTGGGGCGGGCCCCATTCCCAACCTGGCGTATGAACGCGACTGGCCGGCTTGAATGGGCAAATAAGGCGTACATCGAGGCGGTTGAGGGCGAGAGCCTCGAACATGTATTGCAGACCCAGGCTGCGCTCGATTCCAATCTGACGGCACAGGTTGCGGAGGCCGCTGCCGCAGGCAAGGCCGCGACAGACGTGCGTGCGATCAATGTCGGCGGCAATCGCCGGGCCATGCAGGTGACAGTCTTTCCTGTTTCCGGTGGTGCGGCCGGCATCGCTCTTGACACGACAGACGGTGAAGAGGCCAAAGCGAATTTGGCGCGTTTTCGACGTGCGCACGATGACACTCTAAACCACATGGCAGAATCCGTAGTGGTCTTCGACCGCGCCAAGCGGATGACGTTCTACAACACAGCATTTTTGCGTCTCTTCAAGCTGGATCAATCCTGGCTTAATGAGCGTCCCGCGCACGGCACATTTCTCGATCGCATGCGCGAACGACGGCTTTTGCCGGAACAGGCCGATTTTGCATCATGGAGAGCGACCGAACTGGAACGATATTCTCTCGCTCCAAGCGACGAAACGCCCGATGAACTCTGGCCCCTGCCGGATGGCCGGACATTACGAGTCGCTCGACAGCGGCATCCGCTAGGGGGTGTCATGTTGATATTTGAAGACAAGACCGATGAGCTGGCGCTCCGGGCGCGTTACAATACCCTTATAAATGTCCAACGTGCCACACTGGACAAGCTGCATGAGGCCGTCGCCGTATTTGCGGCCAATGGACGTCTACAGCTACACAATAACGCCTTTGAGGATCTGTGGGGATTCGACGCTGAGGAGCTGGACGGACAACCGCTGTTCGACAATGTTGCTGAAACCTGCGCGACACTTTTTGCTGATGACCGCGTTTGGGGCGATATAAAAGCGCGTGTCACTGACCCGAGCCCGCAAGCCCGCAAACAGGTAACGGGCGAGATGCGCCGTGCAGACGAACGCGTCCTGACCTATTTGACTCGTCCTCTGCCCGATGGTGCCACGTTAATTTGCTGGGATGATGTGACAGACAGCCGTCGTATTGAGGAAGCCTTGCGCGAACGTGCCGAGGCGCTGGAGGCTTCGGAGCGCATCAAGACGGAATTCGTAGAGCACGTAAGTTATCAATTGCGGACGCCGCTGACCACGATTGGCGGTTACGCCGATATGCTGGCGCAAGGGTATGCCGGAGAGCTTTCAGACAAACAAAAGGAGCCGATGGCGGCTATCCAGTCGGCTTCGGAACATTTGGCCAAGCTGATCGATGATATCCTTGATGTGGCTGCGATCGATGCTGGTCAACTTGAATTGGAACTCGATGAGCTCAACCCAACCGATATACTGACCGAAGCCTCAGAGCTTGTTAGTGCAAGAGCGGGGCACAATTCGATCAAGATCAAGATCGATTCGAAAGAAATGTCCGGCAATATGACGGCCGACCGCAAACGCCTCAAACAGATCACGATGAATTTGCTGTCCAATGCGTTGCGACATGTGAAACCCGGCGGGTTGATCACACTCGGGTCGCGTCGCGCAGGTGACGAAATCACACTTTGGGTGCAAGATAATGGTGAGGGCATCGCGCCCGAGCAACAGGCCAAAGTGTTTGATCGCTTCGCGCGCGGTGAGCGTGGTGGGGCCGGTCTTGGCCTGGCGCTGGTCAAGGAGATCGCACAACTTCATGGCGGTTGGGTTGAGTTGAAGTCCGATCCCGGGAAAGGCACGATGGTTTCTTGCCATCTTCCCGCACAGCCTAACCCCGCAATCAGCTTACCAGACATCAAGTTGAGCAAACCGGTGAGCAGTCCACTGCAACGAGAAATCGCGGGCGCAGCATCACCTTAACGAACGCGGGAATTCTGGGACTATTCCGTCTAGCCTTGAACAGATGGCATGCGCACGACAAGGCCATCCAAATCATCGGAAACTTTAATCTGACAGGACAGGCGCGAATTATCTTGAACGCCATCCGCGAAATCGAGCATCGAATCTTCCATCGTTTCGCGTGCACCTGTCTTCTCTGCCCAGGCCGCGTCGATATAGACATGACAGGTGGCACACGCGCAGGCACCGCCACAATCGGCGTCAATGCCGGGAATGAGGTTGCGCACCGCACCTTCCATAACGGACAAACCGTTATCCACATCAACAATATGCTCTTTTCCCGAGTGCTCGATATAAGTAATTTTGGCCATGCAAATCTCCAACTTTGTGTCGAAATGAACAGCGTTCAGCCCGAAGTCAAGAAACAGCCTCACCGCTTGCGGTTGATCTCAGCCTTCGGTATTCGAAAAGCATGAGGAATTTGAGCAGCATGACACTGCATGATCTTGCCGCAACCCGAACACTTGGGCAGCGCGTCTCAACGCAGTTAGTGACCGGCGATGTTGTATTTCTTGTCGGCGATTTGGGTGTCGGAAAAACCACACTCGCGCGCGCGATCATTCAAACATTGTGCGAGGTCCAAGAGGCACCCAGCCCGACCTATACGATCGTGCAGACCTATGACACCCTCTCCGGTGGCGCACTTTGGCATGCCGACTTGTATCGAATTGAAGACACTAACGAGATAGATCAGCTAGGTCTCGAAGATGCGTATAATGACGCAATCACTTTGATCGAGTGGCCGGACCGCCTGGGAACGAAAGTGCCCGCATCGCGCCTGGAAATCAGCCTGAGCTCGAGGGGTGAAAATTCGGAGACTGCGCGCAGAGCAAAAATTGTAGGTTTTGGCGATTGGGAGAGCCGCATTGACAACATCTGATCGAAAAATTGAACGTGATGCCTTTCTTGCTAGAACAGGGTGGCAAGACGCCCAACAAGACCCATTCCCCGGTGATGCCTCCAGCCGTAGCTACACCCGCTTGATCCGCGGCGATGAGACGGCGATGTTGATGGATGCTCCAATGGGTGCCGAGGCACCGGCTTGTCCGCCCGAAGCGTCTACATCCGAGCGCGACGCTTTGGGATATAATGCTGTTGCCCGATTAGCGGGCCCAAACCTGGTCGCATTTGCGGGTCTGTCTGACGCGTTAGGTCAGCGCGGGTTTTCCGCGCCGAAAATTCTTGCGCACGATGTTGATGCCGGGTTTTTGCTCCTGGAAGATCTCGGTGATGCGCTCTATGCCCGTGTCGTCGCCAAGGAGATCCATGAGGGGACGCTATATTCCTACGCCGTAGATGCACTTGCCGCCCTGTATCGAGCATCGCTTCCGAGCAAGGTGAAAATCGATGGCGGTGAGTGGCCGCTGCAGACATACGATGCTCACGCCCTCCACGCGGAAGTCGACTTGTTTCTCGACTGGTTCATGAAAATTCATGCCGGAATTGAAATTGACGATGCCGCCCGGGAAGATTGGAAGGAAATTTGGTCCACAGCGTTTAGTCGCCTCGAGACCTGTGCACCTGGATTGGTCTTGCGGGACTTTCATGCCGAGAATTTGATCCATCTTCCGGATCGCGATGGCCATGCCATGGTTGGGCTGCTTGATTTCCAGGACGCGGTTATCGGGCATCCCGCCTATGACTTGGTCTCTCTCCTTGAAGACGCGAGGCGCAATGTCGATCGCAAGCTGGCTGTCCCTCTTAAGGCACGATTTGTGGCGCGTTCTGGTATCGAAGATGAGGCCGGGTTCGACGCCGCATACGCGGTGCTCGGCGCTCAGCGCAATGCCAAAATCTTAGGAATATTTGTCCGTCTTGCCATGCGCGACGGTAAGCAGCGTTATCTTGATTTATTGCCACGTGTCGCCAGGCATTTCGTCGCCAATCTTCAACACCCCTCGCTCATGCCGCTCCTCATGTGGGCCAAGGCTCATGCCGATCCCGTGTTCAAGGAAGCTCACAAGTGATCAATATAAAAACCGGCATGGCCCTGGCGGCCGGACTCGGAACGCGTATGCGTCCGCTGACGAATGATCGACCCAAAGCATTGGTTGAGGTCGGCGGTAAAGCCCTATTGGACTGGGCGTTGGAACGTTATGAGCGAGCTGGCGTCGAGCACGTCGTCGTAAATATCCATCATTTCGCCGAACGTATGGAAGCCCATATCGATTCGACTGACACGACTTTGAATCTTTCGATTTCCGACGAACGCGATTGTGTCCTGGAAACAGGTGGTGGGGTGGTCAAAGCTCTGCCAATGCTGGGAGAGGATCCGGTTTTTGTTTCAAACATCGATGCGATCTGGGAGGAAACCGGAACAAGCGAACTTGACCGTCTCCGGGCGTATTGGGATGAAGCCAAGATGGATGTTTTGCTTCTGCTCGCGCCCATGAAGCACACCCTTGGTTTTGATGGCTGTGGTGATTTTTTCCTCGATCGAGCCGGGCGTGTGGCCTGGCGCGGCAAAGCGGAGGCCGCGCCTTTCGCCTATGCCGGCGTGCAGATCATGAAGCCATCGATCATGGCAGACCGTAAAGAGGAACGCTTTTCCATGGTGGAAGTTTGGCGAGACCTCGTTCCTCAGGGGCGTGTATTCGGTCTGCCGATGCAGGCGTTTTGGATGCATGTCGGGGACCCAGTCGCTCGCGATGAGGCGGAAGCTCGTGTCAGCGGCCCGAGTTCCGGTTGAGCGATTCTCTTTTTGATACTGAGGCTCCGCGCCTTTTCAATTTGCCCCCGCAGGCCGATTTCTTGCGATGCGTGGCAGAGCATGTTCGGGCTCAATTTAACGTGGAGAACACGCCCGAAGCGTTGAGTGAGGTGATGATTCTGGCACCGACGCGGCGCGCGGCTCGTGCGTTGGGAGATGCATTCGCCGATCTGTCGAGCTCCGGGGTCGCCCTGTTACCGACGATCCATCCAATTGGCGAGTTTGACGTTGATGATCCGCCCTTTGAACCGGGTGAACTCAATGACATCGCGCCCGAGGCCATCTCATCTTCGCGGCGCAAATTTGAACTTGCCCGTCTCATTTTGGCGAAGGAGACGGCGTTGGGCCGCTCTTTGGGTATCGGCGGCGCGCTGGCATTGGCTGAGCCGCTGGCGGCGCTACTCGACGATCTCGCGACTGAGGATGCACGCGATTTGTCGATGCTCAGCGAGGACATTCTCGCACACCTGCCCGAAGACAGGCGTGAAGCGGTAGAATTCCTGGAAATTATCCAACAGGCTTGGCCGCTGAGACTCGCCGAGCTTGGCATGATCGACCCAGCCGAGCGGCGGACACGTGTCCTGCGGGCCTTGGTCAAGCGTTGGACAGAATTCCCACCTCAACACCCTGTGCTGGCGGTAGGGTCCACCGGATCAATTCCAGCGGTCGCAGAGCTGATGAGGGTTGTAGCAAACCTGCCGCGCGGCCTGGTGGTGTTGCCCGGTTTTGACTGGGACAGTGACGAGGAAGCCTGGAGCAATATTGACGACGCCCATCCGCAATGGGCGATGCGCGATTTCGTCGAGGGATCAGGCGTCTCCCGCGCCGATGTTAAACCCTGGCCAGACAGTGCCGAAAAAGGTGATGGCAGGCCTCGGCGGCGGTTGATTGCCGAAGCACTACGCCCGGCCCATTCGACGGCCGACTGGATGCAACGTATCGACAATCTACGCGCAACGAATGGCGAGGATTTCTTTGCGCGCGGGTTGAATGGTTTAACTCTAATCGAAGCAGACGACCATCTCTCCGAAGCCCGGGTGTGCGCGTTGATGTTGCGTGAGGTGTTGGATACGCCGGGCAAGACTGGTGTTTTGGTAACTCCCGATCGCGATCTGGCCCGTCGCGTGTCTGTGGAAATGGCGCGGTTTGGTGTCAGGCTGGATGATTCTGGTGGGCAAGCGCTAACCGAAACGCGTGCTGCCGCTCTGTTGTTGCGAACTCTGGATGTGGCGCTCAACCCCGGCAGTGTTGTCGCATTATCATCCATGTGGGGCTCGCCACTTTTCTGTCTCGGACGAGATCGCGGGCCGGTCCATACGCGGATGGGAAAGCTGGAATCCGAGGCCTTGAGGGGTTCCCGGCCAGGCAGGAGTTTCGCCGCAATCATGGCGCGTCTGGACGGCAAGCATGTCAAGTTGTTCGACGATGATCGTGCCGAAATAGAAGAAATGCTTCGTGATTTGGATGCCGCGATGCAGCCCTTGCAGGATGCTGATCAGCATTCGGTGGCTCATTGGGCTGAGGTCCATATTCGAGCAGTGGAAGCTGTTGCGGCGTCGCGGGATGTGCCGGGAGATGCCAATCTCTGGGCGGGCGTCGGGGGCGAGGCGTGTGCCAGTTTACTGCGCGATTTGCTGACCGAAACGGCGTGTTTGCCAGACATGACGTTAAGTGAGTACGCAGCGGCGTTTAGGGAGCTGGCGCGCGCGCGCCGGGTTCCCCCACGCATAGGTGTGCACCCAAGATTGCAGGTTTTAGGGCCGCTTGAAGCCCGATTGATGTCGGCGGATCAGATTATTTTGGCCGGTTTGAATGAGGGCGTTTGGCCGGCCGGTATCGGGGCAGACCCATGGTTGTCCCGGGGTATGCGGGAGTCCGTGGGACTTGGTGCACCTGAGCGCCGGCACGGGTTGGCCGCTCATGATTTTGCCCAACTGGCAGCCAGTGGTGATGTGTGCATGACGCGGGCAGCGAAGGTGGATGGTGCCCCCACAGGTGCCTCACGGTGGCTCTGGCGGCTACAGACGCTCGTCTCGGGAGCGCTGGGTGACAAAGAAGCAAAACAGGCGCTCGCCCCCGCCACAGACTATCTCTCGATATCTCGAGCGATCGATGCGGCCAGTGGGCCACCTCGCGCCGCTCCGCGGCCTCAACCGACACCGCCGCTGGCGGATCGCCCGCGTGAATTGTCGATTACCAAGATCCGCACCTGGGTAAGAGATCCCTACGCGATCTACGCCCAGCAAATTCTGGGTATTCGCCCGTTGGATGACGCCGATATGGTTCCGGGCCCACGAGAACGCGGCACCGCGCTGCATGAAGCCCTGGAAAACTGTTTAACCCGGTGGGGTCGGCATCGCCCGGACACGGCCGTCCAAGAACTGGTGGAAGAAGGGCGAGCGTGTTTGATCGCCGCCGGTTTCGCGCCCGAAGAATTGGCGGTTGAAGTGCCGCGCTTTCGACGCGCCGCGATCTGGCTCAATCAATGGGAGGCAGCCCGGTATGCGTTGGGATATCGATTCCATAAGGCTGAGATCGAAGGTCGTATGACGCTGAAGAGTGACGGCGGCGATTTCACCCTGACCGGTAAAAGCGACCGGTTCGATCTGACAGCAGACGGGCTGCTCGACATTATCGATTACAAGACTGGTTCCTCTGCCACTGCCAAGGCCATCAATGCCGGCTTTGACCCACAATTACCCCTGACCGCGGCCATGGCACGAGAAGCGGGTGTTTTCCCGGAAATGAAGTCCGCCGCACCCGGGGCGCTGCTGTATGTCAGCCTTCCTGGCAATGCGGATGGCGGGGAGGAAAAGCGCGTAGACGGAAAGGCGCCCGCCGGCACGTCGGCAGAAATGGCGGATAAGGCGGTCGATGAACTCAAACAGCTGATCGAAGAATACGACAAGCCGGACACGGCCTATCTTTCGCAGCCGCGGGCGCAGTTTGTCGATACATACGGCGCGTACGATCACCTTGCCCGGCGGTCTGAATGGGCCAGCGCTGCAGACGGTGGCGATAATGGGGAGGGAAGTTGATGACCCAACCTCGTTTCGACAACGAAATATGTTCTGACGCGACCGCCGCACAAAACCGGTCCGCGGATCCCGCTTATAGTATTTTTGTGGAGGCCAATGCCGGGTCCGGCAAGACCAGGGTCCTGGTTGACCGGGTGACGCGTATCCTTCTCGCGGATTGTCCACCAGACAGAATTCTCTGCGTCACCTATACCAAGGCCGCCGCAGCGGAGATGCAAGAACGTTTATTTGCCCGACTTGGGAAATGGTCTGTCTTGGCGGACCAGGATTTGATTGCGGAGCTTTCCAAACTTGAACCCGGTTGTTTGAGTGCTGAGCAATTGCCCAAGGCACGGCGACTGTTTGCTCGGGCGCTCGAAACTCCGGGCGGGCTGAAGATCCAGACCATCCATGCGTTCTGTGAAAACCTGCTACGGCGCTTTCCGCTTGAAGCGGGTGCCCCGCCTGGTTTTCAAACACTGGATGACGCAGCGATCCAGCGCGTGATCGAACACGCTCGCAAAGAAATGCTGACCAGCGATCTTGGGGGCTCCATTAGCGCGGCCCAGGAAGCGGGCGGTGTCGCTGCGATCGAAGACATTCTCGAATGGGCCCGCCAAAATCGGTATGCGCTGCGGCGCTCATTGGTGGATGCCGGGAGCGCGGATGGGCTCATCGCACGTGTATACTCCGAGCTGGACGTGACGGTTGGACTGCAGCCAAACGCGATCAAGGCGGACGCTTGGCAGCTTGTGCCCAAGGCCGAAATCGAAGCGGCAGCGCATGCCTTGTGCCATGAGGGTTCAGCCCAAGATCAAAAACGTGGCAAGCAATTGGTGTTCGCATTGGGCAGCCAAGGTCCGGCCGCAGCACTGACCGAATATCTAAAGGTATTTTTCATTGATAAGGGCAGGGGAACACCTGTCTCAAACCTTGTTACAAAGGGCTGTGCTAAAAAGGCTCCCAGCGTGCTGCCGCTATTGTCTGCTGAAGCGGACAGAATGGAAGCGGTTCGCGAGACAATGAAACGCGTAGTGTGTGCCGATGCCAGCGCGTCAGCTATACGAATCGCGAGCCGATTTCTGGATGCCTTTGATGCGGAATTGCAGCGTCAGCGCGCCCTTGATTTCGATGACCTGATTGGTTTGGCGGGCGAATTGCTCGCCCGATCAAACCCCTATTCAGATTGGGTCAGCTACAAGCTCGACAAGACCTTGTCTCACGCTCTGATCGACGAGGCTCAAGATACAGCCCCCCGACAATGGGACATGATCCGTTCGCTAACGCTGGAGTTTTTCTCCGGCAAGGGCGTGTCCGAAATCCACCGAACTCTATTTGCTGTCGGTGATGAGAAGCAGTCGATTTATTCATTCCAAGGCGCCGACCCGAAGCGGTTTCTGGCCGAGGGTGATCTGTTGCAGGAGCGCTCAGAAGAGGCCGGAATGGCTTTCGAGCGGCCTGGTCTGAACGTCTCATTTCGATCCTCTCAACAGGTATTGCAGGCTGTCGATGAGGCCTTCGTCGATGCGGTGGCGCTACCGGCTGACAAATGCCCAGAAGCAGCTCCGGAAACCAAATTTGTTGCCACGCCCGATCCCGCCCAACCCTTTGCCAATTATCATCGACATCGGGCGGCCCGGGTCGACACGCCTGGGTGTGTCGAATTCTGGCCTGCTGTGCCAATGCCTGAAAAAAGTGACATAAAATCTATCTTCGATCCTGTCGACGCCCCGGGTGCCGGTTCGTCCCGGGATATTCTGGCCCGTACCATTGCCCGGAACATTCGGCAGATGATCGATCGCGGAGACGGAGTCTGGCAGGAAGACGGCGGCGCATTTACCCAGCGTCCGGTTCGAGCCGGAGATGTGGCAATTTTGGTGGCGCGACGTTCCGGTGGATTTTTCGAGGAAGTTATCCGTCAGCTCAAGATTGCGAACGTTCCGGTAGCCGGAGCAGATCGCATGGTTTTGTGTGAGCAAACCATCGTCAAGGATTTGCTTGCCCTGGCTCGTTTTGGTGTGACTTCAGGGGATGACCTGGCTCTCGCCGAAGTGCTCAAATCGCCCTTTTTTGATCCCGATGATGGCCGCGACGCCGCGATTGATGATGCGGCTTTGTTCGATCTTTCCAAGATGCGAAAGAACAATAGGCGTGGAGCACTCTGGGCTGCCCTGTTTACGAGCGAGGATCCGCGGTTTCAGGAAGCCCGGGCCGCTTTGACCGATTGGCGTAACAAGGCGGATACGGAAGGCCTGTATGATTTGTTCGCGGGCTTTCTAAATACCCGTTCGTCGACCGGCGAGACCCGATGGGCGCGCGTGTTTGCGCGCCTTGGCGAGGAAGCGCGTGATCCAGCCGAGGAATTCCTCGCTCGTACGATGCAGCATGAGCGCGAGGCGGGTGGAGCCCTCGCCAGTTTTGTCCGCGCTATCGGTGCAGACAAGATGCAGCTGAAGCGCGAAATGGGCAGTGGCCGTGATGAGGTTCAGGTGATGACCGTCCATGCGTCCAAGGGGTTAGAGCGGCCCGTCATCATCTTACCCGACACCACACGCTCCTCGCTGACCGGCAGGCCAGAGAAATTCTTCAAAAGCGACACGGGAGGGTTGTTTTGGTCAACGAGCGAGAAAAAGGATCCAGACCATGTCTCCCAGCTTCGAGACGCCGCCAAAAACAAACGTTTGTCGGAGCAAGGGCGTCTGCTCTATGTCGCTTTAACCCGTGCCCGGGATCGTCTGATCGTGTGTGGCTGGAAGCACGGGCAGGGAAAAGGGGGCCGGGTTGACGACGATAGTTGGTATGCGCAATTGCAGAAATCATGGATTGGCACAGACTGGGAGAGTTGGGAAAGTCCGCTCAGCGATGTTGTTGAGGGTATCGGGCCAGGACTCAGACTGGGCCCTGAACCCGCAGCGTTGGGTGCGGCCAAAGCCGCGCGGCGGGAGGCCGTTGAGATCCCCGATTGGGTCACCAACCCCGTTGCAGACGAGGGGCAAATCCAAAAGCCGGTCGCTCCATCCACCTTGCTGGCCGAAGACGAAGCAGAGCCTGGTATATTCTCGCCGCTCAGTGACCCGGACGGTCACCGCTTCCGGCGTGGTGAGCTGATCCACAAGCTCCTCGAAACCTTGCCGGGTCTGCCGGTCGAGCGGCGTCGCGAAGCGGCAGAGCGATTTGTTGGGCCATTGCACGATTTGACCTCGCAAACCCGTCAAAAACTTGTCGATGAGACATTGGGCATTCTCGAGCATCCGGAATTTGCCGCTATTTTTGGTCCGGGCAGTCGGGCCGAGGTCGGGCTGGTGGGGCATGCCGACGGCTTGCCCGCTGGCGTAATCGTTCGTGGTCAGGTCGACCGTCTCGTCGTCACGGATCACGAAGTTCTGATTATCGACTACAAGACCAATCGACCACCGCCATCGGATGTGTCTGGCGTGGCGCGGGTGTATCTGGGGCAGATGGGGGCATATCGTGCGTTATTGCGGGCCTTGCACCCTGAAAAAGTCATACGCTGTGCCTTGCTTTGGACAGACTCTGCCTGCCTGATGACGCTTCCAGATGCGGCGATGGATGCGGTAATGACATAGGCTCCGGCTTGACGAAGGGGCCGCCACTGCTTACCTCGCTGCCATCAGTGAATTCGGCGTTGCCGGATTCGTTCCAAACAAAGGAGTTTGCTATGGCGACCAAAGCGGTCAGCGATGAATCCTTCGAGACCGACGTGCTCAATGCCGACGGTCCCGTCCTGGTGGACTTTTGGGCAGCCTGGTGTGGTCCGTGTAAACAGATTGCCCCGGCGCTCGAAGAGATTGCCGAAGAAATGGCCGGTCAGATTACCGTCGCCAAGGTCAATATTGAAGATCACCCAATGACGCCCGGTAAATACGGCGTACGTGGTATTCCAACCATGATGATTTTCAAGGACGGCCAGGTCGCAGCCACCAAGATTGGTGCCATGGCCAAGGACAAGATTTCTGAATGGGTTCGCGAATCTGTATAGCGGACTAGCCGGGTGTTGACTGGGGTGGGTTACCCCCCAGAGCCAGCGCTTCACCGGCCAGATACAGCGATCCACCGATCAGAATGCGCGGCGCGGGATGTTCCCGGGCCGCGTTTTTCATGGCCTGGATAAGTCCGGTTGAGGCTTCCGCCTTCAGGCCGGCCGCATTACAGGCCGCTGCGACGTCTGCCGCAGGCTGTGAGCCGCCCCGACCCGCATGAAACTCAACCGCGATCAGGCGACGCGCCAGCCCGGCAAAGTGCGAACACCAGGCCTTCACATCCTTATTCGGTGAGAAGCCGGCAATGATGACCAGAGGCCGGTCCTCGCGCTCATCCATATCTGCAAGCGCATGAGACAAGGCGGCTGCGGCGGCGACATTGTGTCCGCCATCAAGCCAGAGTTCTGCATTGCCTTCCGAAGCGATTTCACCCAGAGGGCCGCCGCAAATCGGTTGCAGGCGCCCAGCCCATTTGGCCTTCGAAATCCCGTCCGCCGCGGCGTGTTCCGGCCATTGCAGTACGGCCGCGCAGGCAGCAGCGGCACCCGAATTAAGGATCTGATGCGGGCCGAGAAGGGCAGGAGGCGGCATGTCCCACACACGGGTTTCGTCCTCATAAACCAGACGGCCATGTTGCGGGTAGGCGCGGTAGTCGCGGCCCCAGACAAATGTCGGTGCGCCCACGCGATCGGCTTCGGCCAGTAAAACTTCGGCGACGGGGGCTTCCTGATTGCCAATCACAACCGGAACGCCAAATTTCATAATGCCGGCTTTTTCCATCGCAATCTTCTCGACCGTGTCGCCAAGAAAATCCTGGTGATCAAGACTGATCGGCGTGATCACGCTGAGCGCGGGTTTGGGCAAGACATTGGTCGCATCAAAGCGCCCGCCCAGACCCACTTCCAGAATCAGGCGGTCGGCGGGTTTTTCCGAAAACAGGAGCAGCGCCGCAGCGGTCGTAATTTCGAAGAAGGTGATCGGTTCGCCAAAATTGGCGGCCTCGCAGCGTGCAAACGCCTCGATCAGCGTGCGGTCATCGACGGGGCGGCTATCGAGCAGAATGCGTTCATTGAAATTGACCAGATGCGGCGACGTGTAGACATGCACACTCTCGCCATTGGCACGGGCCATTTCTGCGAGCATGGCGCAGGTGGAGCCTTTGCCATTGGTACCGGCGACATGGATGGTCGGTGGTAATTGGTCCTGTGGACTGCCCAGGGTCGCCAGCAATTTTTGCAAGCGGCCCAGGGACAGATCCATTTTCTTTGGGTGCAGGCGTCCCAGTCGCGCGAGCGCGTCATCAAGTGCTTGTCTGCGCGTACTAATGCCCTGCTCCATCGTCGACCACATGATCAACTGGAGGTGCGTTCAGCGCGATCGGTGAGGCACCAGGTCGCTTCAACATAACGCGCAGGAT
>Ga0315338_1002090_pt1 | contig 21258 bp, 22 predicted proteins | sample ASW8metaG_FD_204518 | JGI IMG/M metagenome (GOLD analysis project Ga0315338, IMG submission 204518) | Ammonia-oxidizing marine archaeal communities from Monterey Bay, California, United States - ASW #8 | ecosystem: Environmental > Aquatic > Marine > Coastal | place: USA: California | collected... | reverse complement strand
TCGAGGTCTTCGCTGCCGCCAGCAAGCGCCGCATCGATCCCCTGTTCGACCACAGCCAGCCACGCGGCACTGTGCGCATTGCGCAAACAGACCACGCCGTCTCGTTCGTAGGCCGCCACCGTGTGTTCATCCGGGAGGCAAGCGCTAACATCAAGCATTGCCACAGAACCAGTGACATCAGAAACAGCATTTGAGGATTTGTTCAGCACCATAGTACCTGACCCAGTATAGTAATCTATGAATGAGTTACAGATCTCGCTCGTCTTTATCGCTCACTGAGCAGACCGAGATTGTAAAACAAGAAAGTGGAGTCATTCGGTGTAGAGAAATGGGCAAGGCTGACGATCTCCGGAAAAGCATTCCAGTAAGGGTCGGTCCCCAATCGACGTCGCTGATTGAACACGCGGAGCTCGAAAGCCTGACGGCCACCAGGCTTTGCCTTGGGCCGGTCACGACGGCTGATTATCCAGCCATTGCCTCCCTGAATTCCGATCCTGCCGTCCAACGTTTTCTATGTTTGAGCAAGGCCCCGCCCACCTATAAGCAGGCATTGGCCGATTTACCGTGTTTGTTGAGTGCACCGGCGCCAACCGGTGGCGGCCTCTGGTGCATCAGCCACAAGTCGACCGGCGACTTTCTGGGTCTGGCGCTGCTCCTATACACAGACGATCGCACCGAGGTTGAGTTCGGTTACCGTCTGCTCCAAAAGTTCTGGGGCCGGGGTTACGCCACCGAAGCCGGACGTGCGGTCGTGAATCACGCCTTTGGCGACTTAGGCCTCACGTCACTCTGTGCCATCATTCATCCAGATAACCTGCCATCAAGTACAGTCGCCAAGAAACTGGGATTCTTACGAACGGACTGCATTACTCGACTTGGATTTAATCTCGATCACTACACACTTAGGCGTGACCCAGTAATCAACAGTGACAGCCAGGAAACCGCTGCCACCAACTGACGAACGACAACCACCACGAAAAGGAGACCTGACATGAAACCGTTACTGGCTGCACTGCTGTTTGTGTTCTCGACCTCAGCAATGGCCCAACCCCCCGCTGTCGGCGGAGATGGCTACCAAGCCTGGATCGTGATCAAGGACGAGATCTACTGGTGTCACTGGAACCACGCCTATGATGCTTTACGGGGACGTGATCGACCGGAGTTTCCTTTCTGCAAGAAAGCCAAAATGCTCGAACACCCTAGCAACTGAGTGCAGTAACAATCCCCGATCTAAGGGGTCCCTGAGGCTAGGTTCGGAACTGACGAAGCACTGACCCCGGCTGGATTTGTTGTACCAGACTACCACTGGCATCGACCACCCGCTGTCCGTTGACCCAGACACCGTGAATACCAAGCGGAGGGGTGTGTACGCGTTCAAGGCCACCTGGGAGGTCATCTACCATACAACGCTCACCAATGCCGACCGTATCGGCATCAAATAGGAAAAGATCCGCATGGGCTCCCACCGTGATGCGGCCACGTCCGGCAATTCGCATCGCATCGGCCGGCTGCCGGGTTAACCGATATATCGCGTCCTGCAAAGTCAAATCACCGCGTTCTCGGACAAAACGCTGTAACAGGTAGAGTCCAGTGCCCGCCTGGCAAAAAAACGTCAGGTGGGCACCGGCATCACCCAAACCGATACAGGCACGCTCATGCATCAGCAGTCGTGTGACCTCATCTTCTTCAGCATTGAACATACCAACAGTAAAGTTGGTTTCCAGACGTTCAGACAGCGCTAAGTCCAGCATATAGTCCAGCGGGTGCTTGTCCTGCGCCTGTGCCATCTCGGCAATAGACCTTTTATCCAGCACCCGACGCTCACTGGGCCCTTTTGACTGGATGGTCATCGTGTTCCACTGGTTTGAAAACCGGAATGGTGCTCCCGCAATCTTAAGCTCTGATTTCACCTGCTCACGAAAACCCAGGTCCCGAAATACGGCCATTCTGTCTTCATCGCATGAGGCTGCCATCGCCGGCTGCCAGGACGAAAGACTTTCCAGTGGATAAGGCTCACGGAGATTGAAATCCATAATCTCGGGAAACGGGGTCACCTGACCATAGAGTTCCCGACCACGAGACGTGGCTGCGGCATACGCATCCATGCAATCGAACACATCGGCCGGGTGGCCTGGGTCCTGCAGCATGGGGCACACCTGAACTGGGCGCCCGCTCAGTGCGGAGAGCTCTTCGATGAACTCGATTGAAGTGGCAGCGCCTTTGGTGATCTGGAATACACCACGGCCTAGCTCACCGAGAACACGTGCAAACTCTCGGAATTCGTCATCACACGCAAAGCGCGACGGCATCGGCACTCCCCCTTCGCCATTGTGCGATTCCAGTGTCGAGGTACCCAAACCAATCGCCCCGGCTTCCATAGCGTCTCGCAGAAGACCGCCGATGGCTTTGATTTCTCCAGGTGTTGCTCGCCGTTGAGACGCATCGATACCCATCACATAGGTTCGAATACACGAATGGTTCGCCAGTGCAGCAACGTTAGGCACAACACCCCGGTCTACCAGCACATCTAGGTAATCAGTAAAGGTCTCGAACTCCCAGTTGACACCGCTCAACAACGCATCCAGCGGCATCCCCTCAACCTTGGTGAGGTTCTTGAGGGTGAGATTACGATGTTCCGGGTGGCAAGGTGCCAATCCAAAACCACAGTTGCCGACTACCACGGTAGTCACCCCCATCTGGGGTGATGGGCTGGCACTGGCATCCCAGGTCAGTTGAGCATCGTAATGTGTATGAATGTCCACGATTCCAGGTGCGAGTACCAGACCTTCCGCGTCGACCACCTCTGCAGCTGTTAGGCCAGGTTGACAGACCGCGGTAATGACACCATCGCGAACCGCAACATCGCCGATTGCCGGCTCACTACCAAACCCGTCAACAATCAGCGCACCGCGAATCACCAAGTCATTCATTCTGGTTGCTCGTCTGAGATATCGCTTGCCAATATCGCAAGGTCAGTGGCACAGTCTACAGCACCGAGCGAATTTTTTGCCCGATTAAGCCACGTAAACCTCTGGACTGATCATGCCGACATCTTATCCTGACCTCGCACACTTTAGCGACGATCCTGAGGATGCCTGGACTCTGCCAGGACGCTATTACTATGACGAAGCGGTTTATGCCGACGAGCTCGAGAAGATTTTTTACCGAAACTGGCAATACGTCTGCCACATCTCCCAGCTCAAAACACCCGGGCGCTATGTGGTTCGCGACGTCGGCAGCCAGAGCGTTGTAGTCCTCCGCGACACTCACGGTGAGATTCGAGGATTTCACAATGTGTGCCAGCACCGTGCACACCGTTTACTGGAGGGCGAGGGTCAGGTGCGCGAGTCAATTACCTGCCCCTACCACTCCTGGCGCTATGGCCTCGATGGTGGGCTGCGATTTGCACGCGGCAGCGACAAGATGAAGAATTTTCCACACGACAGTATTCGACTGCAGTCGGTGCGGGTCGATACGTTGTGCGGTTTTGTTTTCGCCAACCTGGATCCGGATGCTCTGCCCATGGCTGAGCGTTACGATGGTCTGGAAGCTGAGATCCTAACTCTTGCCCCCGATGCACCGAACCTGGTCCGCGCGCACACGCATCACTACCCACTGACGGCGAACTGGAAGAACTCTATCGAGAACTATTCCGAGTGCTATCACTGCCCCAACCGGCACCCGAGTCTTGTAGAGGCTGCACTCGATATTTCACGCTACAGGATCAAGGTGTATCCGGGTTATCACCGGCACATCACGGGTGATGTCGGTAACCAGCAGGGCTACACAATCACACACGAGGGCAGCGGCTCGAGCCACGAGTTCGGCAGCTGGTTCGTGTGGCCGAATATGGTGTTCGAGGTCTACCCGGGTGGAAACCTGACCGTTTTTTATCATATGCCGACGGGCGCCGAACAGACCATCCAGGAAACGGAATGGTATTTCTCAGCAAAAACGCCAACCCGCAACGAACAAGAGGTGATCAACTTCGTGCACACCGTCCGCCTCGAAGATATTCCTATCTGTGAGAGTGTCCAGCAGGGCCTGCACAGCAAAGGCTACCGGCAGGGCCGGCTGATTGTCGATCAGGACCACACCGACGTAAGTGAACATGCAGTACATGACTTCCAGCGCCAGGTCGCCTCGGCCCTGAGGGCCGACAGCCAATCTTCCTGAACCCCCATGACATAAGCGCTGTCGCAAATGTGATTCTGAATTAAAGGGCTCAACAAATAATTCTCCGCTCTAGGTGAGCGCACCAGATATTATTTCCTGCTCGTGTGTTTGCTAGGCCCTAGCGCAAGGTCGAAAGATCAATTGCATTACAGCCTGACTACAAAGGCTAAATTGGCTTATCGCCTTTCAACATGACGCGGTAAAGATATCTAAGTTGTGTCATGTCGTAGTCGTCATTGGCTTTGTGCATTAAGCACCGGTTATCCCACATCACTAAATCACCCAGTCGCCACTTGTGGCGGTATTGATACTTCTCCTGCGTCGCGTGAGTCAGCAACTCATCCAATAAGGCCAGGGCCTCAGGTTCTGACAAACCTTCGATCGCCTCGATACGGATCGGGTTGATGTACAGCGCTTTTCGATCCGTCTCGGGATGAGTTCTTACCAGGGGATGAACAACTGAATTTGGGACATTCTTATTGTCACCTTCAGTCAATACCATTAGTTTCCGTACACTGTGGCGGCTTTGATAGACGTGCACCGCTTTCAGATCGGCAATTTTCAGTTTTATCTCGTCAGGCAGATCAGCATAGGCTGAATACATATTGACGAACTGCGTGTCACCGCCTGTTTCCGGCAGACTTTTCGCAAACAGCACGGTCGTCTTGGGTGGCTCCGGTGCATTGGAGTGGTCGGTATGATATCCCGCACCTGGAATGTAGCGATTGCCATCTGCATAGTGGTCCTCATTAGACAGATAATGAATCTGTGGGCAATTGGTCAAAGAAAACCGCTTATTATGCTGAGTGAACACCTCACCAAATAAACGTACCGCGTCCAACATTTGCTGCGGGTCAAGATTCTGGTCACGAATTACTAAAACTAAATGCCGATGAAACGCGGCGATCAGCTCCGACCTCATCTCGTCATGCATGGGAATCGTCAAATCAACACCTGTCACTTCAACGCCCGTATGTTCAGTCAACAAACGAGTAATCATTACTATCTTTGAAATCTTGGGCACATTGTATCTACCAGTATGATTCGTTTACACCACACATTCAGGATCACTCGCGTTACAACATGACTGTTCTCAAGCGGCGATTAGAACGGAACCATGTTAAAGGTGCCGTTCTGCGCTAGCATCAATTCAACTTCAGTCCTTAACCCTACAGGGAAGAAAGTAGTTTTTGCATTCCTTCGCCAATGTTCGCAAGCGCCGACTGAAAAATAAACCGGTCCCATCCAACACAAAAATGCCTTACACCCAAATCCACATATCGTTGGGCCTGATCGACCGAACGAATCTCAATACGCGGCGCGACACCATAATCAATCGATGTTCGGATAACTAATTCTTCGAAAGGCTTTATTTCATCAGTATCCATAAGATCGGGTTGACCACGTGAAAACCCGAAATCAGCTGGCCCCCACTGAGTCATATCTACTCCCCTCGCCTTCGCCTTCTCTAAAACCATATCAAGATTATCCACGGCAACAGTTTTTTCAATCATGACGAGAAACAGAATACATTCAAGATCAGCAAGATACGCATCATGGCCGTAACTACCAAAAGCTGGCCGGCGCAACTTGATTCCCATTAGACCTTGCCCCGCTGGATTATCAGGGCGAATGGATTGGTAACACGATTCCACGTCATCTGGACTTCGTATATCTGTAAAAAGAACTGCCTTGAATCCTGCACCTATCGCGGCTTGTGCCCAGAAACCTTGATTCATCTGGTCGAGTTTAATCATCAGGGGAAGATCGGCACATTGTGCAGCTCTAGCCATGTGATAAAGAAGCGACATATCAAACGTTGAATATTCGGCGCAGAATTCTGCGTAATCAAAAAGACCCACATCTCCAATTATTTCCGCCGTGTCTGGGTCAGACGATAAATAGTGCGTACCCAGAGTTGGCTCACCGGCCTCAAATTTAGCGCGAAGCGTGTTTTGCATAATCATTGGATCGACCTGAGTTAAAACTTTTTGTCTGAACTATGAATTTAGTCTAATACCAAGCTTGAAACTAATCATAGCACTGACGACATCAGTGGTAGCACTCTCTGAAGTAAATCCCCGAATTTTTTCTAATATGCGCCTCTCTCAAAAATTTGACTTAACTTCACTTGAAGAATAATTATCATAAATTTTGTTATCAATTTTTAATATTGCTCCCTGCTCTAAAAAGTAATTTTTCCCAACATTCTTGAAGCGTACATTATTTATTTCGCTTTTAGGCAACCCATACATGAATTTTTTATTATACAAAGCAACTCCATACTCGGCATCCAACAATTGCAGGTTGCTTCCGGTGAAATACGAACTATCTTTAACCGCTAAACAAATCTTGCTTTTTTCGATCCAAGAATCTGAAATTTCTATTTGTGAATTTTCTCCTACGCTGACTCCCTTATCAGCAGATGAAGAAATAAATAGTTTTGAGCCTTGAATAACACTATTTGAGAAATCAATACCATCGTTATTAGAGTTGATGATAGATAGATTGTCTATGAACCCCTCACTGAAATCGATATCAACACCGTCTGAATTGGAGTCAATAATCTGGGTATTGATTAATCTAAATTTAGATCTGATTATATTTAACTGATCATCCAAAACCCGGTTGCTAGAAAAAAGTGAGTTAGAAATATCAATTTCTGATTCATGGATAGTTACCGACCCTGATATAGATTTGTTTAGAGCATTTTCGCTCAAATTCTCAAAAATCACATTATCAAATTTTGATTTCTTTTTTGCATTAAAAATAACCAATGAATTAGAAGGTGAAACTGAGATAATTTTTATTTTTTTCTGCTTATTACCCACCAATTGCATGTTTGAATACGATATAACAGTTGATGAATCATCTAAATACAATGTTACTCCAGGATCAATTATGAATGTAATCCCTGGTGGGATTATTAGATTTGCATTTAATGTGTAATTTCCTTCAGTTATTCTTGCTATCTTTTTCTGATGGTTGTATTTAACAAACGGTATCTTTGAGATATTTCCATTCTGATTAATCAATTCAACACCTTTATAATCTAGATTATTGTACTTATTAGGCTCTATGGAGTGTTCTTCCATAAAGTTCAGAATTTCAACATTTGTGATGTTGTTATAATCATTTATATATTTTGAAAAATATTTCAAAATATACTTTTGATTTTCGTATATTATTTCTTTATATTGGTCTACAACATGCCAAGGTTTGGACCTCCTGATAATATTAATTTGTTCAAGCAACTCCGTTTTATAAATATCGAAAAATTTTCTAAAGTATTCTTTTTGTGAAAATTTGATAATATAAAATATATAATACCTTATAAAATTTTTGTCTCTAAATATTTGTTGTAGATGAGAACTAGGAGAATCTTTAAAATAAAATACCGCTCCAGGTTCAATTTGTAACTTAGCATCCTTCAAATCTCTCCCACTATTTGAGTCGAATCCAATCACCTCTACTTTTTTTGCTAAAGGGTTGTAATAGGTAATCCAATTACCCCCTAGATGACTATGACCACTACCAAATATTTGGGTTATAGCGAAATGCTTTGCTAATTTCTCTAAATCATAAAAATCTGATACTTTAATTTCATTCTTTTCATATTTACTAAGGATCATCCTATATTCCTTATAGATGTTCTCTAATTTCTTATTAGTTTCAATTTTATTCTGGTTAAATAAAGCATTACTCCCTTTTAATAAAATTCCATCTCTTCTTCTGTTTTTTTCGATCAAATTTGCGTGCATGAATTCTTCTAGAGCATAAGCCCCTATAAATTTTCCATTGATGTAAAAATCTAAGAATTTATATTCTAAATACATTAAATCTGAATATTTAAGTGCTTTGTGATATAGCCACTCAGTCAGCCACATTCTTGCTCCGGGGTTATGGAGCGAAAATCTATTCATGCCATAGAGTGCTTGATTATTTTTAAGTTTAATCCTAAATGACCATTTATCATCAACAGCATGATCTAAATTAGTTCCCTTTAATCTTACTTTAGATTTGAATACTAAACTGTTGTTAACTACTAACGTGGCATTGACTTTTATATTCTTGTCCTCTTTATTAAGAAACCCTCTTTGTCTTGCTAATAGTATTCTAGAATTTAATTTTTCGTAATCAGCTAGCGACAGATTTAGGTTAATTGAATCTCTTGATACACTAAAACTTTTTGCATAGTTAACTAAAATTCCTATCGGAAAATAAAACCTTTTTGAGACATCATGAAATTTCTGTTCATAGAATTGAAACTTTTTATAATCTTCATGTTCGGATAGTTGAGTCAATACTAAATCTAAAGCACTTCTATAGAATCCAAAGGGAACAAAACCAATTATAAAAAGTAAACTTAAAAGTGAAAGAATTATATTTTTTAACTTTAAAAATCTATACTTAATTGAATGTGTTTTCATACTCATTTTTTATGATACTAAAACTGTAGATCTTTATGCCCTCTTATTCGATATGGTTCGTCGACTCCTGAATGGCGAATCATGCGGAGGAAGAAAAAACACGCACTAAAAATATGCCAAACCACTAAATACAACAACACGTTAAATTCAGGTAATTGAAAAACATTGAAGGCTACTAAAAACAAAGCTCCATAGACTACGAAACTCGTCGAGAAAATACCGACAAAAATCCAGTACGAGTCTTCGTCGAGTCTCTTTTTGAGTGCTGTCCATGCTGCCTTAGCTCGCCAGTAGACTTCAAAGATACCAACACAACCAGCCCACAAAAGTACCGTATTCCAATCTACCTGTAGCAAGCTGCCAGGTGTATCAACAACCAAAAACGGCAACAAACTGATAAACGTTGCCAACAGTCCATTGATAAGTATTGCAGTGAACCTCAACACATCTAACTCAGTCCACTGTCCACCACCTCTTCGGCCAATTACGACAGTAATTCCGCTGAATACAGTTAAAGCAATAGATATTTCTGCAAATGTTAATAAAAGTCGAGCAGGATCGTCGAACAGAGTGGCATCGACAGCAGAACCCGCATACACAACACCGCTAAACAGGAACAAACAGAGGAATGTGTAGATGTGCTTCATTCTCAACATTCCTTAAACAATCTATTTACATACACTTTTGCTTATTTCGTGATTCCCCAATGCCATTCCATATCCAAGATTTAACCGTTCTCGAAGAGGCTTAGCTGACAGCGAACTACAAGGCGCAGACGCAATATCGTCTTCCGCCCAGCCTGCGCGATAACATGTATTGTTCTTGGCACAAAATCTGTAACAGTCGACAAAATCCTCAAAGAGAAAGTGCTTGCCAATTCCAACTATCCATGGATACTCAGTATCCCACCCGACGTCTGCATTCCAGCAAGCTGGATCATCTGGAAACTCAACACTCCAGGGTGCTTTCCTTTCTGCACGCTCTTCCCATGAATCAGCAAAGACATAGCCCTGAAAGACCAACACTCCAAACAATACAATCAGTATCTTCTTCATTGTTGTCTTCCTTAAAAAGGTAGTCGTCTCACACCGCTATCTTATTCCTATTTGGCAGAAGCATCCACAAGCCGTTAACTACCTGCTAATAAGATGTTCTGCTATTTTTCTTTTTCTACTTAAATCTATAGGTTACTTCTTAGATAGTACGCAGGACGAGGCTCGCTAGTGCTATGTACATCAAGTTTCTCCAATCGAATCCGTCCATCTATAACTATCCTGCCACCCCTTCCACGATTACCAACTCGTTTTCTCCAACACCCCCAAGTCGAAATTGTCGAGCGTCTTGATATCCTTTTGAGTGATAACAACTCAATACCGCTTCCATAGATGGAAACTCGATCACAGCATGGCGTTCAAATTTATTCGTTCCTTCCACAACCTCATAATATCCTCCTCGCACTAATATTCGACCACTATGTTCTGCTATAACTGGAGCAATCGGATCGGTGTATTTCTTGTATTCAACTGGGCCGTTGATGTTTGCTCGAGCAATCCAATAAGCAGACATAATCTTTTCTCCATAGTTTATTGTGATCAAATTACTTGATTACTACCTGACCTTCTTTATCGTATGTAACTTGTTTCGTTAAATCTTTAGCCATTTTCTCTAATGCTCATGGTGTGTGGTACGAGTTATGTTGTCGGGTCCACATTCCTTGCCTACCACTTGTTTCTTTTACAGTTTTTCTATGCCAGAACACAACAATCCGAAGCGTAGACGCAGCAGTAACGTGGTTTTAAGGGTGCTAGGGATAGGCGGTGGTACAGGATTCATTTCGTAGCTTTGGTAGCAATACTGGTCATAAATTGAACTGTAGGGCCTTAACCAGTAGTCGGAGGTTTTATGAAGAAGTCAACACACGTAAAGATTATTGACTTTGTGTTCGATGGTCCCGTGCTACCATTTCTATTGATCATAGGCTTTGGAATGTTCGCCACCGTCGCCGGGACCGGCGGATAAAGTAAAAAGCAGTTAATCGGTTAACTACTATGCTCTGTTGACCAACAACAAATAGACTTGCATTTACACACTATAATCATACTGATCAACTGGAGGATCATCATGAATGTCTTAGTCATTGCACACCTTAAAGCAAGCTACGAAGACTGGAAGTCACTTTTCGATACTGACGAAGAACGCGCCGATTTTTGTGACGAGAGTCAGACAAAAGTAGGCCGGGTGGATGAACATACTGGCCTAATTACACTATTTGACGTGGACATGGAGGCTATGGGGAAACGTCTAGGCAGCCCGGAGTTTCAGGCCATGGTCGAACAGTACGTGGATCACCATGATGTATACACTTTCGAACCTCTAGCTCCACCCGCTTAAATCTCACCCATAATGAAGCGGTGCATTAGGTAGTTTGTACTCACCCTTCTGCTACTACTGATATCGCCTTGGTAAATGGACATCTGGTCATTCGTTTTGATTTTAAACTTCGGCCTCGTGATTACTGCCGCAGTGGTGTGGTGCGGCATTGTTGTCTATCGCTTTATTCGTGCCTAGCGGAATGGTTTTCTTGATACCTAAAGCTTTTCGGTAAACAGCCACCAACAAGGCTCCTGTTGTTAACATTAAGCCAATCTGGAACGCCGAATTAGCAATGTTCCAAACTGGGATCGCTGGGATGATTAAAACGGCACTTAAGAAACAATTGATAAAAATCAATCGGGTCTCTGTTTCTGGGAAATTCCATGCCTTGATGAATGTAGGAATTGAAGCAAAGGTATTCGCCGCAGTCGCAAGCAAAACTGCGATGAGTGGAGAGCTTGCGAGCTGCCAGAACAATAATGCTGTCAAAGACAAGCTCCCGCAAAACCAGTCAAACCAGGTGAGTTGCCAATAGCTTTTTCTGTTGACAAAGGAGCCCAGAAATATCACTGCGGGCACCACACCACCAACCAGTACCCTGACTGAAGCCCAGATATCTGCGTCTACTGAAAAAGCCGCACCGAAGCTGACTAGGGGGGCTAAAGCCCAGAGAAACCAGGAAACCCGGTTGGGCTTGGTTCTGCCTGCTAGGGTGTCACGAAAATAGGCATACCCTCCCCACAACAAAAGGAGAGCGCTGATAATCACCAGACAATGCGGAAAGGTCAAATAAGCCGTCATTTTCCAATTCTGCCAGCACTCATATCGCCATCTTATTCCTGTTTGGCAGAAGCATCAGTTCTCGACGAGGTCACCCGTCACCGGCAGTGTATGCCTGTCCACGTCATTCCACTCTTGCAGTAGGTGGCGCTGGGTATCGAGCCAGTTCACTCCCTGTGCTGCGATTTCTTGAATGGCACTGGCGTCGCGAATGACGACAGCATAAATCTCGTCACCGCGGGTCATTAAGTAGTGGGTTGGTGGGTTAGCGGTTCTGTTCTCGCGTGAATTTGCGCGGATATTTTCAAGAAATTCATCGAAGCACTCAGGCTTGGGCTTGAAGCGAATAACGGATAGCTTTTTCATTGTTCCTTCCTTTTCTGATTTAAGGCTTCCTGTATCTTATTCCTGTTTGGCAGAGGCATCCAGAGGGGTTATGCCCATTTAAGAGCAGGGGATTTGGTGGCACGATTGGGATGAGTGTGTGCGGGGTATACGTTGTATGCCCTGCTAACGCTCGAATTGCAGAACCTACTCAGCGGTTCTTGCATCCTATCGTGACGAGAAACTTAAAATGATTTAACTAGTCAAGGGGTTACTATTGTTGCTCCACCCCCAGTGCATACTGCTCCTCCTACTGGACAGTGCATTGTTACAGTAGAAGGACAACCCGTACATGTGGTTCCCGCTCTTTCAGGACACCAAATTTCGGCTCTCTCGCAATCTGTAAATCCGGAAGCATTACAAGTTAAAGTAAAACTAGTAGGCGTTTGCGCAAAAACATTGCCATTCTGGTACGCAGCATGACCATTACCTTTTGTCGTTGTGGTGCAGTTAAAAAACACCGCGCCACCAGTTGGCTCAAGGGTTAAGCGAAGAAGCTTGCCCGCATGATTACCCGACCCAAATGTGGCTGTGATCGTACCCAAACCATCGTCAGACACCGTGACCGATTCTACATTGTTGCCAGTGATATCCTCAGCCCGTTCAATCCCCAGTTGAGTACGTGCATCGGTTGTTCCGGTGGGAAAAACACCAGTGATATTATGATACTCCGCAATGGCTGTTTTTAGACCACCGGCAAGACTGAACCCCTCTGCCGCCTGCGCTCTAGCCACATAGTTCTGATACTGCGGTATCCTAACTGCCACCAGTATCCTAATGATCGCTCAACGATAAGATCTCCAAGCAGGTAGGAATATCAACTAGCAAAGTACATCAGTTGGTCTAAAGTAGCGGTCAGATATTCTAAAGTGATCCAGTACCATCGCTTTGTAATGGCTGGCCTGACAGGAGGCTACGAAATGAATCTTCTTAAAACGAAATGTTGGTCTGCCTTTGATTTGGTATGGTTCAAAATAGCGTGTGTCACATTTGGACTCCTTGTTGGCGCTTTCCTTTCCAATTACGTGATCCAATCGGCCTGGTTAATCGGTGTCATCTTTATCTTGACCTATATCAAGACTGTTCACTTCTACTTATTTTCTAAGACATAAGGCAGATAGAACAGATTCAAGCAAACGGAGTGCGTCAGTATGGCAATATTTAAGTGGGCCGAGAATTCGACTAGGGCTTGGATTATCAGTCTAGCTATTTCTAGTGGAATCGTGTTACTAGCACTACCTTACATGAAAGACATAGCAGGTATATTCCGATTGTTATGTGTGGTCTACACTAATGAATGATCTAGAACGTTAGGATGATGCTGAATACCCGATTGAAAGCGAAGTTCCTTGCGAACTGTGCATCATTAATTGGCGCACTGTTGATTATTACCTTATTGCTTACCACACTGAACAACAAGGTATTGATTGACGAGCTCGGCAAAATATGGGTGAACCATTACCAAGGATCTTATTCTTCCGGGTCACGGGGAGCACTGGTCGAATTACAGCTGGGCCAGACTAATTATGCAATCGAACTTCTTGAGCAGTCTGATTGGTCATCGGTTCGTTTGGGTGACAGAGGTTATAGTTTTAAACGCGAGATACTTTTGAATTTGTGTCGAACTTTGTACGAAAAAAATGATTTTTCAAGCCTACTTCATTGGGCAATGTCCTGGCGGTTGTTGGATGAACGTGATATCGATGCGATCGCATACAACTATGTAGCTCTATTGCATACCGTTGACCGACAAAAAGAAGGGCGTGAAGGGTTACTAGAATATTTTGAGAAATTTCCAGAAAATAGGCATCTCCAAATCTTCCATGTGCGAGCGCTATCCGATTTAGGAGAACATGAGAAGGCCACACTATTGGCTGATCGTTTTCTAAGTCCTGATTGGGTACGAAACGCGACGGTGGGATGGGAGCTGCGTTGGCAATGGAAGACACGTCATGTCATTACGTATTATCTGCATCAGATAAAACAATACCTTGCCAAAGGCGAATGGAGCGACGCTTGGAAAGTACCCCAAGACATGTGGCGTAATGTTTTGGAATGGGAAAACACCGACTTATTGAACGAAAAGGGATATTCAGCGCTATCCTTATTCCCAAACCGGGATGATCGAATTCACATCACCGTAGATATTCCCCGCAATATGTCTACGATCAGAATCGACTTGCCTCCTCACGCGACACTAAGAATATCTGATTTTAATTTGGCTATAGATGGCGTTTTTAAGAATTTGTCTCCAGACGCTTTTGAGTATACCAATCTTTTTGAGGTGCAAGGCTCCATCCAAGCGGATGGTGATGAAGACGCGTTCTTTCGAGTAAATATCATGAATGTGGACAAGGCAGGCGACGGGTCGTTAATGAAAGTACACATCAGTTTCCAGATTGTGTTGATCGATGTTCTCGGTAAAGAAAGGCTGCTGTCATATGCACTGGCAACAAATCCTCGATTCAACAGGATCGGCTCCGAGTAATGAAACGTTTGGTAAGGTCGCTATTTTTGTGGTCATGGGTTGTGACATTACCTGTTACCGTGATTGGAGGGTATTGGGTTCTTAGTACACTGGAGCGTTTTTATACCTACAAGGTTCGTTATTTCCCAGGCAATATAAGTGAGTTAGAACTAGGCAATATTGCAAATTACGAGATCAATAGGCTAGCCCAGAGAATCCGAGCAGGCGTATCGAATAATTTTCAGAATAGTCCGACACAACTTTCACGCGTTCACTTAATTGTTTCGGAATCTGAAATTGCACAACTTGAATCGCATATGCCCCAATCAGGTTTTCAGTACGTTAAGGGAAGGCTACTGATTAACGGACAAATTGAGAAAGCGAGGGTCAAATACAGGGGTGACACATTTTATCGATGGGCATGGTCCAAGAAATCAATGCGCATCAAAACGACAAGAGATAATTTACTTGATGGTTTGCGATACAGTAATTTTCTGGCCCCGAGAACAGAAGAACAGTTGAATAATTATTTTTCTTACCGACTAGCCAACATCATGGGCCTGGTCACGCCAGAAACTGAGATAGTTCGGCTGTTTGTGAACGGTCAAGACAAAGGCGTGCACATCAAGGTCGAGCAAATTAACGAGCTTTTGCTTCGTCGAAATCAACTTATGCCAGGTGATATTTACCGAGGTGAGATTATTGGGAAAGATATGTTCCGCGGCAGTAATATCAGGTCGTTGTTCGACTCGCCGGCTGTATGGGACAAAGTCGCAATCAACAACCACTTCGACGAAAATGCCATAGCGCCGCTAACAATGCTTGTCGACTTGGTCAATCGTGCTGGTGACCCGAACGCCCAGGCGAAATTGAGTGAACTTATGGATATGGCAACCTGGGGTCTCTACTCCGCCTACGAGACGCTTACCCAGAGCACACATACAGATGATGTTCACAATTGGCGACTGTACTACGACCCTTGGCGAAGCCAATTCTTACCAATTATCTGGGACACCATGGGATGGAACGACCAGTTGAGAGGAGTGGGCTACCAACCGGAAATCATTTCGAACTCTCTCATTAAGATGATGTTCAGTAACGGCGATTTCATTCGAGCACGCAGTTCGGCATTGAAACAATTCTTTGACTCAGGAAAGGATGAACAATTTCTGCGTGAAGTACGCCAAACTATCCAAACGATGGGGAAAGAGATCATGTCTGATCCTTTTCTTAACCCTCCTGATCCAGATTTGGTCAAACACCAAATGTCGCGCCTCGAACAAGTGATTGAAGATGTATTTCAAAAAAATAGACGGTTTCTCTTTGAGAGCGTTACTGAACAACATCTTAGGTACACCTACACACCACACACGCTTGGATTGTCTATCGTCGGCAGGCACCCGTTGGGTGTGCTGAAACTAGAGTACGACAGACCTATTACAGTTAAGCCTCAGGTAGAGGTGTTATTTTTTACTGCCGGGGGGGAAGTAGTCGTAGATATTTCTGGTACGGTCAAAACTGATGGCAATTTTCTTTACCTCAATGCCGGATTTTTGCCGAATGTGACAACAGCGCCAATTAACAAAGTTGTGTGGGCGCCCGGTTATTACCGTATCCAATTTACCGGGCTTAACCCCGATCAGAGATTAACAACTATCACAGTGCAACGAAGTGATGAATGGCTCCCGGCCATAGAAGTTAATGCTTTGGATCAGAATGTGTTTGATAACCTATATGCACCAATTTCAACTCAGCTAGAATTAGAACCGGTGATATGGGCAGGCGAAGTTACTCTTACTGGTCGTAATCTGATGCACAGCTCGTTGGTTATCAATCCCGGCACAACCGTACGGTTAGCACCTGGCGCTACTCTGGTTTTAAAAGACAGATTGACAGCAGTTGGTACACCTGAAGCTCCTATACAGTTCCTGCCTATGCAGAAGGGTCAAGCCCCCTGGGGCGCTATCGTTTTGCAAGGCCATGGAGCTGATGGAACACAATTAGCTCACTGCAAACTCACTGGCGGCAGCGGTTCTAAAGGAGATCTATTCGAGTATTCAGGCATGTTGTCGATTCACGATGTAAAAGACGTTTATATTGGAAACTGTCGTTTCGAAAACAACAGTGTCGTGGATGATATGTTACACACAGTTTATAGCGAAATTCGACTGGAGGGCGTTAGATTTGAAAATGCGTACTCAGACGCTGTCGATTTCGATATTTCGAAAGTTGAGATCGTGGATAGTTATTTTGAGGGAAGTGGAAACGATGCAGTAGATTTGATGACAAGCGAAGCTGTCATTACAGGAACTTTATTTAAACATAACGGTGACAAAGGAATTTCGGTTGGGGAAAACAGTCGGTTGTTTGGTGCGAACAACCGATTTTCTAATAATAAAATTGGTATCCAGTCAAAAGACCGATCCAGTGTGGTGCTGTTTAATCATAGTTTCGTCGACAATAAAACCGCACTGCACGCATACAAAAAAAACTGGCGTTACGGAGAAGGAGGCACGATATTTATTGCTAAATCAGCAATTGTCGGCGGTGAGGTTACAGCCCAGGCGCAAAAACGCTCATCTATCGCGTTGTTCGATACCTATGTGGAAACTGAGGTTAAGGGCAAACGGGTCAGCACAGTTTCTGTCGATGACCTGAGCAGAAAAACTGCCAGTCGAAGCAGCCTGGTTCCTACAGCCGAAGAGCATGGTGCGACTTATGACATCGAATCAATAGAAATTCCCAAGCAGTTCCGTCAACACATCCAAGTTGGACGGCGGGGTGATTACATCGATGGCTGAAAACATCAAAGCTGCCGAGGTGACTGCATCGCCGTTGGATTTTACTCGCTTTGAGTTCAAATACATTTTGTCGGCCGCTAAGCGACAAGCTGTCGAGACAGATCTTCTGTATTTTCTTGAATACGATCCGTTTGTCGAAAATCGACCTGATCACAAATATTTTGTCCGCAGTCTGTATTTTGATGATCCAACCTATTCTGCATTTCATGACAAAATCGACGGCCTTAAGTCCCGTTACAAGTTCAGAGTCAGGACTTATTCCAGTTCACCAGAAATGAAAACCCCTGTCTTCCTGGAAATCAAAGGCAGGCACAATAATCTTGTCTTCAAGCACCGGACTCCAATTCTCAGAGAAGGGCCCCATGAGAATAGATTAAACGGCAGCTGGCTGCCTACTGAAATACTAAGCGACGCACAAGATGGTTCTGTCCGAGATCAGTTTGAATTTGATATATACCGAAAACACCTTAAACCGGTTGCCCTTATCGATTATCATCGAAGACCTTATATCAGCAAATATGACCCTGGATTCCGGATTACTTTTGATGAAAAATTACAGGCGACACGAACGACTAGACTGTTTCCGCTGCACAACACCTGTGCCCCAAAGTGGGTTATCCCTGGCTATACCGTGGTCGAAGTGAAATTCCGGCACCACCTTCCCTCCTGGTTTCATCAGGTAATCCAAGCTCATGAGCTTCAACGCATTTCGATCTCGAAAATAGTATCCGGTATGGAGAGATTGGGATTAGCTCATGATGAACACTGACTCATAGAAATAGAATATGGACACAATACTACTTAGCCCTACAGGAAATTTACTGAACTACTCGTACTCTGAGATTGTGATCAATATGATCGCTGCTCTGGTAATCGGTGTACTAATATCGATCATCTATAGAGCAACGCACAAGGGTTTATCCTATTCTCAGTCATTCAGTCAAACCATAGTTTTTGTGACTCTTATAGTGGCGATTGTAATGATGGTGATCGGTGGTAGCCTGGCCCGAGCGTTCGCATTGGTTGGCGCGTTGTCGATAATCCGATTTCGTACGGTCCTTAAAGATACTAAAGACATGGCCTATATCTTTAGCGCACTGGCACTTGGCATGGCCGCAGGGACAAGCAACTATTTTCTAGCGGCAGCCGCCACAGTGACAGTGATCGTTGTAGCCTTTGTTTTGTTCAAGACAAATTTCGGAGCTGTCTACAAAAGTGAATTCATTCTGCGCTTTCGGTTTTTCCGCAGAGGAGACACAACCGCTTACTTAGAAGCAATCAGTGCCAACTGCAAACGTTCAGACCTCCTGCATATGGAACCTTCTGGAGACAACCAGAGTGTTAGTCTGACCTATGATGTGGCGTTGAAAGACGATATCACAGCTGATGATCTGACTGATCGGATGGGTCAACTTGATGACGTAGAAGAAATTGTACTCATCGCATCGAAGAACGACGTAGACTACTGATGTACGCCTCTGCTGCTAACGTAAGATGCACTTCACATCCCACTAAAATTTTAAGCGTTCTATTCGTTTATGAGCTGTTACAACAGTCGTTTTGTTGTTGGATCGATGGGCATGGAAGAGTCCCGTATGAACAGAACACACAACAGTCACCCGGGTGAGGCGTTAACATCTGATCACATGATTTGCACTCATAAAACCAGAGGCAAGAATCCGTTGGCATTCTCTCCAAAGTTCGGTGACTACACTCTGGGCAAGTGATAACCGAATCAAAAACCATATTTGAGTCCATTTCCCTACTCAACTCCCAACATCCTACTAAAACTGTAAACCCTTTGTCTCAATCAGTTTTTGGGTGATGTTTTGGCGATCAATAATTAGGTTCGATCTCTTACTGCTTCACCGAGCGAAGCTTCGATCGGTGTAGATGGTGTGTTGGTAACTTTTTCGTTGTTGCAGTTGATGCATGACCCAATTTTTCTGAGGCAGTCTGTAAGTCATCTTCAGACCCCACCAAATTTCTGAGGGAACGCTCTGCAAAGCGTTTCTCTTTTGGCAGTTTCTGTTGCCATCTCTGTCTTTGAGAGTCGAACCCACAGACGCTCAGAAATTTCCCACGGTGCGGAGACTTTATTATTAATTGTGAAAAGACTAATGGAGGGTGGACATTCCAAAGTAGATGGGTTGCAATATTTTTTTGCTCTAGTCAGCATACACTCGGTTGCCCGTCGACAACAGGGAAATCCAGATGATCAGAGCTAAACAGGCAGCAAACATTGGCGCGATCTGCTAAAGGCAGTTCAGCACAGTACTGAGAACCATTTGTGCATTACCGGAGATTGATCGACGCGCATTTTGATTTCCCATCGACCGATAAATTCGCCCATGCCTAAAGCTGGATTAAAGGCGCTCAAGAGGGTGGCACCCGTAGGCGGATGCAGCTTCAACCACACCATGATACGAATATTTCCTGCTCGATGGAAGCTATAGGTGGTCTGCTCCCGTCGTCTGCCGGAAGGGTCGATCCAGTCAACATAGAGGGTATGTTCACCATTGTGCAATCCTGCGATGTCTATCACGGAGAAGATCTTGTCAGCGCAGTTGAATTCGTCACTCAACGACGAGACGGGAACTCCGTTCTCGATGGAATTTGTGACAAAGGCATCGAGTGATGTTGCCGTAATGACTGGAGAAACGACACAAAATAGTACCAGTACAATCCAACGGCTGGGTATAATACAACAGCCGCTCATTTATTATTGATTCCGTAATGTCAGCATGATCAGAATTGTGTACCTTTGCGAGTATTGAAAAGAAACTTACCTGTCATTCCCAACATCCCACTAAAACAGTAATCTTTACCACCTCTATTACTTCAATCAACTTGTGCTAAAAGCGTTCCGGAAGTGCTAAGTTTGACGGTAGTCAGGCCGACGCGTTTACATTTAATCTGACCTGAAACTTCACCACTGATCGTATCTAGGTAGTGCGGTGTGCCCGAGCCCTCGATTTTGACGGCCTTCTTGCTCATTGAGCAACCGGCGTAATTCAAACGATCGATATTCTTTTGGGAGATTAACGAGCTAAGTTCACCTATGGAAGCTAGTACAGCCCATGCCCCAGAATTATCCATAATGCCACTGATTGTTTTACCTTGCACTGTTAGGTAAACATTCCCATCCGTTGCCACTTCTACTGTGACAGATTCCGTCAGCACGTCCTCGCCAGTTCCACCACCTACTACATCCGCTGTAGAGTTCAGTGTTAGGGTGCCAGTATAGATATCAGCCCAGACGTTTGTGTTGTCACCTTGTGCGAGATAGACATTAATACCGCTGGTCGTAGAACTTGAGCACCCTACAATTATTGGACAAATTAGAAACAGTAAATTTCTAATCCACTTCATTCCGCAATATTAAACCCAAATAGTGCCTAAAGAACACCGTGAGCCAGCTTTTGATGTTCAGATTGGGCCGAAACAGATTGATTGGGCCGGAGGTGTTTGGAGAATCAACTGTAAGTCGTTGATTTATTGGTCGGCCGTGCAGGGATCGAACCTGCGACCACCTGATTAAAAGTCAGATGCACAAAAGTGCATTTGAGACTGCTATTACAGAGTTATTGTAATTCAAGTTTCCAATTCAATTTCTAGTTTTGGACAGTTTTAAGTCGTATTAACCAGTATCGCTATTTTTTATTGGAAACCAACGGCATTACTTTCTTTAACCAAACGGCCTTAAACACTGGCAATACATAATTACCATTTATCATTTGTTTTGTACCTAGCTATTCAACGGCTCCCGAGTTTAGTGGAACTCTCGCAAGACCTGTCCGGGCGGAACCACATCCAATAGACCAGATTCATCTGCCACTTGAATACC
>Ga0315338_1002089_pt1 | contig 21261 bp, 19 predicted proteins | sample ASW8metaG_FD_204518 | JGI IMG/M metagenome (GOLD analysis project Ga0315338, IMG submission 204518) | Ammonia-oxidizing marine archaeal communities from Monterey Bay, California, United States - ASW #8 | ecosystem: Environmental > Aquatic > Marine > Coastal | place: USA: California | collected... | reverse complement strand
GCTTTTTGTTTGGGAATTTTTTTTACCCATATTGGAGCTAAAGTGCAGTTATCTAAAATTGATAAATGTGGAAATAAATTAAATTGCTGAAACACCATACCAACATCAGCTCTAATTTGTTCTATATTTTTAGTATTTTCATTAAGTTCAATTCCATCAACTATTATTTTGCCTTTTTGGTGTTCTTCTAATCTATTAATACATCTAATTAATGTAGATTTTCCTGATCCTGATGGTCCACATACTACAATTTTTTGTTTTTGAACAACTTCAAGGTCTATATCTTTTAGAGCTTGAAAATCTCCAAACCACTTATTTACTTTCTCCATTTGTATAATTTTTTCAGACATAAAGTTTATCTATCCGTTTTATATTTTTCTTCTAATCTTTGACTATATCTGCTCATATTATAACAAATAAACCAAAAGAGTATTCCCGCAAAAACATATCCTTCTGTTGCAAAACCTAACCAGTCAGGATTTGTTTTTGCCATATCTATCATACCTACTAATTCAAGCAATCCAACAACTAAAATTAAAGGAGTATCTTTTACTAAAGCTAAAAATGTATTAGCTATACCGGGTATAACAAGTTTTAAAGCTTGTGGCAAAATTACAAGCATATGTAATCTCCAGTATCCCATGCCAAGAGATTTAGCTGCATCATATTGACCTCTTGGTAATGCCTGAAGTCCACCACGTATAACTTCAGCCATATAAGCAGCTTCAAAAAGTGTGATCGCAATAATTACTCTAAAAAGTTTATCCATATAAACTCCATCTGGTAAAAACATAGGAAACATTACAGAAGCCATAAATAATACTGTAATCAATGGAACTCCTCTCCAAAACTCAATAAAACCAATTGAAGAATATCTTGTTACTGGTGCTTCAGATCTTCTTCCTAAAGCTAAAAACATTCCTATAGGAAAACAAAGAATTAAAGCAAAAATCGAAATAATAAATGTAAGAGAAAGCCCGCCCCAAGCTGTAGTTTCAACCCATTCCAAACCAAAATTACCACCATGGATTAAATTAAACATGATAAATGGAAAAACAAATATTAAAAAAACAATTACATATTTTTTTAATTTAATTGGAATATAAAATAAAGATACAACTAGAACGATTAACATAATAAAAGAGGTGTTAACTCTCCAAAGTTCAGTGCTTGGATATAGCCCATACATCAAACGTGGAAACCATATTTTAATGAAAATCCAGCATGCCCCACTATTAGTACAATCTTCTTTTGTTGTTCCTACAAAATTAGCATCAATGATTAGCCAATTAAGGAGAGGTGGAATATTCTGGATTAAAACAAAAATAATTAACAAAGTTAATATAGAATTAAACCAATTAGAATTGATATTTATATTTAATTTATCTAGAATTTTATTTCCTGAAAATTCTATTCTTAAATAATAAAGTCCCAAAAATCCAAAAATTAGTGGTGCAAAATAATTTAATCCTCTTGGAAAAAATGAAGTGATGTTTACATCAAAAAGCGAATTAAGAGTTACATCAATCAAACCTAATGATAATAAAAAAATTCCTAATGGAACAAATAGGTTAAATTTTTCTCTACTTGGTTTTCCTAAAAAGTTTATATTTTTAATCATTTTTCTTTAATAGCTATTTTTTTATTGTACCAATTCATAAAAATTGAAATTGCGATGCTAAGACTTAAATAAGTAAGCATTGTAATGGAAACAATTTCAATTGCCCTTCCCGTTTGCATCATCGCAGTACCAGCAAAAACTAAAACTATGTCTGGGTAAGCAATTGCAGCAGCTAAAGAAGAATTTTTAGTTAAATTTAAATATTGATTAGTAGTTGGAGGTATAATTATTCTTAAAGCTTGGGGCATTATCACTAACCTAAGAATTTGTCCTGGAGTTAAACCTATTGATGCAGCGGCTTCCTTCTGTCCTTTAGTTACACCCATAATTCCTGCTCTAACACATTCAGCAATAAATGTTGCTGTATACAAAGACAATGCCGCAGCTAAGGCCATTAATTCCGGAATTATTGCTACTCCACCTATGTAGTTATAAATAGTTTGTGATAATTGTGTAAGAACTGGATGTTCAAAAGTTAATGAAACTCCACCTATTAAAAAAGTTAATAGAGGTAATACAACAAATATACACAAGGATATTAAAAAAGCTGGTATTCGTTTGCCAGATTGTTCTTGTTGTTTTTTTGCATACTTAAATACAAAAATTATTGCAACTATTGCTGCAACTATTGAAAATAAAAAAATAGAAAAATTTGTCCATATAAATTTAGGAACATAAAGTCCTTTTATCGATAAATAAGCTATATCAAAAATATTGACTGCTTCTTTCGGTAAAGGAAGGGCTCTTAATGCAGCAAAATACCAAAAAAATAATTGAAGCAACAAAGGAATATTTCTAAAAATCTCAATGTACCATTCTGAAACTTTTGCAATTAAATAGTTTGAAGATAGTCTAGCAATACCTATTGTCACTCCTAAGATTGTAGCAAAAAATATACCTACAACAGCAACTAATATAGTATTTAAAACACCAACCAAATAGGCTTTCGCGTATGAACTTGCTCCACTATACTCTATTAATGAAAATGAAATATCAAATGATGCTTCTTCACCTAAAAAACGCAAACCAAAATCAATACCTCTATTGTCCATATTAACTTGGGCGTTATACGTAAAATATCCGAATATAAAAATTATAAAAAAAAGAGTTATAGCTTGAGGTAAATATTTTTTAACTTTTGGTCTATTATCAAAGAAGGTAGTTATTCCCAAATTCATATTTTTAATTTTTTTTAAAACTGAGCATAAAAAAAAGGGCTAGACAAATCTAGCCCTTTTTTAAAGTATTTATTAGTGATTATCTAGCTGGTGGTACATAAAGAATACCGCCTTTTGTCCATAATTCATTTGGACCTCTGTCAGGTAATATACCTGTATCAGCGATATTACGTTTATAGCTTTCACCGTAATTACCAACTTGTTTGATAATTCTTAAGCTCCAATCATTATCTAAGCCTAAAGCTGCTCCTAATTCACCTTCTGCTCCTACAAGTCTTTTGATTTGTGGGTTTTCAGAAGCTTTACTAGCATCAGCATTTCCAGAATTAATACCATATTCTTCAGCTTCAATCATTACGTTTAGTGACCAACGAACAATATCTTCCCAAACAGAATCACCTTGACGAACAACAGGGCCTAATGGCTCTTTTGAAATCGTTTCTGGTAACACTATATGATCATCCGGATTTGACAGCTTAGTTCTTTGTGCTGCTAAACCAGATTTATCTGTTGTATAAGTATCGCATCTTCCTGAATCATAAGCTTGTACCACTTCATCAGCTTTTTCAAAAACAACTGGCTCGTATGTAATGCCGTTTGCAGTGAAAAAGTCTCTCATGTTTAGTTCAGTAGTAGTTCCTATATTAACACAAGCAGAAAGTCCGCTTTTAAAATCACCTGTTGATGTAATACCAGATGATTTTCTGACCATGAAACCTTGACCATCGTAGAAGTTTACACCTACAAAAGTAAGGCCTATGTCAGCGTCACGTGACAATGTCCAAGTTGTGTTTCTTGATAAGATATCAATTTCACCAGCTGTAAGTGCTGTAAATCTTTCTTTTGCACTTAATGGTGTGAATTTAACTTTATTCGCATCACCTAGTACAGCAGCAGCTACAGCTCTACATACATCAACGTCTACACCAGTCCAATTTCCTGATGCATCAGCATTAGAAAATCCTGGAAGACCTTGAGAAACTCCACATCTTACAAAACCTTTCTTTTGAGTATTTTTTAAGGTTTTAGATTTTTTAGCAGCCATAGATTCTGTAGTAAAGGCAAACAGAATAGCTAACATAGCAACTAAAGAAGTTAATTGTTTTATTAATTTAAACATTATTTCTTCCTTTATTAAGTTATTTGTTAACAAATAATTCAAAGTTAATTTGAATTGTAATAAGTAAAGCAGAAAGTTAAAGTCTGTTCAATGGTAAATATAGCTCAAAAATATGAGTTTTTTGGCGCGCTCTGAAGGATTCGAACCTTCGACCCTCGGTTTAGAAAACCGATGCTCTATCCAACTGAGCTAAGAGCGCATTTTGCATTTAACTTATAATATAAATTTAATTTTTAAAAAGGAATTTTTTACTAATTATTAACAATGTAATTAATTCAACTCTACCGATAATCATAAAAATAATCAGAGTATATTTTGCTAAAATGTTTAAATCAGAAAAGTTAAAATCTTCTAAACCATACATTGAAGAATTAACAGTATTCATAATTGTTAATATACCAATCATAAATGCTTCCGGAAAATTAAAATTAAAAATAGCCAACAAAGAAGAAATGATAAAAAGAGAAATTATAAAAATAATGACAGATAAAAAATATTTATAAATATCTTGTTTATGCATATTTGTGTTAAATAAGCTAAACCTATTAATATAAACATTATTAGGTCTTACGTGTGAAAGAAGTTCATTAATTGAAAATTTAATTAATAAATATAACTTTAAAAATCTAATACCAGAACTTGTTGAAAAAAAAGACCCACCAATAATAACTAAAATTAAAAACAAAAAAAATAAATTATTTGGAGTGTTATTTAACGAAATACCAATATTAGATATACTGCTTGCAATAGAAAATAAAATCAAAGAAAAATTGTAATCAAAATTAAGAAATACAAAAAAAACAATAATTAAAAAAACTAGATACATAAATAAATATATATCTTCAGCAAAAAAATTTAAATTTTTTTTTTTAATATAAAAAAAATTATATGATAAAAATAAACTAAAAAAAGAAAAAAGCATTAATATAGAAAAAACAATCTTCTTAAGATCAGAATTAATAATTAAATCAATATTATTAAAAGGCAGAAACCCACCTGAAGAAATGATTGTCATTGATAAATTAAATGAATCAAATGTTCTTATATTAATTAATTTTAAAACTATAAATAAAAATAAAGTTAAAGCTGAATATAAAAATAAAATCTTTAATGATTGCTTAAATACCTCTGAAGAATTAAATGAAATAAAATTAGTCAATGACTTTTTCAAATTATCATCAAAAATATCAATTAAAAGAATTATAGAAAAAAGGAAATATATACCGCCAATCCACTGAGAAGAGGATCTCCATAAAATTAAACTTTCATCAATATGTTTAATATTTTCAAAAATTGTAAATCCTGTAGAAGTAAACCCAGAAACTGACTCGAAAAAACAATTCAAAAATGAAATATTATAAATACTTAAATAATAAGGTATAGAAATAACTAATGGTAAAATTAAATAACCTACAATTACTGTTAATATTTTTATATAAATAGATATTTTACCGTCAATTTTCTTTTTAATTAAAAAAGTAACTCCTAAAAACAAAGAAATGATTAGAGTATAAATGTATGCATCTATGTTTAAATATAAATTAAAATAATAAGAATAAATTATATTAAAAAAAGATAGTACTGATAATAATAATAAAAATAAACCTATATAAGTTAAGCTAAATCTGTTCATTAATATTTTAAACAGAGCTTAGTCGAAACATATTTTCAACAATTGATAATTGATCTCTTTTTGCTAAAAAAACTACTATATCTTCATTTTTAAATACAAAATTTGACCTTGGAATTATAATTTCATCTTTTCTAAGCACCGCTCCTATTCTTATCTCATCTGGTAAATTACTATTTTTTAACTCTTTATTTATTAATTCAGATGTTTCAATTATTTCAGCTTCTATAACTTCATACTCGCCATTTAATATTGTGTAAGCTGTTTCTATTGAACCTTTGTGCACATGTTTAAGTATACTTGAAACCGTTGTCATTCTTGGATCAATTAAATCATCAATTTTTAATGAAGATTGCAATAGTGAATAGTTTGGTTTGTTTATAAGAGCCATAGTTCTTTTATCTTTAGAAAATTTTTCAACCAAAACACTGGCCATAAGGTTATCTTCATCGTCATTTGTAAGGGCTATGACTGTCTCTACATCTTCAAGATTAACTTCTGCTAATATATCTTCGTCTAATCCATTTCCATTAATTACAATTGTGTTGTTAAGTTCATTTGCAATAAATTCTGCCCTTTCTTTATTTTTTTCTATAATCTTAAGTCTTGCATCTTCAAAGGATTGCTCGATGTTTTTTGCGAGGTTAAAACCTACATTACCACCACCTATAATAAGTATATTGTTTGAAATCTTCTCATAATGACCAAATGCATTGAGTGTTTCTTTCATTTGTATTGAATTAATTGTTACGTATGCTTTATCATTTACTTTCATTAAATCATTCTTTTTAAGAAAAATAAATTTATCATCTCGAACAACTCCTAAAATATTAGCATTCAATTTAGGAAATTTTTTTGTTAATTCATTAAGTTTAATATTTGCTATTGGACAATTTTTTTCAATAAATATTTCCAGAAGCCTAATTTTATTTTCTGCAAAAGGAACATTATCAAGAGCACCTGGTGATTCTAACTTTCTTTGGATTGATTTTGCAATTTCTAATTCTGGTGAGATTATTACATCAATTGGCAAATTTTCCTTATTATATAATTTTGAAAATTTAGGATTTAAATAATCTTGTGATCTTATTCTTGCTATTTTTTTTGGTACCTTGAAAATTGAATAAGCTATTTGACATATCATCATATTTATTTCATCATTTCTCGTAACTGCTATGATCATATCAGCCTCTTTAGTGTTTGCATTTTCAAGTACACTGGGCAAAGTTGCTTTTCCAACTATTGCTTTGACATCTAAAGAATCATTTATTTTTTTAATATCTTCGCTAGATTGATCTACTACAGTTATAGAATGATTTTGTTCAGATAATAACTTTGCTATGGTAAAGCCTACTCTACCAGCACCACAGATAATTATATTCATTTAATTTAAATCTCTAACCCCAAGTAATTTTAATTTTCTATGTAATGCTGATCTTTCCATGCCAACAAATTTGGCAGTTTTAGAGATATTACCTCCAAATTTCTTTAATTGTGTTGTTAAATACTCTTTTTCAAAATTTTCTCTAGCTTCTCTTAAAGGATACAAAAGAGTTTCATTTATAGAAAAAGATTCTTCGTTACTTTGAGATAAAGACTCTTTGATAATATTTAAGACTCTTTCTTCACTCTCTCCTTGGGTTAAGATTGAAACTCTTTCAACTAAATTTCTAAGTTCTCTAACATTTCCAGGCCAATTATAATTTAATAGATAATTATTATTTTTTATAGAAAAAGGTTTAATATTATAATTTTTACAGATATTTTCTACAAAATAGTCGATTAGTAAAGGGATGTCTTCAATTCTTTTGTTTAAGGGAGTTAAATTAATATTAAATACATTAAGTCTATGGAACAAATCTTCTCTAAAATTTCCATCTCTAATTTCCTTTTTAATATCTTTGCTTGTTGAAGATATAACTCTTACATCTACATTAATGTCATGTGTTCCGTTAATTCTTTTAAACTTTTGATCGATTAAAATTCTTAAAATTTTAGATTGTGTTTCTAAAGGTATTTCTGTAATTTCATCAATTAATAGTATACCTCTAGAAGCTTTTTCTAAAGCACCGTAAGAAATAGAGCCATCTTTTTTTTCTTCACCAAAAAGTTCCCTCTCGTATGATTTAACATCTAAAATTGCACCATTTAAAATTACAAATGGACCATTAGATCTTTTTGAACTTTTATAAATTTTTCTTGCAATTAATTCCTTGCCAACTCCAGTTGGTCCTGAAATGAAAACTCTGCTTTCGGAATTTGAAAGTTTTTCAATCTGCTCTTTAATAGAAATTATATTTTCGCTCTTTCCTATTATATCAAATGTATGAAACAGTTTATTGTGTAAATTTTTATTTTCGTATTTTAAATTGTAATTTTCAACTGCTCTTTTAACAAAATTCATTATTCTATTTCTATCAAATGGTTTTTCAATAAATTCAAAAGCTCCTGACTTAAGTGATTTAATTGCCATATCAATATTAGCATGACCTGAAATAATTATAACTGGTATATCTTTATCTTTATTTTTAATGTGTGATAATAGTTCAATTCCATCATTATCGCCTTTGTCTAATTTAACATCAATGATTGCAACATCTGGTAATTTTTTATCTATTTCAATTAAAGCTTGATTATAATTTGCAGCTAGTCGAGTTTTATATCCTGCTTCAGAAATTAATTCATTTAATATTAATCTTATATCTGAATTATCATCAATAATAAGAATTTCAGCTGACATTTTTAATAGGCAGTATTATTTCTACCTTTGCTCCAAATTGTATTGTTTTAAATTCAATTGATCCATTATGATCATTAATTATTTTATTTACGATTGATAATCCTAATCCTGATCCTTTTTGTTTTGTAGTATAATATGGTTTAATAATATCTTTTGTGTTTTGACTTACAAATCCAAGTCCATTATCAATTATAATAATGTTTATATAGTCATTAATTTTGTTAATTTCTATATCAATTTTTTTGTTAAAATCCTTTGATTTACTGGCTTTTTCTTGAATACTTTCTATTGAGTTTTTTATCAGATTAAAAAAAACTCTACTTATTTGTTCATAATCACTTAACAAAATAATTTTTGAAAAACCATTATCTTTAAAATTAATATCTATGGTTTCATCAATTTTATTTAATAATAATATATTAGAGTTTATCAATTCAATTAAATTATTTTTTCTAAATAATGGCTTTGGCATTCTGGCAAAATCAGAAAATTCATTAACTAAATTTTCAATTTGTTTAATTTGATTTAATATTATTTTTAAACTATTTTCATATTTACCTTTGTCATCTTCAGTAATATATTTTTGGTATTTAGATTTTAAATTATCAATTGTCAATTGTATTGGTGTTAAAGGATTTTTGATTTCATGAGCAAGTTTTCTTGCAACATGTTCCCATGCTTCATGTCTTTCAGAAATTATAAGTTTATCCTGTTGAGTTTTCAGTTGATTAATCATTAAATTAAAATTTTTATTTAAAATCTCTATTTCTTTATCAGCTTTTAATTCTGGTACTTTGGTATCTAAATTTCCACGCCCAATTTCCTCAGACGCTGAAATAAGATTATTTATTGAAATGAAAAATCTTGAAGAAAACTTAACAGCAATAGTGATTGATAAAAATAATAACAGCGAAACAATAACTACATAAATTAAAGCAAAAGAAATTTTAATTCCTAAACTTTGATTTTCCACTGTATAATAAAAATTAATCGCTTCTTCAGACTCAGTTAAATAATTTGAAATTTTTTCATCTAAAAACCTAACTACATAAAGATAAGTTTCATTAAAATTACTTAATCTAATGATTGCAGCAGATTTATTTTCATATGCATTAATTATTTTTAATGGTCTATCGTCATTTAAAACCATAGTGAGAGCTCTTTTTTCAATGGGAATGTATTTGGTTTCACTAGAAGATATAATTAAATTTCCTTCTCTATTAATTAAATGTAACTGATCAATATTTCTAATTAACCGTTGCGTATTTAAATAATTTTTAAAACTTTTTGGATTTTCAATAAAGAGTTTTGAAACTTTATTCAAATCAAAAGCAATTAAAATTATATCTGACTCAATTTTATTTCTTTTTTCGTCAACATAATTTTTTGCAATTTCATACGAATTGTTGACGGCTGTTGTAATTTTATTATCAAAGTATTTTTCAAGAGCAAATGAAAATATAAATAAAGAGAAAATCGATATAAGTAAAGATGGTATAAGAGTAAATAAAGAAAAAAAAACTATATATTTTTTATTAGCTATATATCCTTTAATATTAATATTGCTTTTAATTGAATTCTTTACTTCAAAAAAAATTAACCCAAATAATAAAAATAATAGAATTATAGTAAAAACCAATAAAACTTGAAAATTTGTATCATTTATTTCAAGAAAACTTTTATTAATAAATGTTAAAAATATAATAAAACCTAGAGATAAAGTTGACAAAAAAAGTATTGTAATAAATATATTTCGCTTTAGGAAAGTTAACATAAGTTAAAACTATATAAAAATATTCAAAAATAAATACATGAATAATTGTTTTATAATACTTGCTGCTGGTGAAAGTAAAAGATTTAAATCTAAAACTCCAAAACCATACTATTTATATAGGGGAAAACCACTATTTTTACATTCAATAATTAAAGCAAAAGAATCAAATTATTTTAAAAAAATTGTCTTAGTAATTAATAAAAAACATGAAAAATTTTTAAAAAACATAAATTTAGATAAGACAAAAGTAATTTTTGGTGGAAAAAATCGTTCTGAGTCCTCATTAAAAGCTTTAAAAAGTATAAAAAATTATAAAATTTCAAAAGTATTAATTCATGATGCTGCTAGACCTGATTTTTCTTTAAAGTTAATTTATAATTTATTTAAAGAGTTAAAAAAAAATCAATGTGTTGTTCCTGCCCTTAAGACAAATAATTCAGTTAAGTTAAAGGAAAAAAATAAATTAAAAAACATTGATAGAAATAAAATTTATTTAACTCAAACACCACAAGCTTTTGATTATAAAACACTATTAAAACTTCAAAAAGAAACAACTTCTAAAATAACTGATGATGCAAATTTATTTATTGAATCAAATAAAAAAGTAAAATTTATAAGTGGAGAATTAAATAATTTTAAAATTACAACAAAATCAGATGTTGTAAATAAAAAGAGCTTCAAATATGGAATAGGATTTGATGTTCATAGATTGGTTCCTAAAAGAAAACTATATTTGGGTGGTATTAAAATTAAATCTTCTGTTGGTACATTGGGACATTCTGATGGTGACCCATTATTGCATGCTATCATTGATTCAATATTAGGAGCATGCAAAATGGGAGATATTGGGGAAAAATATTCTGATAAAAGCAAAAAATATAAAAATATTAGATCAAATTATTTACTAAAAAAAACCATAGAAGAAATAAAATTAAAAAATTATTTAATTAATAATATTGATATCAATATAATTACTCAAAAACCAAAAATTACTAAATTGAAAAAAAAAATGATTCAATCAATTTCAAAAATTTGTGAAATATCACCAAATCAAATAAATATAAAAGGAAAAACTACTGAAAAATTAGGTTTAATAGGCAAAGAAAAAGCTATAGCGTGTGAAGTGATAACTTCTGTCATAAGATATGTTTAATAAAATAAATTTTTTGTTTGTTACTCTATTTGGAATTGGAAAAATTAAAAAAATTCCAGGTAGTATTGCATCATTAGCTACAGTATTATTTTTATTTTTTATATTTCATATTTTAAATTTTTCACCAAATATTATTTTAATATCTTTAATTATAATTTTTTTAATTGCTCTTTATGCAATTAATATTTTTATAAAAGATTTAAAAAATAAAGATCCTAAAGAAGTAGTTATTGATGAATATATTGGTCAATCAATACCTATATGTCTTTATGAAATTGCACATGAGGGATATAAAGAATCTGATCATGTATTAATATCTTATTTTATGATGTTTATACTATTTAGAATATTTGATATAATTAAACCTTATCCTGTTAGTTACTACGATAAAAAGTTTAAAAATAGCTTTGGTGTTATAATGGATGATATTTGCGCAGGATTGTATGTTGTTGCTGTCCTTGTCTTGTTTATGGTTTTTACTTCATGAAAAAACTTGCTCATAAAATAGTTAAATTATTAAGAGAAAAAAGACTTAAAATTTCATTTGCAGAATCTTGTACTGGTGGTTTGCTTTCAAGCACCATAACTTCAATAAGTGGCTCTTCTAAAGTTTTTGATATTGGGTTTGTTACCTATTCGAATGAATCAAAGATAAATACGCTTAAAATCCCCAAAAAAACTATCACCACATTTGGAGCTGTAAGTTATGAGACTTGTTTATCTATGGTAAAAAATGTAAACAAAATTACTAAAACCAATATATCTGTTTCAATAACTGGTATAGCTGGCCCCAAAGGAGGATCAAAAAGTAAACCTGTTGGTTTGGTTTTTATTGGTATCAAAAAAAACAACAAAACTCTTGTTAGAAAATATTTATTTAAAAATAAAAAAAGAACTTTAATTCAAAAACTTATAGTTATTAAATCTTTAAATTTAATATTAAGTTTTATTAAATAAATCTTCAGCTCTTTTCTGAAAAGCATCAGCAATTTTATTTAAAGCAAATTGGAATGATTTAGTCATGATTATATTTAAAAAATCATTTTTTAATTCAAAATTAACCTCGAACGAAACTTCAGTAATCTTATTCTTCTCTTTAAAATACCATTTATTTTCTAGGTATTTTAATGGTCCATCTAAATTGGTTACATAAATATAGTCTTTTTTTTTATTGAACCTAACATCACTTTTGTAAGTGTCTTTAAAGGGACCTTTTCCAATAGTTAAATCTGCAACAATTAACATTAGGTCCCCTTTTTCTTTTTTTTCAAAAACTCTAGCTTCTACACAAAAAGGAACAAATTTTGGGTATTTTTCAATATCAAGAACAAGATCAATTAACTGTTCTTTTTTGCATCCTATTGATCTTTTAACTGACGCTTTGGGCATTAGTTTGATTAATTCTACTTCTTTGAAGTTTAACAAAATCATCATCTGCATGATAAGAAGATCTTGTGAGGGGCGATGAGGAAACAAGTAAAAATCCTTTAATTTTGGCTACATTTTCTAATTCTTTAAATTCATAAGGTTTATAATATCTGTCCAATGGATGATGTTTAACAGAGGGCTGCAAATATTGACCTATCGTTAAAAAATCAACTTCAGCAGATCTTAAATCATCCATAACTTGTAAAATTTGATTTTTATTTTCACCCAAACCAACCATCAAGCCTGATTTAGTAAAAATATTTTTATTAATTTTTTTTACATTTTTTAATAATTCTAATGATGAAAAGTATCTAGATCCAGGTCTAACTTGCCTATAAAGTCCAGGCACTGTTTCAATATTATGATTAAAGACATCTGGTTTAGCTTCGATAATTTTTTTATATGAGTCTCCTTTTCTTAAAAAATCTGGAGTTAGTACTTCTATTGTAGTATCTGGGTTATTTTTTCTTGTTTCAAGGATTACATCATAAAAATGATTGGCCCCACCATCATCAAGGTCGTCTCTATCTACTGAAGTAATTACAGCATGTTTTAAATTTAGTTTTTTAACAGCTGATGAAATTTTTACAGGCTCTAATGGATCTAGTTTTTTTGGTTTTCCAGTTATGACATCACAAAAAGCACAAGCTCTAGTACATGTTTCTCCCATAATTAAAAAAGTTGCATGTCTTTTACTCCAACACTCAGTAATATTTGGGCAGTTTGCTTCTTGACAAACAGTTTTTAATTTATGTTGATTTACTATTCTTTTGGTTAAAAAAAATTCTTGGCTATTAATAAGTTTAGATCTAATCCATTCAGGTTTTTTTTTTAGTGGATTGATTGGTTTGTTAACTTTTTCAGGGTGTCTAATTATCATTCTATTTATTTATATAGATTATTTCTCCTTTTTTCCCAAATAAAAATTTTTTTCTTATTAATGTTTCAATATAATCAAAATCTAAATTATCAGTTAATAAAGAATTTTTATGTTCTAAATTATTAATTTTATTAGATAAATTAATTTTTTGATTGTTATGATCAATTAAAATATTTTTTTTTTTATAATATGAAATTAAACCTCTTTCACCGTCAAATAAATTAAAAATGAAATATAAAAAAAGGAATGTATATATAAGAATAAAATAATTTTTTTTAACTTTATTCAACATTAATTAATTTTATTCATTTTTGATAATTTTCCTAGTTTTTCTTCGATTCTTAATAATTGATTATATTTTGAAACTCTTTCAGATCTTGCTAATGAACCGGTCTTAATTTGATTAGAATTAGTCCCTACAGCCAAGTCTGAAATAAAAGTATCTTCGCTATCGCCTGACCTATGAGATATTATTGTTTTGAATCCTATTAGATGTGCAAATTTAATCACTTCCAAAGTTTCAGTAACAGTTCCGATTTGGTTTAACTTGATTAATATAGAATTTGCAGAATAATTTAAAAATCCAACTTTTAATCTTTCTAAATTAGTAACAAACAAATCATCTCCAACTATTTGAATTTTATTATTAGTTTTTTTTGTTAATTTGGTCCAAGATGACCAATCATTTTCAGCAAAAGGGTCTTCTATAGATTTAATTTGATACTTTTTAATTAATTGATCATATTTATCAATTGATTTTTTAACTGACATCAGTTTTTTTGAATGAATAGAATATTTATTATTTTTATATAGTTCATTTGCAGCAACATCTAAACAAATAGAAATATCTTTACCATTTTTAAATCCTGATTTTTTAATTGATTCTACTATTAATTTTAAAGCATTTTCATTATCATTAATCATGGGCGCAAAACCACCTTCGTCCCCAACAGATGTTGAATGACCTCTTTTTTTAATAAGAATTCTTAAATTATTAATAACTAAAAAACACATTCTAACAGCTTCTGAAAATGACTTTGCTCTGTCAGGTCTTATCATGAATTCTTGGATTCTTAATCCGTTATTTGCGTGCACCCCGCCATTAATAATATTCATCATTGGGTAAGGAAGTTTAAAATTTTTTTTAATTAAAAATGATTTATATAAGGGTATTTTTTTTATTTTTGCAGACAGTTTTTTAGCAGCCATAGAGACAGATAATATTGAATTAGCTCCCAATTTTTTTTTTTGTTTAGTACCATCCAATTTAATTAAAATATGATCAATTTTTTTTTGGTTATGAATATTTTGATTTCTTAATTTTTTTGAAATTAAAGTATTAATTAATTTTATTGGTTTTAAAACACTTTTACCTAAATATTTTTTGTTTGATTTATCTCTCATCTCATAAGCTTCAAATGTTCCAGTTGATGCGCCTGATGGACAAATGGCAGTTGCGCTATAGTTTTTAGAAAATACTTCAGCTTCAATAGTTGGGTTTCCCCTGCTGTCAAAAACTTGTCTAGCAACAACTTTTGTAATTATGTTCATTAATTATTTTTTTATTAAATTATCTATTTCAACAATTTGATTAACTAAATTTTCTAATTTATCTAAAGGCACCATATTAGGTCCATCCGATGGTGCATTGTCTGGATCTTGATGAGTTTCAAGAAAAATTGCAGCTATGCCTACAGCTGTAGCTGCTCTTGATAAATATTCAACAAACTCTCTTTGTCCACCACTTTTTTCCCCCAAACCTCCAGGTTGTTGGACTGAATGTGTTGCATCAAAAACAACTGGATAACCATTCTTAGCCATTATTGGAATTGATCTCATATCAGAAACTAAAGTGTTATACCCAAAGCTAGCACCTCTTTCTGTGACTAAGATATTTTCGTTTCCTGAATCAGATATTTTTTTTGTTACATTGTTCATATCCCAAGGTGCTAAAAATTGTCCTTTCTTAACATTAATAATTTTTTTAGTTTTTGCTGCAGCAATTAACAAATCTGTTTGTCTACATAAAAAAGCTGGAATTTGAAGAATATCAACATGACTTGATACTAATGAACAATGCTCTTCATTGTGAATATCTGTTAGCACTGGTGTATTTAACTCTTTTTTAATTTTATCAAAAATAGGTAATGATTTTTCTATACCCATTCCTCTTTTACTGGAAAGACTAGTTCTATTGGCTTTATCAAAAGATGTTTTGTAAATAAATCCAATATTAAATTTAGATGCTATACTCTTAATATTGCCTGCCATGTCCATTGCATGCTGCTCACTCTCAAGTTGGCAAGGACCAGCAATTAATGAAATTTTATTCTTATTTGATATTTCTATTCCATTACAATTAACTACTTTATTTTCCATTAATAGAGTTTTGCTGCTTTGATAAATGATGAGAATAAAGGATGAGGTGACAAAGGTCTAGATTTAAATTCTGGATGAAATTGAACACCAATAAACCAAGGATGGTCTATCAGCTCCACTATCTCGGGTAATTTATTGTCTGGTGACATTCCAGAAAAAATCATACCTTTTTTTTCAAAATTATCTTTAAGATTGCTATTCACTTCGTATCTATGTCTATGTCTTTCTTTTACTGAATTAGATTTATAAATATTTTTTATCAATGAATTGTGTTTTAATTTTGCCTCATACAAACCTAATCTCATTGTTCCACCAAGATCTACATTGGTTCCTTTAATTAGCTTTCCATTTTTACTCCATTGATGAATTAATCCAATAACTGGATAACAATTTTTATCTAATTCAGTAGAACCTGCATTTTTAATTTTTAAAACATTTCTTGCAAATTCAATTATTGCCATTTGCATTCCAAAACAAATACCAAAAAAAGGTATTTTATTTTTTCTAGCATAATTTATTGCTTTTATTTTACCATCTGTGCCTCTTTTTCCAAATCCACCTGGAATTAAAATTCCTGAAACATTCTTTAATTTTTTTGTAATTTTATTAGTATTTAAATTATCTGACTCAATTCTTAATAAATTAACTGTTACATTATTTTGAATACCACCATGAGTTAAAGCTTCATCAAGTGATTTATAAGCATCTTTTAAATTCACATATTTTCCAATAATAGCAATATTTACTTCTTTTTTATTTTTAAGAACTATATGTGTAATTTTTTTCCAAGGTAATAAATTTACTTTTTTTCTTGGTTTTATTTTAAAATATTTTAAAACCTGTTTATCTAATTTTTCATTACAAAAGCTGATTGGTGCTTCATAAATTGTTCTAACATCAACTGTTTCAATAACATTATCAATAAGTACGTTACAAAATAAAGAAATTTTCTTTCTTTGTTCAAAAGGTATTGATTGTTGTGATCTGCAAACAACTATATCTGGTTGTATACCAAGACTTCTTAGTTCTTTAACAGAATGTTGTGTAGGTTTAGTTTTTATTTCATCTGATGACTTCATATAAGGAACTAAAGTTAAATGCATAAATAAGGTTTTGTTTTTACCAATATCATTAGAAAATTGTCTAATAGCTTCTAGGAATGGTAAGCTTTCGATATCTCCAACGGTACCACCAACTTCACAAATTACAAAATCTTCATTAGTAATATCGTTTTTTATAAATTCTTTTATTCTATCTGTTACATGTGGAATGACTTGAACTGTTTTTCCAAAATAATTACCTTTACGCTCTTTTTTAATTACATCGCTATAAATTCTTCCGGTTGTAATATTGTCTGATTGTTTGGCTGAAATATTAGTAAATCTTTCATAATGACCAAGATCTAAATCTGTTTCTGCTCCATCATCTGTTACAAAAACTTCTCCATGCTGAAAAGGACTCATTGTGCCTGGATCAACATTTAAATAAGGATCCATTTTTCTTATCCTAACTTTGTAACCTTGAGATTTTAAAAGATAAGCAAGTGAAGCTGAAGACAACCCTTTACCAAGTGATGATACCACGCCGCCAGTGACAAATATATATCGCGCCATGGAATTACGTTATAACTATTAATCGAGAAATTGAAAAGCTTTAATTATTATTTTCTGGAATTTTCGGCGTGTCGTCTACATTTTCTTTAGTTTTATCTATAACTGACGTTGTTGGAGTTAGTTCACCTCTAGAAATTATTGTTAATCCAAGACTGCAAATTATGAATAATGTTGCAATTAGAGCTGTTGCTTTAGTAAAAAAATTACCAGCACTTCTTGAAAACATAAAATTATCCTGTGAAACTCCTATTCCTAATGCACCACCTTCAGATTTTTGCATAAGAATAAATAAAACAAGTATAAACGCTAGTATTATATTTAATCCTAATAAAATATTTTCCATGGTGCTTAATTAATACTTTTTTTGATGATATCAATGAATTTTTTTGAATCTTGAGAGGCTCCACCAACTAAAAAACCATTTATAGAAGGTATTTTGTTCAGTGATTTAATATTATCAGGATTTACAGAACCACCATACAAGATTTTTGGATTTTTAGTTTTATAATTCTTTTTAATAAGATTTCTAATTACTTTAATTATATTTTCTAAATTTTTTGATTTTGGAATTATACCAGTTCCTATAGCCCATAAAGGCTCATAGGCAAAAATTATTTTGTTAATATTTTTAATATTTTTTAAACCATTTTTAATTTGATTGCTTAAAATAATATTTGTTTTTTTTTTCTTATTTTCTCTTAAACTTTCACCAATACAAAATATTATATTTAATTTTTGTTTAATCGCAGACTTAATTTTTAAATTAATTAAAAAATTTGTATCACCAGCTTGTCTATTTTCTGAATGTCCTATTATAACAAATTTTGATCCTGTATCTTTAATCATTTTGGCATTTATAGATCCAGTATAAGCTCCATAGTTTTCATCTTTATGACAATTTTGGGCACCAACAACAATTGTAGATTTTTTTGTTTTTTTTACAAATTGTTCTAACAGTGTATACGGTGGACAATAAATAATATTTGCCTTTTTATATTTAGAAATTCTAGATAGTTTGATTACGTTATTTAAGGTACTAATTGAACTTTTTTTTCCATACATTTTCCAATTTGCAATAAAATACATTTTATTATTTGTCATTACCTAGAATTTAATTTATAGGTTTGTTTTTTATAGATCAATAAATTAAACATTTTTTATGTTAGATAAATTAAGAAGTTTTTCAAAAGGAAAAATGGCAACAGTTTTAGTTGCTATAATTATTATACCTTTTGTTTTTTGGGGAATGGGAAGTGTTTTTAGTGGTGGAAACACAAATAGTGTTGCAAAAATAAATAATTTTAATATTTCTACAGAAGATTTTGTAACCTATATAAATAGATCTAAGATTAAAACAGAAATAATTAAAGATAACATAGATGAAAATATACTAGAAGATTTGTTAACTCAACTAGTCTCTAATACTTTGATAGATATAGAAATTAAAGATCAAAATATAAAATTTTCTGATAATACACTTGCCAAAAGAATAAAAAAAAATAAAAGTTTTCAAGACGAAAACAATAATTTTTCAAGAATTAAATATGAAAAATTTTTACTTGAAAATAATATTTCTGCAGCTGAATTTGAAATAAAATTAAGAAAAAAAGAATTAAAAAATAATTTTTTTTCTTATATAAGCGGTGGCGTTACTTCACCATATTTTTTTACAAATAGCATCTATAAAAAACAAACAAAAGAAATAGAAATTTCCTACATAAATTTAAATTCTGTATATAAAAAAAAAGATCAATTTACAAAAACGGAAATAGATCAATTTATTAATGATAATGAAGATAAACTCAAAAAAGAATTAATTGATTTTTCTTACGTTAAATTAACACCTCAGAATTTAATTCAAGGAACCCAATTTGATGAAAACTTTTTTTCAAAAATTGATGAAATAGAAAATTTAATAACAAATAACTCAGATATTAAGAATATTGCAACTAATTATTCTTTAAAACTAAAATTTGTTAAAGATTATATAAGCAACAATAATGACAAAAAGGAAACATACAAAGAAATTTATTTAAATAGAGAAAACGATAAAATCCAGCTAATAGATAAAAACGATTATTATTTGTTATTTAAAATTGAAAATATTAAAAAAATTTTACCAAGTCCTGATGATAATAATTTTAAAAATTTAGTCAAAAATACGTTATTTGAAAAAAATAAATATGATTATAACAAAAATCTATTAATCAAAATTCAGAAAAATAATTTTAATGATAGTGATTTTTTAAATTTAGTAAATGATAAAAATTTAGTCAAAAAAGATAAAATTCAATCAATTAAGGAGGATAATAAATTTTCAATTCACTCAATTAAATTACTTTATTCTTTGCCAAAAAATAGTTTTCTTTTAATGGACGATAATGAAAATAATATTTACATAACAAAAATTGAAAATATTATTGCAAACAACTTAAAAGAGAATTCAAATGATTTAAATAGCTATTCTAAACAATCTACTATTAAATTAAGAGATAATCTCTATAGCTCATATGATATTTTAATGAATGAAAAATACAAAATAGAGATAAATAAAAACACCCTTGAAAGAGTAAAAAACTATTTTAGATAATGTTAAATGTAAAATTGAAGCAATTTAAATTACTTCATAAAAAAAAACAAAATCAAATAATATATATTTCACAAAGTTGTAAGGGTGATGATGAAATTTTAAATCTTATAGATAATTTTTTAATTGATGAAAACAGTTTTATTTTTGAGTCTGTAGAAAAAGGAATTATAAAAGGAAGATATACAATATTTGGAAAAAATCCTGATAAAATATGGGAATTTAATAATAAAAGTTCTTACATATATACAGAAAAAAAAAATAAAAAAAAAATAAAAGGAAGTCCAAAAAAGAACATTGAAAAAATTATTGAAGAATTCAACTTTAAAATTCCAAAAACATTACCTCCGATTAGTTCAATTTTGTCAGGATATTTCTCATACGATATAATCAGATACATAGAAAATATTCCAAATAAATGCAAAGATGATTTAAAAATACCTGATGCAAGATTACTGAGACCAAGAACGTTAGTTATACATGATAATGTAAAAAAGAAAATTTTTTACATAATAAATTGTTTTGCTGATGAAAAAATACGTAATTATGAAAATAAATACTCGTTGATTAGTAAAGAAATTAAAAATTTAATATTTTTAGCTAATTACAAATCAATTTATGAAAACACAAAAAATAAATCAAAAATTCAAATAAAATCAAATATCTCTAAGAAAAAATTTTTATTAAATGTCAATAGAGCAAAAAAATATATTAAAATTGGAGATATTTTTCAGGTCGTGTTAAGCCAAAGATTTGAAACTAAATTAACGAAAAAGCCAATTGAAATATACAAAAAACTTAGGATTAAAAATCCCTCTCCATTTATGTATTTTTTTAATTTTGATGATTTTCAAATAATTGGAGCAAGTCCAGAAATATTAGTCAGATTAAGAGATAAAAAAATAACGATTAGACCTATTGCAGGAACAAGACCTAGGGGAAAAAACAAAAAAGAAGATTTATTTTATCAAAATGATCTAATTCAGGATAAAAAAGAATTAGCAGAACATTTAATGTTATTAGATTTAGGAAGAAATGATGCTGGTAAAGTCTCAAAGATAAATACTGTAAAAGTTACTGAAGAATTCAAAATTGAAAAATACTCTCATGTAATGCATATAGTTTCAAATGTAGTAGGTGATTTTAATAATAAATTTA
>Ga0315338_1002088_pt1 | contig 21273 bp, 17 predicted proteins | sample ASW8metaG_FD_204518 | JGI IMG/M metagenome (GOLD analysis project Ga0315338, IMG submission 204518) | Ammonia-oxidizing marine archaeal communities from Monterey Bay, California, United States - ASW #8 | ecosystem: Environmental > Aquatic > Marine > Coastal | place: USA: California | collected... | reverse complement strand
GCGTCTCGCCTTCCCACCGGCCGAGCGAGTATCCCATCCACGACGGCAGATCGGCCTCGGTCCCAGGCCGGTCCATGCGCACGACGCGTGTCGACGATGTGAACTCGTAGGCGAACATCAGCGCGTCAGGGGTCTGGACGATCTGGAACGGGAACGGCATGTAGGTAGCGCGAGGGATGCCCGGCATGTAGCATTTGACGGCCGGATCGCGCTCGACCCAGTGCTGGCGGTTGTCGTCTCGCGTCTGCAACGCCTCCGGCGTGTAGGGGATCTTCCCGCCGTCAACGACACCCATCCCGGCCGGAATCGCCCCGACCGCGCCGAGCTCGACCATCGGGCCCATTCGCGCGGTGTGGCCCTCGAGGTCCCAATGGGCAGAGCCGATTGCCTGCCAGACGCCATTTAGGTCAGGATTACCATCCGGCGTCCGAGCCGCCTGAAATGCGGATTCATCGGATTGGGCGCAGGCCGCGGCGGTCAGCAGGGTTGCCAGCGTCGCGGCGAGTGCCACCATGCGCCTCGGCGGCGTCACTCTCTGGAACACGTTAATCACCGGACAGAATATACATCGAACCGGATGTGCCTGGAGGCCTGGGGCGAGTCGATCCTCGACGGGGTGCCCATGACGGAGTCTTGTCCGTGGCGTGGGCAGCGTGACGAGTCGACGCCGATGACCGTCACGATCTGGACACCACGAGCAACACCGCGGTCACCACGATGGTGGAGCACCCCATCATCCAGAGCGAGAGCGTTTCGTCGCCGAGCAGGTACCCGAGCAGCAATGCGATCACAGGATTGACATAGGCATAGGTTGCGGCCTTCCCGGGGGTCGACGCCTTAAGCAGCCACAGATAACTTCCGTAGGCGATGGAACCAAACACCGTGAGGTAGAGCCAGGCGCCCCAGGCGCCAGCGGGTACCCCGACCCAGTCCATCTGGCGAAACTCACCCGCCAGGGCCGAGAGCACGAGCAGCACACCACCGCCACCGAGCATTTGCATGCCTGATGAGAGTGTCTGCGACCTCGGTTGTTGCGCATGCCGCGAGCAGATCGACCCGCTCGCCCACAGGAAACTCGCCACGATGATCGTGCTTGCCCCCGCGAGATCGATCTGACGCGCACCGACCGCGGAGGGGGCGAGCAGCAGCGCCACGCCACCGAAACCGAGCAGGATCCCGACGGTGACTCGCTGAGGCGGGCGCCGCCCCATCGGCCTGAGCCAGTCGATCAACACGACCCAGAGCGGCACCAGGGCGACGAGCAAGGCGCCCAACCCGGACTGGACCGTCTGGAGCGCGTGGCTGACCAGGCCGTTGCCACCGGCCGCCATCAGCGCGCCGATACCGGCCGTGGTCGCCCAGTCGCGAACGGTGGGACGCTCGGCGTCGTGGGTCCAGGCCCAAGCCGTGAACGCGGCGCCACCAAGGATGAACCGAACACCGGCCAGCAGGAACGGTGGGATCGCGGCCACGCCAAAGCGGGTGGCCAAATAGGTGGACCCCCAAATGAGGTACACGGCGGCGAACGCCAGGACCAGCGCCAGACGGGACGGACGACTCATGTGGCGAAGCGTACCAGCCGCCACCCTCGGCGTCGATCATCGTCGCCGGTTACGGATCGACGCGGTACGCGCGTTCTACGTCCGCGACCTCCCGCGCTCGGTCGGCTGCCGTCCACCCCAACTCGTCTCCCATCACCTGGGCGGCCGTGTCCAGCGCGACGGTGCCTGGATGGCCGTCTGAGCCGGCCTCGGTTCGGCGAAGCACCGCGTCCGAGAGGCGGACCGCCATCTCGTGCCGCGTCGCGTGCACGAGCTCGCCTTTCGTCACGGCGCACCGGTCCGACAGGGGAGCCGCCAGAGACCGGTCCTGTTCCAACGTTCGGGTGATCACGGCCTGCTTCGAGCCATAGGTGCGTGCGAGTCGACCACGCACTTCCGCCTGCACCGGGCTCGTCCGTTTGGCGACGGCATCTCGCAGAAAGACATCCCAATTCGGAATCGAGCCTCCGCCGATTGGCGTGGTCGCGGTTCTGCACGGTGGCGTCGTGCGGCCGAGAATGGAGCACGCGAGGTCGGTGGCCTGCTCTGCGGTGGCTCTGGCCGTCGTATATCGCATACCCAGCACGCTCATCAGCCCCGGCACGCCGTCCGCTCGATGGTCATGGACGAGACTTTCCTTGAGCAGGTCATGCCCGGCGTCGTCATCGGCGGGCAGGAGGCCGCGATGCACAAGGCGGACATCCGAACGCTGGAGCGCGGCGCCTGGGAATGCCGTCTTGACCTCTTGGAGGAACGTCGCAACATCTCGTTCACCGACGGGAGGCGAACCGCCCGGTCCGTCGAAGGGGTCGTGGCTCGTGCCGACGATGGACACGCCGCGCCACGGTGCCGCGAACAGGAATCGGGAACCGGCCATGCCGCCCACCGCGTGGTCGGTCGTGATCGAGCGAGTGACGAGATTCATCGCCTTCGAGAGTCCGGGGGGGCGTCCGGCCGTGAGCGTCGAAGGGAGGTCGGCCATCAATGTCCGGCTCCAGGGGCCGGCCGCGTTGACAACCAATGTGCCACGGACCTCGAACCGAGCGGCTCCAGCCCTGTCTTCGACCTGGACGCCGATGATGCGTTCAGCCTCGCGCACCCAGCCGGTCGCCTCGACGTAGTTCGCCGCCACCGCTCCGGCCTCGGCGGCCGATTGGATGAAAGAGAGCAGCACGCGGTCCGAGCTGTACATCTGACAGTCGTGCCAGACGATGCCGCCGGTGACGCCGGCCGGGTCGATGTGCGGACTCAGCGCAAGACAGTCGTCCCTGGACACCAGACGACTGCGTGGCAGGTGCTTCGAGGGGTCGGGTAGGTCGTTTCTGTCGTGGGCGACCAGATCGTAGAGACCGAACCCGGTCCGCATGACCACGGGGTTCTGGGTCAGTCCGCTATAGGTCGGCACCACGAACGGCAACGGGTGCACCAGATGTGGGGCGATGCGGGACAAGGCCCGCCGCTCTCGGACGAACAGACGCATCTCCGACGCATTGCCGCTTTGCAATGCCCGGACGCCGCCGTGGACAGTCTTGAGGCTGTTGGCGGAAGTCCCTCCACCAAAGTCACCCCGGTCAATGAGCGCCACCGCCAGTCCCCGCTGCGCCGCATCCCATGCCAGGGTGGCGCCGTAGATGCCTGCGCCGACGACCAGGAGATCAAACTGGGTATCGGCCAGCGCCCGCAAATCACGTGTCACCGTGCTGTATTGTACGCTGGCCGTTGCGAAGATCCGGGCGCGCGACGATGCGCGCCCCGCAGGCCCGGAGTGGGGCGACGGAGCCGCCGCGAGGGCCTGCGGGGGGGCTCGGGACGCAGCCCCGCCTCACCAAGGTCGGCGCCGCCGTCTGAAACGACATGACCAACGCCATTGCGGCTTACTGGAACGGGCGTATTCACGATCTGGAGATGACCGATGAACCAGTCGGCACGCTCCGTTTCTTTGATGCCCTCGACGACTATCGCTTCGACAAGCTGCGCTACTTGCCCAGGCTCGTCGACTTCGCCGGGTATCGTGGCAAGCGGCTGCTCGAGGTCGGCTGTGGGATCGGCACCGACCTGGTTCGATTCGCCCGCGGCGGGGCCCACGTGACCGGTGTCGACCTTGCGGAACAGTCGATCGCGCTCGCCCGGTCCAACTTCGAGCTGCATGGTCTGGGTGGACAGACTGATCTTCAGGTGGGTAACGGCGAAGCGCTGCCGTTCGACGATGAGAGCTTCGACGTGGTCTATGGGCACGGCGTCCTGCAGTACACACATGACGCGCGGCGCATGGTGCAGGAGTGCCGCCGCGTGCTCGCTCCTGGCGGTCAGGCGATTTTCATGGTGTACAACCGCGTATCCTGGCTGAACGCGATGTCGACCGTGCTGGGGGTTGGCCTCGAGCATGCCGACGCGCCGGTGCTGAAGAAATACTCGATTCCTGAGTTTCACCGCCTCCTGCAGGGGTTCACGGACATCCGCATCGTGCCGGAACGATTCCCAGTGAAGTCACGGTTACACAAGGGGTGGAAAGCCGCCGCTTTCAATGGCGTGTTCGTGGGGACCTTCAACGCGATTCCGCGCCCGCTCGTCCGACGGTTCGGCTGGCACCTGATGGCGTTCTGCCGCACGTGAGACAGGACACTAGTCTTCGAACAGGACCTGGGTGAGTTGGGCGGGCACGTCCGACAGTGGCGTGTCGCCCGCCGTGAGCCGGTTGCCGCTCAGGATGTAGGCCACGAGGTCGGCGGTCTCAGCTGGAGTCAGCGACCCGGGATCGTCCTGCGGCATTTCGACCCGAACCAGCTCGAACAGTTCGCCGAGCGCACGTCCTTGCCAGCGGTTCCGAAACGTGTGATCGCCGAGTAGCGCGGCTACTTCGGGGACGAATGCGGTCAACGCTCCATGGCAGGAGAGACACCGTTCCTGATAGAGCGCCGAGCCTCGCTCGGCTTGTGCTGGCGCATAGAGGGCGTCCTGGGCCAAGAGGGGCGCGCAGGCCAGCGCGATGACGGTGCCCGTCGCGACGAGAACCGCCGTCAGACCGGTCACGCGAGTGCGCATCGATCCCCGCTCCGGTTACGGTTCGAGGATCAAGGTCGCGTTCCGCTTTGGTACCTGGCCGCCGGTCTTGATTTGCGTCACCAGTTCCACATTTTCAATGTCGAGTACGGCGACGCTATTGTTGCCGGAGACGGAGATGTAGGCGTGACGGCTGTCCGGGGTCATGGTGACCCAGTTCGGCGAGTGTCCGACCCGGACGCCACCGACCAGTTCGAGGCCCGGCAGCGAATAGACATAGACGCTACTGTTCAAGCTGCTGTTGGCGACCAGGTAGCGGTTGTCCGGCGTGACGCCGATGCCATGGGCGGTGTTGCCGCCGTGACCCGGCGTCTGCTGGTCAGCCGGGACACTCGGATACTCGATTCGTCGGACCTCACGGCGGGTCTCGAAGTCGACCACGCCGAATCCGTTAACGTTGGAAAGCTGGGCGTAGATATGTCGGGTCGATCCGTCCGCATGGGTGTCGAACGTCATCGGGCGGATGCCGAGGTCGAAGTAGGTGGTCCAGATCGGCATGTCGGTCGCGGTGTCCACGACCGTGATATTGCGCGCGCCAATCATCCCTGCGACCGCATGCTTGCCGTCCGGTGTGACATAGGTGTTGTGGACGCCACCGTGGACGGAGATCGTCGCCGAGATCTCGTTTGTCTGCGCGTCGATGACCTGCAGCGCACCCGGAGACTGGGCGATCGCCACATACACCTTTCGGCCGTCCGGTGTGATGTCGATGTTGTTCGGTCGTCCCACCAGCTCAATCTTCTTGGTCACCTTCAGCGACGCCACATCCACGACATCCACTGTGTTGGATGACTCGTTGGCGACATAGATCGTGCGGCCGTCGGGCGACGGGGCGGCGCCGTGTGCGCGCTCGATCCCGGTGACCTCACCGACGACGGTGTTGGTCACCGGGTCGATGATGTGTACGTTGTCGCCGGCACTGTTGGTCTGGACGATCCGGACGGTGCCTTGGGCGGCCGCCACCGCCGGTAGTGCCAGCAGGGCCAACGCCGACACGGCTCCTACGAAATTCATTGTCATCGCCATCGTTCATGCTCCTGTCTTGGCACGTCCTACTGACCGGCTTGTCCCAGCACCCAGGCTTCCAGCGCCTGGAACCATGGGTCGTCCTGCGAAGCGAACTGCCGCCCGCCATTGTGAAACTCGTCCCCTCCCGCATCAGGCTCCAACGGGTGCATCAGCAGCCGACTGCCGCTAGGGTCGCCCGGCGTCACCAGTCGCGAGACCGCCTCGAAGTTGAGTCGAGACTGCTCGTCGCTCCAGTTCTCGGCACCCGCCGGCAGTTCTTCGAGGAACCCGACTCGTCCGCCCTCAGAGTGGCAGACGACGCAACGCGTAAAGCCGGCCTTCTTCGCCACAAAGATCGGCTCGACGTTCGTCTTGTAATAGTCGAAGTCCAGGGTGGGCTGCGGGAGCAGCAAGCTCAACACCAGGAGAAACATCGCAGGCCCCCTCGTTGGTGCGCCGTTATCCCCGGGCGGTTCGTCGCGCCGGGAGACCAGCGCCAGCATCGGTCTCGATGAGTCGAAGAATACCACCACAGCCGCGTTCGTGGCTGAACAACAACGCGGAGCGGTTTTCGGAGGCGCGGATGCCTCGCCCGAAAACCTCTAGCAGGTCGCTGAAAAGAGTCCGAGGGGGTTTTCTGACGAGGCGTCTGTCGCGCCAGGGGCGAGCGGCCAAGTCGGCTGTGACCCCGCTGAGCCGATGCCGCGACGTCCGTCATTTACGGACGCCTCGTCGGAAAACCTAGGTAGCCGACTGTGCCGCGGCGGTTACCCGCTGGTGCTTGCGCTTCTCGCGTGACGCGCGGGCGAGGAACTTCGCGTAGGGCACGACCTGTTTGATCGCTGCGACGTTCATCTGGCAGGGGCTCAGACAGGTTGGACACTCGTCGTTCTTGATGTGATCGCGGTGCGCCTGGCTTTCGGCGCTGAAGTAGATCTCGCCAGGGTCGGTGTCCCGTACGTTGCCGACGACCTCGCTGTTCTCACAGAAGAACATCCCGCCGTCCGGGTTCAGCATGATCCCCTGTGTTTGGAACGGACAGGGCGCCAGCCGGTGGTAGCCGTTGGCGATCATGTCGGCGTAGTGCATGTAGATGTAGTTTTGGCCGTCGAGCAGCGGGTCGATGCGGACCCGATCCAGGAAGAATTGCCGCATCTGCTCTTCTTCTTCACCGACCGGCTTGCACGTATCGGCGAGTTCGCTGTTGCCAAGCATCGGCTCTGTGAAGCGGACCATGTTGAACACGATGTCCAGATTCTCGCCTCGCGCCCATTCGAGGATGTTGTCCGCGTCGTCGAGGTTCTGCGAAAAGATCGTGGTCGAGATACCGAAGTTGAACGGATAGTCTTTTTGCAACGCCTGCATGGCGCGGATGGTCTGGTTCGCCTTGTCGAAGCCGTGCGGGACCTGCCGCACGTCGTTATGCATCTGCCCAACGCCGTCAATCGACACCCGGAAACTGAAGATGACGTCACGCTCGGCGCACAGCTTGACGATATCGGTCAACATCGGGATGGCACGCTGCGGGGTCAAGCCGGTCGTATTCAGCCCGAACTTGCGCAGCCGCGGCAGCTTGTCGAGCATGATGCGGCAAATGTCGACGAGGTCGTTGCGGGTGGTCGGCTCGCCACCCGAGACGTTGGCGTTTTCGATGTGGTGCCAGAAGGGCGAGCTGAAGGCGCGCTCGATCTCCTCGAGCGACATGTCGGACTTCCGGTCGCCCCGTTTCCAGTTGCTGCACATCTCGCATCGCGCGTCGCAGACGAACGTGCAGTGATAGATGAGGACCGTGGGGTGGATCGCCTTGAACTTCGCGATGGCCGCGTTGGCCAGATCACGAGGTGTGCTGATGGCGGCGCGAGCGAGATACTTGGCGGCGTAGACCTGTGCCATTAAACCCCTAATTTACTATCGTTTTGACCGGGCGTAAAGCCACGCTCCCGGGAGGTTGCCGGCGAGGCCGGTGAGTATGATCAGTGTTGTGAGCGCGAAGGAAAGATCGTTCGGCACACCCTGCGGTCTGAGCAGCCACATGATCACGCCCTGCGGTGCCCCGACACCGGCCACCGACACTGGCAACAGCAGCATCAGCAAACCGACCGGCATGACCACTAGATAGTAGCCGAGTGTGACGTCGATCCCCAGGCCGAGACCAAGTAGATACGCCTGCACGACTCGAAGAAGCTGGACAATCACGGAGAGCACGAAGACACCGACCAGGGTCGCGCGGCGACCCCGGTAACGAGACAGCGCGTCGGCCAACCCGACAAGCGCCACGGCGACACGCTTGTCATGCCAAGACGCGGGCAACAGTCGGCGAAGCAGCCGGTCCGCCCAGAACACACTGGCGCAGCCGGCGACGACGAGACCGGCCGCAGTCCAGACTATCCCGATCGGCAGCGCGTCGCGGACCGAACCCCAGAGCAGGGCGCCGATCACGGCCAGCACCGCTAGCGAGAAAATGCCAAACAACCGATCGATGGCGACGGATGCGACCGCCTCGCTGGTGTCATCGGTCCGGCGCGATAAGGTGTATGCCCGAGCGGCGTCGCCACCGACACTGGCAGGGAGCGCGCTGCCGATGAAGGAACTGACAAGAAAGATCCACGCAACGGATTTGACCGCGACCTGTTGTCCGCTGCCGCGTAGCACCAGCAACCACCGACCGATCATTACGCTGCGGTCCACACCCACCAGCCCCAGTACCGCCAGGATTAGCAGCGTGTCGACCTGGGCGACCGCCGCCCAGGCGGCGGCGACGTCGATACCGGATATGAGATAGGCCAGAATGACCGCGCTGATCGCGCCGCGTAGCCAGACAGAGCGCCAGACCGGTGAGCCCACGACCTAGCAGCCCATGGTAGAAGTTCCGCGTCGCACCGAGAGCGGCGCTGGGCCGGCCGGGCACGCCGAGAAGAGGGAGCATGCCGGCAGTATGTGACCGATGAACAACGCAGTTCGGTCGGATTCAGCGCCGGTCGAATGCAGCGGGACTTCTACCATGGGCTGCTAGGAGGTTGGCTTACGTGCCACGAAGGTGAGGGTCTCGAACAGGTTCTTGCGAATGCGGAATAGCAGGTCTTCGGTGCGAGTGTAGCGGCTCAGGGCGTCGAGGCCGGGCACATTGACGAGTATAGCCCCCGCCGCCAGGAGATCGCGTGAGAGCCCGGTGGCGACGCCGATACTGCGGACGACCCGTTCCACCTCGAACCCGCCGTCGTACAGGAGCTGCCTGACGCGACGTTCCGTGGTGACGAAGTTGTGTGTGTAGTCGACGTCCCAGAAGAACGTGCGCTCCTTCAGGTAGTCTGGGACGACGATGAAACAGACGCCGCCTGGCCGCAGCGCACGCAGTGATTCCGAGACAAACTCCCGCGCGGCGTCGATGCCGGACATGTGCTCCAAGACCTGATCGGCATAGACGACATCACAACTCGCGTCGTCAGCGACGAACGGTGGCGCCCAGGCCATGGTCACGTCAAGTCCCTTGGACCGCAACGCATCGACGAGCGTCTCGCTGGCTTCGAGGGCACGATACTGCCACCCGGCCGCTACCGCTCCGGCGGCCAGCGAGCCGGTGCCAGGCCCGATTTCGAGCATGTCCCCGGGTGGGGGGTGCGCGTTTCGGAGGAGAGCCAGTCGTGAACGTTCGATGCGCCCACGCCTGGCACTCCCGAACGACGTGAGTCGCCGCTCGGAGAACCAGCGGTAGAAGGTGTCAGCCACGCCGACAGACTCTACTGCATATCCCGTCCACGTGACTATGGAGGGGGTTCGACGTCACGAACGCGGGTAGATCCAGCGTCTGACGGTGCCCTCGTCCACCTCGAAGCGGTAGGTGACGGTGCCGGCATCCCCGGTGACGGTGCCGTTGGTCACGGTCAGCGTCGGGCGGACCGTGGTGGTGGTCGTGTTGTTGATCGGGCTGGTCGGCGTCGGGGTGCCGATGACGACCGGGGGGTGCGGTGTGCTGAAGCTGGCGGTGGTCGACCACGGGCCTGTGATCTCGCCGTTCCGCGCCTGGGCCGAGACACGCACCCGCCAGTGGAATTCCTCCTCGTAGGGGAGGCCGCTCGGCGAGGTCGAGGTGCTGGCGCCCTGGGCCTGGGTCACGGTCAGCACCGCGGCCAGGTTTGTGAACCCGGGGTCGTTGGCCAGCTCGAAACGATATCGGATCGACTCGGCGGGGCCGGTGATCTCGGCGTGCTGCGCCACCAGGCTCGGGGTGTTGGTCGCGGTCGTGGCGCCGCTTGCGGGTGAACTGGGCGTGGCCGCGCCGATCACCACCGGGGTGAAGACCTCGAACGACGCGGTGGCCGAGTACTCGCCGGTGTTGGCGCCGTCCAGCGCCCGGACACGCCAGGGCAAGGAGGCCCAGACTGACAATAGTGAAACCTGTCCTACAAATCTGACTCATCGTCGTGAGGTCGTCCGCAAAAGGTCCGTATACGGCGACCGAAGCCCGGCGACGACAACCAGGAATGACAACAGAAGCGTCGGCTCACCGGTCTGGCCGTCGCCCGTGCGATGGGGGTGGTATGTGGCTATGCTACCATCCCTGGTTGGCTGACGTGCCCGCGTCAGCCTCTCAAGTGGACCGAACGGCGTCTCGACACAGGGTGGACATTCAGATGCAGCAAACCGGCAGAACGATGAGAGCAGCAATCACGGTGGCGTGTGGCGCTGTCGCGATGGGGATTGCGACCGCATCCGTGGCCGAGGCGCAGGTCCTGCCGTGGGAAGATACCGGCTACGTGCACATCAATTATGGGTACCAGTTGGGAGATCGGGCTTTGACGGAGAGCTTGTCCGAGACCGTCTACGGCGAGACGGCGACCTATGAGGCGAACCACGCGAGTAGCGGTGGCGGTGGGCTGGATATCGGAGGCGGGGTCCGTGTGTGGAGCAATCTGGCCGCCGGTGTCACGGTCACGTCGTTTTCGAGTTCGAGTGCGGCTACCGTGTCAGGCACCGTGCCCAATCCCCTGTTCTTCAACCGTCCGCGGACGGTGGCGGTGGATCTGACCGGTCTCGAACACAAGGAGCTGGGTGTCCATCTCCAGGCCGTATGGGTGATGCCGCTGTCAGAGCAGCTCACTGTTTCTGTGGGCGGCGGACCGTCGTTCTTCAGCGTCGACCAGGGCTTGCTCGCGGGCGTGACCGTCGTCGGCCAGGAGACCGCGCCATTCAACGCGGTGTCGGTCGGCGCGTCAAGCACCACGGCGAGTGAATCGGCCGTCGGCGGCAATGCCGGGGTCGATGTCACCTACATGTTCACCGAGCGGCTTGGGGGTGGGGCGTTCGTCCGCTGGACCGGCGGATCGCTCAATCTACCGACGTCGGGCGGCATACAGTCGATCGACGTGGGCGGCGTCCAGTCGGGCGCGGGCCTCCGCGTGAAGTTCTAACTCGTCGCTTGGTTGAAACTACGTTGGGCCGCGGCGGTGGCGCCGCCTTAACGTGCGGCGTAGTGCGGGTGTTGCCAATCGGCGGGCGACTTCCCTGGCCGAGTAGGGCCGGAGCGCCAGAGTTTTCTTCCTGACCGCGCGTCGGTCGCGGTCCCCCCCACTTTCCTTCTTATAGGTGGTCTCTAACGCGGGAAGATCCAGCGGCCGATGGTGCCGGAGTTCGCGGTTTCGTCCGTTTGGTCGATCCAGGCCGGCCCAGGGTCGGTCCCGCAGTGGCCGCCGATGATGTCGATGATGTCGACCTCGGTGGAACCACTGGGAGACCCCGAGCCCTAGTGATAGTCGACCACGTCCTGCGAAATATCGCCGCAGTCGGCGCGTTTGCAGTTGAAACCCCACCGGCCGTCTGTCTGCCGGAGGCGGTCCACCACCAGATCCATGAACTCCCAGCTGCCGCCGGCGTCTTCGCACGAGTTGGCCAGCGCGCCCGGGTTTTCAGCCGCCACCTGGTTCACCAGCGCCTCCATATTCGGCAGCGGTAGCTGGCCACCCGGATTGGGAGCCGGTGGAGCCGACGGTCCGCCAGGCGGGGGCGGTGGCGCGCTTGCCGCCGTCAGCAACGTAGCGTTTCCCGACCAGGAACTGGTCAGCGTGCCGTTGGTGCCGCGGGCCCGCCAGTAGTACTGCATGCCGGCGGTCAGGTTGACCGTCACGAGGCCGCTCGTCGTACCCGATTCGGATCGAGTGACCGAGAACGTGCTTTCTGGACTGTTGAACGCCGAGCTGTCGTCCACTGCAAACTGATAGGTCACGGTGCCGGCCGCACCGGTGACTTCGCCGTTGGCGACGACCAGGGTCGGTCGCAACGTCGAAACGGTCGCGCCGTTGATCGGCGAGGTCGGGGGCTCGAGGGTGACGGGCCGTGGGGTCACGAACACGGCGGTGACCGACCAGGGCCCATTTTCACCGTCGACCTCAACCCGGCGGGTCTCGAACCGGTAGCGGAACGCGGCGCTGGCGTATTTTCCTTGGGCGTTGGCGACCGTCAGCACTGGGGTTGGAGAGGTCGTCTCCACCCCGCCGGTCGGTCTGGTCGGGAGCCGGCGCCGTCGCTTTCAGGGTGCTGCCATCTGCGGCCGCCTCCTCCGTCTCGAGCGCCGCGGCGACCTGCGGGCCAGTCACCCGGTTGGACTCCACTGGTGGCGGTGGTGGGGGCCGCGGGGCTGTTACACCCGCTCACGAGTGTGCCGAGGAGCACCGGGACCGGGAGAGCGGTCCGGAACCCGATGGTGCCGTGCATGGGTCAGTGTCCCGTGTCGGTCGCCACACAAGTCGCGAGACGCCTGGACCCCCGCTGTGTCAGGCGGACCACCCGTGTCGACCTACTGTACGGTGACGGTCTGGTTGGCGGTGACCCCGGTCACCGTGCGAACGGTGCCGTCGAGGAAAGTGACGATGATGGTAACCGCGGCGGTGGACCCGAGCCCGAAGTGCAGGGTGGGGTCGTCCTGGGCGATGTAACCGTTGTTGCTGCGGGCCTCTCGCATCCCGATCATGCTCGCGCCCACCATCCCGTCCGGATAGATGGAGACCTTGGCGCCGAAGGCGCCCAGCTGGCCCTGGGGCGAGACCAGGATCACTTTCAGCCAGTTCGACCCGCTGACGTTGTTACGCACCAGCCAGTTACTGCTTCGCTTGGCGCCGATCGCGAAGTCGAGGTCGCCGTCGGCGTCGATGTCGGCGAAGGCGATCGCCCGCGGGTCGTCGATGCCGGCGATGGGTACCGCCGGTCCCTGAGTGAAGGTGCCGGCGCCGTCGTTCACATAGGAGACGTCGTCGCCCGCGAACACCAGGTCGAGGTCCTGGTCGTTGTCCAGGTCGGCGAAGCCGCCCATGAATCCTTCGATGCCGGTGAAGTCCTGGATCCGCGTGAACGTACCGCCGTGGTTTCGGAACAGGTGCCCGACCCGTTCGTCGCTCGCGTCGAGGTCGACCAGCAACATGTCCTGGTCGCCGTCGGTGTCGATGTCGGCCATCGTGATACCGCTCGCCGCATCCCGGTCGATGCCGAGACCGGCGGCGGTCACCTCGGTGAAGGTGCCGCCGTCGTTTCGCAGTATCACGAGCCTACCGGTCCGGTTGCCGGCGATCAGGTCGATGTCGCCGTCGCCGTCGTAGTCGGTGTCGGTGACCCCCTGGCCGGCCAGCGCGTCGTGCGCCGCGCCGGACGTGACCGCGGTGAACTGGAAGTTGCCGTTGTTGCGATACAGCTCGTTGCGCTCGTCGTCAGGATCATCGTCACCCAGGTAGCCGGAGACGGAGAAGATGTCGAGGTCGCCGTCCCGGTCCATGTCGAATGTCACCAGGCCGCGGGTGCCCTCGGCGCGCGCGGCCATGCTGGCTGGGGTGGCGTCGATGAAGAACCCCTGGCCGTTGTTCCGGAAGATGTTGTTCGGCGCGCCGAACTCTCCGGTGGCGCCGTTGGGCAGGTCGTAATCGCCGTCGTTGTCCAGGTCGGCGAACACCGCCCCGTGGGAGCCGACGTCGAAGTCATCGACGCCTCGGGCCACAGCCCGCTCGGTGAACGTGCCCGCGCCGTTGTTCACGAAGAACAGCTCCGCTTGCGGGTCGTCGAAGTTCATCGTGATGTAGAGGTCGGGGCTGCCGTTACCCTCCGTGTCGGCGAACATCACGCCGTGACCGCCCAGCACCGACGGTGCGATCCCGGAGGTCGTCGACACGTCGGTGAACGACAGCGGGGCGCTGGGCGGCGCCGGCGGTGCGGGGGGGAGAGGTGTGACGAAGCTGAAGGTGGCCGACCAGGGTCCCACCGCGCCTTCGAACTCGGCTCGAGCCCGCCACCAGTAGGTGGTGGAGAAGTCGAGTGACGCGGTGACTCCGAACTGGGTCTGGCCGTCGCCCTGCGTGACGACGCCGAGGTCGACGAGCGTCATGCGGGCCGCGTCATACACCTCGAAGCGGTGTGCGAAGACGGCGTTGACATAGGTGCCCTCGGCGTTTTGAATCGTTAGGCTCGGATTGCGGTCCGTCAGAGTGCCGCCGTTGCTGGGGCTCACCGGGACGGGGGCGCCCGCCTTCAGGCTCTGACTGGCGGCCGGTATTGGGAGCAGGAAGAGACAGACCGCCCCGAACGCGACAGGACGTCGAAAGATGGTGTGAGGCACGGTTACCTGCCGGGTGCGCGGGAACGGAGACGGGCGCCGATGCGAACGCCGGCGGACGACGAGCCGTCCGCCAGCGCTCTTACCTGCGCTCTAGGCTACTCACGGACGGGGAAAGATCCAGCGTCCGACCGTACCCTCTTCATGGGTGACGTCGGTCTGGTCGATCCAGGCCGGAGACTGATCGCCGTCCGGGCAGACCGCGCCGATGATGTCGATCAAGTAGACGTCGGTGCTCTCCTGGCCGTCGCCGATGCCCCAGAAGTAGTCGACCACGTCGATGGACGGGTCGTTGCAGTTGCCCCGCTTGCAGTTGTAACCCCACCGGGTATCTTCCAACCGCAGTAGTCGCACCGCCTCGTCCATGAACTCCCAGGTGCCGCCCTCTTCGATGCAGGAGTCGCCGAGCGCCTGCGGGTTCGAGGCGGCCAGGTCGTTTATGAGTTGCTCCCGGTCCGGGAGCGGCAGCATCTGACCCGGCGCCGGGTCCGGCGTGCGAGGCCCTCCGGTCGTCGTGGCGCTTGTCGTGAAGGTAAAGGTCTCAGACCAGTCACTGGTGATTGTTCCGTTCGTGGCCTGGGCTCGCCAGGTGAACAGAGTCTCGGACGCCAGCCTGTCGGCGTACACTCCCGTGGTTGTGCCGTTGACGCCCAGGCTGACGGAGAAGATCGGGCCGCCTTCCGCCGCGGGGCCGTCGTTGATCTGAAAGTTGACGCTGACTGCCCCGGCGTTCGCCGATACCGCTCCATTCGTCACGACCAGTTCGGGTTTACGAGTCGAGACTGCGGAACCGTTGGCTGGTGAGAGCGGGGTCGGCGGGTCGACCGTGATCAGCGTCCGTGTCCGGAACGTCGCCGCATCGGACCAGGGACCGTTCTCGTCCCCGATTTGCGCCCGCGAGCGCCACGTGAAGTCGCCCGCCTGCTCGAGGTCCACGTTGACTGTATAGCTGGTGGTCGTGGGGGTCTGGGTGGTGGTGTTGGAATGGACCAGCACCATGCCGCCATTGGCCTGCGTCTGGTAGATCTCAAAACGATAGGTGAGGTCGGCGCTTGGGACGTAGAGCGGCTTGGCGTTGGTAATCACCAGGGTCGGCGCCAAATTTGTGATCTCCACGTTGCTGATCGGCGACTGTAGCTGCGGAGCCGGCACCTTCAGCGTGAGGTTGACGCCGGGCTCTAGCGCGAAGACCACGTTGCCTCGCACAGCACCGCCGGCGGCGCTGGGAGCGGCTGGGTTCGAATTGCCGCCACAACTCGACATGAGGGCCACAAGAGTGAGCGTGGCGAGCCCGTAGCCGCCAAGTACGTTGGTCCGATTCTTCACCATGAGAGCGCGAAACCTCCACGTTGTGTCGTCCGCAAAAAGGTCCATACACGGCGACCGAATCCGGCGATCGGAAACGACAAACAGGAATGATAACAGAAGCATCGGCTCACCGGTCTGGCCGTCTCCCGTGCGATGGGAGTGCTCTGCGCTTGTGTTACCATCCGGGGTTTTCCGACGTGCCCGCGTCAGCCTCTCAAGTGGACCGAAGGGCGTCTCGAACCAAGGTGGACATTCAAATGCAGCAAACGGCTAGAACGATGAGAGCAGCAATCACGGTGGCGTGTGGCGTCGCCGCCATGGGGATGGCGACCGCACCCGTGGCTGAGGCCCAGATCCTGCCGTGGGAAGTTACCGGCTACGTGCACATCAATTATGGGTACCAGTCGGGCGCCCGGGCCTTTGCGGAGAGCCTGTCCGAGACCGTCTACGGAGAGACGGCAACCTATGGAGCGAGCCACGCCAGTGGCGGTGGCAGTGGGCTGGATATCGGAGGTGGGATTCAGGTGTGGGGCAATCTGGCCGCCGGTGTCACGATTACGTCGTTTTCGAATCCGAGCGCGGCTACCGTGTCAGGCACCGTGCCCCATCCCCTGTTCTTAAACCGTCCGCGGACCGTCGCGGTGGATCTGACCAGCCTCCAATACAAAGAGCTGGGCGTCCATCTCCAGGCCGTGTGGGTGATGCCGCTGTCAGAGCAGCTCACTGTTTCTGTGGGCGGCGGACCGTCGTTCTTCAGCGTCGACCAGGGCTTGCTCGCGGGCGTGACCGTCGGTCAGGAGACCGCGCCATTCAACGCGGTATCGATCGGCGCGTCAAGCACCACGGCGAGTGAATCGGCCGTCGGCGGCAATGCCGGGGTCGATGTCACCTACATGTTCACCGAGCGGCTTGGGGGTGGGGCATTCGTCCGCTGGACCGGCGGATCGCTCAATCTACCGACGTCGGGCGGCATACAGTCGATCGACGTGGGTGGCGTCCAGTCGGGCGCGGGCCTCCGCGTGAAATTCTAGGTTTCCGGGCGAGGCGTCCGTGTGGCGGCGTTGCTTCGTCGGTCACATGCCGCCTGCATGTTTCCTCCTCGCGCCTTCCCACATGAACGCGGCTTCTCTCAGACGGGCCTGCCAGGCCGAGTGCTTGCCCGCTGGTTCTACCGCGGGTAGATCCAGCGTCCGACGGTGCCCTCGTCCGCCGTGGTCTGGGTCTGGTCAATCCAGGCGGGGGACTGGTTTCCGCCCGGACAGACCGCGCTGACGATGTCGATCAAGTAGACGTCGGTGCTTTCCTGGCCGTCGCCGATACCCCAGAAGTAGTCGACCACGTCGATGGACGGGTCGTTGCAGTCGCCCCGCTTGCAGTTGTAGCCCCACCGCGTGTCCCGGGCGCGGAGCGCCGCCACCGCGAGGTCCATGAACTCCCAGCTGCCACCCTCCTCGATACAGGAGTTGGCGAGCGCGCCGGGGTTCGCGGCGGCGATCGAATTGATCAGCGCCTCCTCGTTCGGCAGCGGCAGCTGACCGCCCGGAGGTGGATCCGGGGTGCGGGGGCCGCCCGACCCCGGCGGCGTGGGCGACGGCGACCCACCGGCCGGCGTCCGGAACTGCTGTGGGCCGGACCAGGCGCTGGTGACGGTGCCGTTGGTGCCGTTCACCCGCCAGAAGTACTCCCGATTTGCCTCGAGGTTACTGCTGAGCATGGCGGCGGTGGTGCCGCTCCCGGAACGAGCTAACACGACCGCGGCGGCCGGGTTGCCGAACGACGTGCCCTCGTCCACCTCGAAGCGGTAGGTGACGGTGCCGGCATTCCCGGTGACGGTGCCGTTGGTCACGGTCAGCGTCGGGCGGACCGTGGCGGTGGTCGTGTTGTTGATCGGGCTGGTCGGCGTCGGGGTGCCGATGACGACCGGGGGGTGCGGTGTGCTGAAGCTGGCGGTGGTCGACCACGGGCCTGTGATCTCGCCGTTCCGCGCCTGGGCCGAGACACGCACCCGCCAGTGGAATTCCTCCTCGTAGGGGAGGCCGCTCGGCGAGGTCGAGGTGCTGGCGCCCTGGGCCTGGGTCACGGTCAGCACCGCGGCCAGGTTTGTGAACCCGGGGTCGTTGGCCAGCTCGAAACGATATCGGATCGACTCGGCGGGGCCGGTGATCTCGGCGTGCTGCGCCACCAGGCTCGGGGTGTTGGTCGCGGTCGTGGCGCCGCTTGCGGGTGAACTGGGCGTGGGCGCGCCGATCACCACCGGGGTGAAGACCTCGAACGACGCGGTGGCCGAGTACTCGCCGGTGTTGGCGCCGTCCAGCGCCCGGACACGCCAGTAGTAGGTGCGGTCCGGGTCGAGGGAGGATGGCAGCTGAATGATCACCTGGCCAAACTCATTCGATTCCACGCCGGTGATCTCGACCACGATCTGGGTGAATGCGGCGTCGGTGGCCACCTGGACTTCGTAGGTGAACGGGCGCACGCTGTTCGAGTCTGCGCTGGCGAAGATCAGAGTAAGGGGCTGCTCGGTAGTGGCGATGAGCAACGAATTGGTTGGCCCCACCGCGGCGGGTGCGGTAATCGTCACTCCGGCCAGCGGTCCCGCAATGCTCGGGCTCAACGGGTTGGAACTACGTTCGGCGTCGCATCCGGCCACGGTTATCGACATCGCCAGGCAGCCGGCGAGCGCATGCGGCGCCCGGAGATGCGCACGGGCGAGGGTCGTGCCCAGCATCGCGGTCATTTTTTACTATTTCGGTCGATAGGGGATCGCTCTCCAGTCTCGCGATCACTGGGGACGTCAAGGCCAGGGTTTCACGCAGATTGAAAGCAAGCGCGATGCCGTCGCTTGGACAGGTCAGGCGCTACTTTCAGCGACCGTTCGCCACCGCCTCCGGCCGCGGGACCCAGCGGACTGACCAGGGTTCGAGGCCGGCCGTAACTCCCTTTATTTCAGTAACAAAGGGAGATGACGGCGTTGACCACTCGCAGGTTCCGCCAGTATAATTTTGACCGAACAGGGTGCTGCATCGCCGCTGACAAGTCGGATCGGGTCCGTGTCCGGGACGACACCCAGGAACGTCCGTCTGGCAGGTCTGAGCCCCCACCCACGAAAAGTGAGTACCGCCCCCCGAATCTTGATGCTCGCTCCGGAGCCGTTTTTCGAGCCCCGGGGTACGCCGTTCAGCGAGTTCCACCGGATCAAAGCGCTCGTCGAGCTTGGCTACCAGATCGATCTGGTGACCTATCCGTTGGGGCAGGACGTCGATCTGCCGAATTTGCGCATCTACCGGTGCCCGCGGCCTCCATTCGTCACCCGGGTGGCGATCGGTCCCTCGTTCCTGAAAGTGCTGCTCGATCTGCTCCTTGCCGCCACCGCTATCCGACTCGCGAGACCTGGTCGTTACGCGGCGATTCACTCCCACGAGGAGGCCGGCGCGCTCGGGGTCTGGCTGGCGCGGCGTCTGGGAATTCCGCACCTGTACGATATGCACTCGAGTCTGCCGCAGCAGTTGGCGAACTTCGGCTACTCCCGGTCACGGCTCATTCGGCGATTCTTCGAGCGATCAGAACAGGCGATGATCGACGGTTCCCGCGTGGTCATCACCATCTGCCAGGCGTTGCAAGACACGGTCGCGGCGACCGGCGCCGGCGAGCGTGCGATTCTGATCGAGAATGTCATGGGAGGCGACGTCGACTCGGCGGCGGAGCCGATGCCGGTGCGAGCGCGGTGGGGTATCGCGACATCATCGCCTCTCGTGTTGTACACCGGTACTTTCGAGCCGTATCAGGGACTCGACCTGCTATTTGCCGCCGCGGCCCGGTTGGCCGGGACGCATCCCGAGGCCCGGGTACTGGTGGTAGGCGGCGACCCCGACCAGGTCGCCACCGCGAAAGCGGCGGCCGAGCGAGCGGGCGTGCCGCTCGTGTTCACCGGGCGTCGGCCCGCGCACGAGATTCCGGCGTTTGTCGAGGCTTGCGACGTGTTGGCGTCGCCCCGTATCGCCGGAACCAACACCCCGCTGAAGATCTACTCGTATCTGCGCTCTGGCCGGCCGATTGTGGCGACCGATCTGCGCACGCACACGCAGGTGCTGGAGCCGGGGACGGCGGTGCTCGTGGCCCCCGAGCCCGAGGCGTTCGCGGCGGCCCTGGGGCGGCTGCTCGATGAGCCCGACGAGCGTGAGCGAATCGCCGCCGCCGCCGCCGCTCTCGCCGCGCGCAAGTACAGCCGAGCCACCTATCTCTCACGCACGCGTGAGGCGTATGCACGGTTGCTCGGTCCCGCCGCGGCCGGGGTGCCGGCCCACAGCGCGGTCCCGAGCGATGTGACTGGAAACGTGGCGGCGTCGTGAGGGTGCTGGTCACCGGGGCCACCGGGTTCACCGGAGGGTGGTTGGCGCGACACCTCGGCCGGACCGGCGACGAGGTCCGCGCACTCGTCCGACCCGGGAGTTGCGACGGTGAACCCGCGGACCGGTTGGCCCAGGCCGGGATCGAGCTGGCGAGCGGCGATCTCCGAGACGCGGCATCGCTGGAGACAGCCTGCCAGGGGGTCGAGGTCGTCTATCACATCGCCGCCAGCTATCGTACGGCGGGCCAGCCGGCGTCGTCCTACCGTGAGGTCAATATCGAGGGAACCCGTCGGCTGCTTGAGGCCGCCACGGGGCGCGGTGTTCGGCGATTCGTGCATTGTAGTACCGGCGGCGTGCATGGGCACGTCGAGCGCCCCCCGGCCACGGAGGACGCCCCGCTCGCTCCGGGGGACATCTATCAGGACACCAAGCTGGAAGGCGAACGGGTGGCGCGTTCGGCCGGAGAGGCCGGGGGGATCGAGGTGGTGGTGGCGCGGCCGATCGGTATCTACGGTCCCGGTGACACCCGGTTCTTGAAGCTGTTCCGTCTGGCTGGCGGCCGCGTGATGCTGGGGGCCGGAACCGTCTTCTATCATCTGACGTTCGTCGAGGATCTGGTCGAGGGGTTCCGCTTGTGCGGGACGGTGCCGGCGGCGGCTGGGCGGACGTATCTGTTGGCGGGACGCCGATACACCACGTTGAGGGAACTCGTCGCGCTCGTCGCCTCGGAACTCGGCACGCGTCCCCCGCGTCTGACCATCCCGGTGTGGCCGGTTTGGCTCGCCGCCGCGCTGTGTGAGCTGGTCTGCGTTCCTCTTCGGGTCGAGCCACCGCTGTATCGGCGTCGCGTCGAATTTTTCACGAAGAGCCGCGCGTTCGATGCCTCCCGGGCTGACCGAGAACTGGGGTTCGCGCCCCGGGTCGAGCTGGAAGAGGGGATTCATCGCACCGCCGTCTGGTACCGCGAACAGGGGATGCTGTAAGGGGCCCTGTCCAGCGTGCACACTGAACCGAGCGCTATGCGAAAGCTCAACGTCGTCCAAATCTGTGACCACCTCGGGTGGACCGGGTCCCGTATGCATGGGGTCAAGCGACTGTTCGCGTGGATGATTCCGCGCTTCGACTCAAAGCGATTCAATGTGTCGCTCATCAGCCTGCGCCGTCAGGACGAATCAGAAGACAACCTGGAGCGGTTTGGCATCGACGTGACCTATCTGGGGCGTGGCAAGTTCGATCCGCGGACGCTGCCTGCCCTACTGCGTGTCTTGGAGCAGAAACAGGCGGACATCCTCCACATGCATGGATACGGGGCGACGACGTTCGGACGGATCGCGGCCGCGTGGCGCCGCACGCCGACCGTGCTGCACGAACATGCCAATCTGACATCCACGCCCTGGTTCCAGCAGGTTGCGGATGA
>Ga0315338_1002087_pt1 | contig 21297 bp, 23 predicted proteins | sample ASW8metaG_FD_204518 | JGI IMG/M metagenome (GOLD analysis project Ga0315338, IMG submission 204518) | Ammonia-oxidizing marine archaeal communities from Monterey Bay, California, United States - ASW #8 | ecosystem: Environmental > Aquatic > Marine > Coastal | place: USA: California | collected... | reverse complement strand
TGGAGCAGTAGGAAAATATGTCGTAGGTTGGCTAGGAGATAAGTTTAGCGCTGTTAGTCTTATCTGGGCTACTAAGGGTCTTACTGCCGTATTGTTAGTAGCTTCATTGTTCGCACCTCCAATAGCTTTAATCCCTATTCTAGCCATTATGGGGATTGGACTTAATGGAACTTCATCTGCATTGTATGCTTCAGTAGCTTCGTTGGTTCCGCTGCATCGCAGAGCACGCCTGTATGGATTTTTTTATACTACCAACGAAATCGGAACAATATTGGCACCGTTGGTTTATGGTGTCATCGCAGATATATACAATCTAGATTTCACGGTCATAGTTATGGGAGTGGCTACTCTGGTGATCTTGCCGGCGAGCCTGGCCCTTCGTAAACATATCGGTTATCTGAATTAGAATATGTCGCTTTGAGGTAGCATTTGCTGGGATAGTTCCTTTTTGCTACACTTGGCCCGGTCGGTCGCAGGACCTTAAATTTGTAAAGAGGTTGGATTCTAATGATATATGAAGTACGTACGTATACTCTTAAGCCTGGAGGAGTTCCCCAGTTTGAGGCGAACTTTGCCGAAGCTTTGCCTCACAGGGAGAAATACTCAAAACTGGCCGCTTTCTGGCATACGGAAATTGGTCCCCTTAACCAAGTAATCCACGTGTGGCCGTACGCGGATTTGGATGAAAGAAGCAAGATTAGGGAAGAAGCGGGCAAAGATCCCAACTGGCCTCCCAAGAGTGATGGTCTCATTATTAATATGGAATCTGAAATATTTATACCTGCTGATTTCATGCGTCCGTTGGGCGGTGATCAGGCTTTAGGCAATGTATATGAAATGCGCAGCTATACCTATCAACCTGGTTCCATGGGAGAGGTATTAAAGCGCTGGGGAAATTCCGTACCGCATAGAGAAGAATTTTCTCCACTGGCTGCAGGAATGTATACGGAATTAGGCGGTCTTAACAAGTGGGTCCATATTTGGCCCTACAAGGATCTGGAAGAAAGAAATCGAATAAGAGCTGAAGCAGGTGCTACCGAGCACTGGCCTCCTCCGACACGGGAATTTTTGGTTAAGCAAGAAAATAAAGTTCTGGTTCCGGCCGCTTTTTCACCGATGCATTAGAAAACAGGTGCCCGTGAGAGGTTATAAAGATAAGGGCTGGTCAAATACCAGCCCTTATCTTTATTGAACTAGTATTAGTTTGACTTATGTAACCCAGAACGTGGTATTTAGACTTCGTATGGAAAATTAACGTGTTTTTAGGAGGGCTTATGGACATTGGAATCGCTATGTTCGTTACGGGTACTTCGATTGATGCGGCCGTACTTGCGAAACACTGTGAAGATCTTGGTTTTGAGTCTTTGTGGCTTCCTGAACACGCTGTGATACCCGCAGGCGACAAGACCAAATGGCCTGGAAGTAGAGATGGTATTATGCCCGACGAGTACTACAACGTTGTGGATCCTTTTGTTGCTCTTGCCAGGGCTTCAGCAGTGACTACAACATTAAAGCTCGCCACTGGGATTTGTTTAGTACCCGAACGGAATCCTCTCACATTGGCTAAGGAAATCGCTTCCCTGGATTATTTTTCTCAAGGAAGGTTTTTATTCGGTATAGGTACTGGTTGGCTACGAGAAGAGACAGAACTGTTTGGTGTGGCTTTCGCAGATAGAATTAAGTATACCCGTGAGTCAGTTTTGGCAATGAAGCAATTGTGGACTCAGGATGAAGCTGAATTTCACGGACAGTTTATAGATTTTCCGCCCGTTATATGTTTGCCTAAACCTTCTCAGAAACCTCACCCGCCGGTCTTGATTGGTGGTATGGCTAAAAACGTTTTTAGTCGAGTAGTGGAATGGGGAGATGGATGGATGCCAAATCGTGTAACACCAGATGACGTTGCGGAAGGTCGTCACACGCTAACTAGATTATGTGAAGAACGTGGGAGAGACCCTAATAGCGTTAGTATATCTGTATACGGGCAGCCCGCGGACGCGGAGTTGCTGAAGAGTTTTGAATCAGCTGGTGCAGATCGGGTTATGGTGCGCCTGGAAACAGCTCCAGAGTCACAGGCTCTCCGGTCTCTGGACAATATGGCCAATAAAGTTCTTTCATAAACTATTTTGAATGACAGATCTTCGGAGGAAATACACATGGCATCGGATTTGACAGACACGGAAGCGGTTCAACAAGCTAATGAGATGTTCTATGATGCTTTTGGTGCATTGGATATAGACAAAATGGACGACGCGTGCGAAATATCAGAGCGTTCTTTATGTGTTCATCCTGGCTGGAAACCACTCATTGGTTGGGATCAAATCAGGTTTAGCTGGCAAAGTATTTTTGAGAATGCTTCTTTAATGCATTTTAATATTCAGTATCTAAATATCTCTATAGTCGGGGACTGTGGTTGGGTAACGTGTGTGGAGAACATAACCAGCGTGTTACAAGGGAGGGCTAATAACTTTGGTGTCGTTGCCACCAATATATTTACCCGTTCAGGGAGCGTATGGAAATTAGTTGCGCACCATGCTTCCCCTAATATGTAGTGATCAGTTTTTCTTGAAATCCTTGATTATTTTATGCCAGATAAGAATTTAGTAACTTGTATTAGGAAATCTGCAGGATTGTCGCCAGCAACTAGGTGTCCAGCATTGGGAACTGTTACCGTTGAGCAATTCGGTATAACTTGACTCATCTTCTCCATCGTTTCATTTCCGAATATATCGCTGTCTCCTCCACGAATTACGAGGGTTGGGCAACTAATCTTCGATACGGCTTCCCACAGCTGTTCGGAGGTCCATTGCGGAGACTGCTGTCCTGGTGTACGCAGAAGCTTGTCATATTTCCAGGTCCATTTGCCATCAGACCTCTCACGGATACTGTATTTTAATGACCCTAGGGTTTGTTCCCGCGTGCGACCAGTATATTCCTGGACTCTGCCGGCAAAATCCTCAAATGAATCCAATTCGTCTGGTAGCTCTCTAAAATTCTGTATTCTATTTCTACCTCGATGTTGTGCTTCGGGGCCGGTGTCTACTATTGTCAGTGAACGAAGTTTGTCGGAGTTTCTGGATGCCCAGACATAACTATTCCTTCCGCCCATCGAGTGCCCGATTAGGTTGAAATTTTCTAAGCCCAAAGCACTTACAAATCCGTCGATATCTTTTTGATGTCCTTCGACAGAGTAATCCCCATCAGCCGCCCATGCGCTATCACCGTGGCCACGTTGATCCAGAGCAATGATGTGATAGTGTTCAGAAAGAGGTAGGCTGACGAAGTCCCAGCTATGCGCTTGTTGCGATCCACCGTGGAGCATAACTATCAAAGGTTTAGATGAATCACCCCATTCGAGGTAATGGAATGGCATGTCATTTACGAGTATTTGCTTATCAACAGGCTCATTCTCTTGAGTAAATGGGACTCCCTTCTGACGTGCTGCTTGATATAACGTCAGGCCTAGCGAGTGTGATGCCATTCCGAAACCTCCATTGATATCCATCTATTACTACCAGACACATGATAACGTAAGTGTCAAGATGATTTTAATGATAGGCATTTTATCTTATAGTTGTAGAAGAAGAAATTATTGTGATCTCGGATAGGTTTTCATTAGATGGGCAGAGTGCTATTATTAATGGTCTGATCAAGCTCGATTTTCTAATAAAAGAGAACTGGCTCACCAGTTTGGTTCTCTACAAAGGAGTGCTACTGTTATGACTACTCAAGCAGTAAAGATAGAACTACAAATACGGGATCTCTTAGGTAAGAAGGTCAAACAACTGAGACGTTTGGGCATAATACCAGTTCACCTTTATGGCCCGGACACCGATTCAAGATCGCTTCAATGTGAGCAGCGCGAAATCCTTAGGGCATTAGCGAGCTCGGGAGGTACTACTCCGATTAATGTGTCTATCGAAGGAGAAAGTGGCGAGCAATTAACTTTCGCCAGAGAGGTGCAGTGGCATCCTGTTAAGGGTGACATATTACATGTCGATTTCCTGGCTGTAACAGCTAATCAAACAGTCGCCTCTCAGGTTCCTCTTATACTTACTGGCGAATCGGCTGGTGCTCGTCAGGTAGGTGGAACAGTTGTTCTTCAAATGAGAGAAATTACTGTAGAGGCTCTGCCATTGGAAATACCTTCTGAGATTGAAATAAATATAGATCGGTTAGTAGAGCCTACTGATGTCTTTAGAGCTGGTGATATATCTGTGCAGGGCAACGTCGCTATTATTACCGACTCCGAAGAAGTAGTGGCTAGAATCGAGGTCTCCAGAACGTCCCAGCCGATTACGTCGGATGGTGGTGAAGATGGACAATCTACTGGTAATTCGCCGGGTACCGCAGAATCACCTGAAGCGGAGTAGGTAATTCTCAAATAAGTTCTGGATGGCGTTTATGGAGGACTGGAATGTACTTGGTCTATATGGGTGAGTCAGGGGATACTGGAAACAGTTCAAGCGATTCTAATCAACCCCACCATGTTCACTTGGGTCTAGTAGTCCATGAAGGACAATGCATTTCTATGAACGGTGAGTTTAACGCCTTGTGCCGCCGGCATTTTGGCAACCCTCTTGGCGAACCAGGAACTCCCTCTTACATAAATCCTGGACATGTTTACCAGGGAACGGGATTTTTCAAGTCATGGAATCCGCAAAAGAGAGCTGACCTCATCCAAGATTGCATCAATATATTATTAAGGCGTGAAATTCCCGCTATAGTAGCTTATATAAATAAAGAAGAATTTGTAACCGCTAAATCTAATCAGGATAGTCCTTACTCATTTTTGGGTAGCCCTTCAGAAATAGCAATTAGCAAATTCTTACTTGCGCTTAATCTGTTTGTTGATGAAGCTAATATGAGCGCTATAGGGCACGAAAATATTATGGAATCAGACTTGCCAGTCCGTGATTATAGCCTGATAGTCGCTGGCCAAGGAAAATCAGTGGCACCCGAATTCATGAATCAATTCCTGCAACAGGAAGAGGAAATCCCTTCGCCTGCTGTTCTGGAAAATTTCTGTTATGTTCAAGCCGAACACTCTGTGTGCACCCAACTAGCTAATATGTGTTCTTACTTTGTCCGACGCTGGCTGCAAAACCCTGATGGGGCTCATTCATATTTCGATGCTTTGCAGGAAGGTCGTGTCATACAAGTGATATATCCTGTGCAGTTTTACTAGTTCAATATTCATATATGGTTGCTCTTAAGAGAATTTTGTTAACTTCCTGAGCCAAAAACTGATCATATCCACACATAATACTAATATTAGGTACCAGAGTATAAGTAATGTTACGTCGGTGTAATGAAACCAGTTCAATCGAAGAATAAATTCCCTGCCTAAACCTCCCGCACTGACGAATCCAATTATGACGGTTGTCCTGATAACGACTTCCCATCGGTACAAAGAATATGTTAGGAATTGTGGCAAAGTTTGTGGAAGTATTCCGTAGAGGAAAATTTGGACATTGCTAGCGCCAGCTGTTCTAAGGGCTCTTGCAGGAGCAGGGTCTATATTTTCTACCACTTCGGCAGTCAAACGTCCGATAATTCCGAAGTTATGAAATGCGAGGGCAAGCGCGCCTGCTAAAACTCCTGGCGAGAGGAAGAACACTATTAGTAGTGCCCATACCAATTCGGGGATTGCTCTTGAGAATGCGTAGGCCAATCGCACTATATAATATGCCACCGTACCTGTAGTCGACTTGATTCCTCCCATCTCACCACTAGAGATATTCTTAGCTGCGGGTAGCATGGTTGCAAGAGCTATGAATCCAGATATGAATATGGCAAGAATGCTCATTAACAATGTTTCGTACGCGAGTACGCCTGTCACTAACCATCTGTCTAGAACAAGGAATGATGGCGTAGTTGAGTCGTGGATTCCAGCCATATTTGCTATGAATCTGGAAGCATTGCCCCACGTCTTACTATCGAATAAGTTAGTAAATCCGGTATCTCCTTCGATTATAATTATTGTCCAAGATAATATTGAAAGAGCGGCGATTGACACAAAAGACATCTTCACCAACGATGGAGCCCTTTTGCTGTGGACCCACTTTTTAAAGCCTCCGCTTGATGTCATCAGTCCATCAATCTCCTGCGTAGATTAGTACTCCATAAGTCCACTAATACTATTAGTACAACCAGGAAAATTAGTAATGTCCAAACTTGATCGAATAGAAGATCGTGAAGTGATAGCTGGATTTCATAACCGATCCCTTGTATGCCTATAAAGCTTAATATTGCCGACGCGCGTATGGCGCATTCAAATCTATAGAAGGTGTAACTTAGTAAATCTGGTAAGGCTAGTGGTATATATCCGTACATTAGCAATTTGACCGGAGATGCACCGGCAGACCGTAAGGTTTCTATCGGTTCATTAGGTACATCTTGAATTAATTCTGAATAAATTCTCCCTAATATACCCGCATACGGTATGGCTAAAGATATTATTGCAGCGAGTGGAGATAAACCTATAGCGGCGACAAAGAGTACTGCCCACACTAATTCATGAATCGATCTCATTGCTCCGAGCAGTAAGCGAGTAGTGATAATAATGTAATACCTAGAGGGAGAGTTATTCTCTACAATTTGCCCTGATGCTACTATGCCGAGTACTAGGCCCAAAGGCACTGCTATTGTCATAGCTGCGCTTGCAAAAACCACTGTTTTCACTGTTGCTGTTATACATACATAAATAAAGCTAGGTGATAATTCCGGCGGGAATAGAGCAGACAAGAATGTGATGAATGCTGATCCTCCTCCTGTATGTACGATCGGGCCATTCCAGTTTACTGCGGTTAGGCTCCAAAAAAATGTACACAGTAGCATGACTGTTAGTAAATGAGTGCTTTTTGTGAACTTATTTACGAAATTCAGGACTCATCTCGGTTTCCTAAGAATTGGTTTCATAAAATTGTTCCAATAGGTGGTCGGTTACTTCTGATGCAGGTATATCAAAGCCCAGTTCACCATGCTGTACTCCGATAACTCGTGAGCAGTATGTTTTAATTAAATGTGGAGAATGCAAACTAATGATCAGCGCTCGATTGTTGGATAATGTGGTGGTTGACAGAAGTTTTAGTGCAATCTCTGCTAAGAATGGATCGAGAGAGGATACAGGTTCGTCTGCGAGAAGTATTGTAGGCGCTTGAATCAGAGTTCTCGCGATTGCTACTCGCTGTTGCTCGCCTCCCGATAGGTGTGCAGTCCGTTCGTTGATTTTATCTGCTATACCTAGACTAGATAATATTCCCGAAGCTGAGTTCTTGTCTTGAGGCCACATAAGCGACAGAAATGCTTTGAACATTCCCCATTTTCCGAGATTTCCAGCCAGTACATTGTGTATTACGGGAAGATTTGGAACGAGGCTATATTGTTGGTTAATTAATCCGACTGACTGGGATAATACCTTGCGTGAAATCGACTGATCCAGTAGCTTCCCGTTCAGTTCTATTTCGCCTATATCAGGTTGTATTACTCCAGCAATAAGATTTAGTAATGTAGTCTTTCCACTGCCGCTAGGACCAATTAATGCTACTATCTCCCCTGCATTGATGGATAGGGTTATGCCTGTTAATGCACGAGTGTTTCCATAGTGCTTTGATACATTCCTGGCCACCAGCAATGGCTTAGATGATTGAATTTTGCCCACTATTTCACGATACCTAGTTTTCTAGCTATATCTTCAATATCTTGGTAATTTTCATTGTTTGAGGTCACAAATTTCTCAGTGCTAAATAAATCTAATATGTCAGGGTGTTCATCCATATTTAGATCTAGCAACGCATTTTTTAATTTATTGGTAAATCCCTGTCCGTACACGGAGTCTAGTCCGGGTCTCACGGTCCAGTTGTAATCGTGGTAAGCAGGAGTTGTGTAGAAAGCTTTGACTTTAGAAAGGTCGGCCTTTCCGCTGTCTTTGGCTCTATTCCAGACATCTTCATTCAACGCGCCGATGTCGAATGCGCCACTCTCCACCAATTTCCATGTCAAATCATGAGACCCTGAGAAGTTTGGCTTCGATTTGAAATCATTATCAGGGTTAATACCCGCTTCGCCTAGAAACTGTCGTGGCATTAAATGTCCAGATGTAGAGCTTTCGCTGCCGAAAGTCATAGTTAGATCTTTTGAACGTTTGGCAATATCCTCCAGTGATGTGAGCCCAAGAGTAGGATTGGCGATGAATTTAGAATGGAATGCAGCATCGTGCTCTCTTTGCGCTATTGCGCTGGAGCCAGGAGTTTGTAATCTCGCTTGGACTCCGGTTAACCCTCCCAAAAAAGCTACTTGCAACTCATCCTGAGTGAATGCTGTTACTACGGCTGCATAGCTTATGCTGGGTACATATTCAACCTCAACGTCGAGTTGGTCTGACAAATATTTAGAGAATTCGCTATATCTCCGTGCTATTCTAGACGCATCTTGGTCTGGTATTCCTCCGATTTTGAGTACAGGTTTAGTTTCGCCAACACATGAGATCGACGAAATGATGATTAAAAGAATGGGAAGGACAAGAAGGGTTTTAGTCGTAAAAATATTCATTTAGTAGAGATCTCCATGTAATAATATAAATTAGATTAATGAGAGATATTAATAAAGTCAATGCTAGAGATATCAGAGCTTATAGGCCATGGACACTCTAATATGCTGAGTTTATAATGTGTTGCCTGCCGTTAGCATGTCCACTGCTCAATGATATTCCCTTAATTAGTGCTGGAGAGGTGCCGGAGTGGACGAACGGGCGCGCCTGGAAAGCGCGTAGGGGTGCAAGCCTCTCGCGGGTTCGAATCCCGCCCTCTCCGCCATTATGTTCTACTTGAGACTTGGTACAGAACGGTTATATACCAAGATCTTGATATAGGGATGGGTTTACACACGCCACCAGCCTTCGTCCCTCTAGTCCCGCTGCCATGTTTTCTACTGCCATATACATCGTGTTTCGCCTGGTCGATATAGCTGAACTTCCCATGTGGGGTGTTATGACGACATTTTTCAAATCCAGTAAAGGATCATCCGGTGAAATTGGTTCTGGGTAAGTCACATCCAGCCCTGCAGCATAAATGATGTTTTGATTTAAAGCATCATAAAGCGCTTTAGGGTCTACAACAGGCCCTCTAGCCGCGTTCACTAATATTGAGGTAGGCTTCATGAGTTTGAATTCAGGTTCGCCAATAAGGAAATGAGTTTCAGGCGTATAGGCCACGTGTAAAGAGACAAAATCAGCTGTTTGCAAGAGATCTTTGAAGTCCACGAATTCTATAGAGTATTTCGCTTCAAGATCTGGTTTACGGGTCCTGGAATAATATATAACCTTCATGTCGAAGCCCTGTGCTCGTTTAACCATTTCTAGGCCTGTTTCGCCGAGCCCGACAATGCCTAATGTAGTGCTATGTACATCGACACCCAGCCAGTGTAATGGATGAAAAGCCAATTCCCATTGCTTATCATGCACCCAGTGGTCTCCTTCAGAAACCCGCCTAGCCGCTGACATCAGTAAAGCGAATGCGATGTCTGCGGTTGCCTTCGCCAGGACGCCAGGTGTATTGCCAACTAATATTCGCCTTTTAGTAGCTTCATCGACGTCTATATGATCAACTCCCACTCCAAGCTGGCTCACTACTTTTAAATCAGGAGCTGAATCCATAGCAGTAGCATCAATTCGGTCCATAATAGTAGTCAAAACTCCGTGTTTATCTTTAAGTAACGTACGGAGTTCCTCAGGACTTGGTGGATACGTATCCGGCCACACTTCCATGTCAGCGAATTCCGATACTTGATCGAGCGCTTCCGGTAGGAGTTGGCGAGTTATAAGCACCTTGGGTTTATTCATAGCTGACCTTTCCTTATTCAATTAACTTAATGTAATTGTAACCACTGTGGGCATCGATTTGCCAGTAATTGTACGGATGCTATACTGAGCCAGAATTTGTGTCTGTGGAGGATTAATGGCCCTGTTTTTAACTGAACGTGAAGTAGCCCAATTGTTGCCAATGAATGAATGTATTGATGCGCTTGAAGAATCTTTTAAACATGCCGCTTCTGGTGATGTGGAAATTAAACCACGGTCTAGAATGCGGATGCCCAATGGGTTTTTCCATTTTATGGCAGCCGCTGATGAGGCACATAGTGTATTTGGCTACAAGGCCTATCCATCATTTTCCGGTCCCGGTGGCAGTAAATTTATCGTTATGCTGTACGATTATGATTCAGGCCAACTGCTATCCTGTATGGAATCAGGACGCTTAGGTCAAATTAGAACTGGGGCAGCCTCTGGCTTGGCCAGCAAGTATATGGCTCGGAAAGGGGCAAAGTCAGTGGCCGTATTTGGTTCAGGTTTTCAGGCGCGAACTCAGTTAGAAGCTATATGTACAGCCTGCGATATACGACAAGCAAAAGTTTATAGCAGGCGCGAAGAAAAACGTACGGAATTCGCTAATCAGATGGGAGAGCGCCTAGAGATAGAGATTGAAGCTGTTAGTACTCCAGCCGAATGTGTGTCAGATGCAGATATAGTGGTTACCATAACGTCGGCCAGAGAGCCAGTTTTTGATGGGAATGATTTGAAATCTGGAACGCATGTGAATGCTGCTGGCGGAAATCATTGGCTGCGCCGCGAAATAGATGAAGAAACAATCAAGCGATCTGATTTAATCGTTGTTGACAGCTTAGAACAGGCTAAAATGGAGTGCGGGGATCTTTTGTGGTTGGAGGCTCGTGGTAGTTTCAGATGGAGTATGGTTAATGAGCTATCGGAGGTAGTGGCAGGTAATGTGGTAGGCCGTTCCTCAGAAGATTCAATAACGGTATTTGAATCCATGGGTATTGGTCTAGAGGATATAGCCGCTGCTCAACTAGTATATAAAAAAGCATTGGAACAGGGTGTTGGGCAAGAATTGCCCTTCTGACGTATGTAAAATAAGAACCCCCTGCCTAAGCAGGGGGTTCTTATTTTATTTCTATAGGCTGAGTTTCTCCCATCGCCGGATCGCTTCTGTTTCAGCAATTGCTCGCTGAATACGTTGCTGTTCGCTCATGGGCGGTCCTGATATTAAATCGTATATGAGGCCTATTTGGTGTCCAAGTTTTGGTAGGAATCCTAAATCGGTTTCTTCTCCTGATGTAGTCACTGTAGGTTTCTGTGAACCTCCTTAAATTTTATGGTGAGTTAATTATTCACGTTGCGAATATATCCTGTAGAAATACTACACTATGAATAAAATCACCATTCATAATATATCATTAAGCCTATTATTATGTCAAGATATATTAATGCGGCGTAATTATTTGTTTACAAAATGTTAACATTGAGTTGTGGCCTATGCTGGCTGGGCTTTGGTTATGGGAAAAAGACATGTGGCGATGGTTTTACTCGATAAGAATTAAAGGCTGAGTTTTCCAGGGTTCATTATTCCAGCAGGATCTAAACTCTGTTTAAGTAGTTGAATGGTTTGATATGAAGTTCCCATCTCTCTCTGGATGAGGTGATTTAGTTTGACCCCTATTCCGTGGCAGTACTCCATAATGCCGCCCATATCTTGAGCCAATATCAAGATTTCGTCGACTAATCTTCCCAATGATTCTTGTGATGGCATATTAATGCCTGCCTTTGGTGTGATCATCATGGAAAACATCTCTGGCCTACTCCATATAGCATATTCGACTACTCGAAAATCGCTTAAAGCGAATATACTGTCGCATCTCCTGCGATATTCTAATATCTTGGAGATTGGTAGGCTTACATGGAGGTAATCGAAGCTACGGTTCGCAAATCTATTCCAACGGATTGCTCTAGGCTGATCTAATGCTTCTGATTTATATCTTATCGCTGAGTCGTGCCGATGAGTCCAGTATTCATCAGTAAGGTGCGGACCGATATCTATTCCACCAAAGCTGGTGAGTACTTTATGTGCACGTAATTTTTGAGCCTCTACTCCTTCTGTGTAGCCTTCATACAGCAAATAGAGAAGTGTGTCTGGGGGCTCTTCTGTCAGGTCTAGTAGAGTCGGGCGTATTCCGAGAGCATGTAGCTCGACACACGCATTGAATCCTTGATCGAAGGTGTCAAAACTCCAAGTAGAAAAAACTTGAGATTCAGGGATTCGAAATATTTTCAGGGTTGCTTTGGTTATAATTCCAAATACACCTTCCGTGCCTATGAAAATATGGTTTAGGTTGGGACCAGAGGAATATTTCGGGACTGATTTGGTGTCTATAATTGTCCCGTTCGGTAGGACAACTTCCATCGATACGACTTGGTCTCCCATAGTCCCATAAGACCCTGCTTTATATCCAACTCCATTGGTTGATATAGCGCCTCCGACAGTCGCTATCGCTTGGCTATACGGATCGTGAGCTGGCATTAATCCATGGAGCTCTAAGGTTTCTCCAAGACTTCCAATACGTACACCCGATTCTGCTGTAGTAGTACGATCTACAGAATTGATTTCAAGGACAGAATTCAGTTCTCTGGTATTGATAATTATGCCACCATGAATCGGGAGAACCCCGCCCATTACACCAGTTCCTCCGCCATAAGGAATGACTGGTGTTTTAGTTTCGGTAGCAAGCGTCATTATCTGGGATATCTGGGCCACGTTAGTGGGGATTACAACTACGTCGGCAAGTCGATTCAGTTGATCTTCTATTCCAAATGCTCTTGACGGTGTCAATGCGTCTGTGGAGTACCTATCTAAATCTATAGTGTCCGATAATACCTTGTCGGCCCCTACTATAAACCGCAAATTGTCCCGTATTTGGCTGTTAATCATGATTTCCTACAGATGTTTTACAAGTCAGAAACGGATGTGAGGATGAGTATACGACGGTTATTGGAGTTGTATCATTAACATGATTTGGGTTTGATATGCTAAATGGTTAGCGGTCTTCTCAGGATTAGTTCAGCTATGCAGGGTCGTAGTCCCATTGGGCGCCATCAGCAGTGTCTTCTATCGTTACTCCTTGTTCCGTCAACATGTTTCTGATCTTATCGGAGAGATCGTATTGTTTCGTATCTCTGAGTTCTGATCTGATATCCAGGAGTATTTGTATGAATGGTCCCGCGACTAGATGGGACGGTTTCTCGCCCTGCTTCGGCTTAAATGTTATACCTAATATGCCCCCATGTTTACGTAAACTCGATTGCGCATCTTCCACATCCAAACCATTTGTGTGGCATCGGTTTATTTCTCTAGCTAGATCAAATAATGCAGCTATGGCTTGCGGGGTATTCAAGTCATCTTCCATAGCTTCAACAAATCGTGATTCGTAAGCTGTAATGTCGAGTACGGAGCCGTTATTTTTAGGCAAACCAAGCGCGTATCGGAAACGGTCCACACTCCGCTCAGTAGCTAAAGCGCCTTCATGACTATAATTCAATGGGCTACGATAATGTGAGCTAAGAAAATATACCCTCAAAGCATCGGCACTGTAATTGGACAAAGCTTCCTCAGCTGAGACCATATTGCCAATTGATTTGCTCATCTTATCGTGATCAAACTGTAAAAGCCCATTATGAACCCAATATCTAGAGAAGGGCTGAATTCCAGTATAAGCTTCACTCTGGGCTATTTCATTTTCATGATGGGGAAATATTAAATCCTGGCCACCACCGTGTATATCTATTGAATCTCCAAGATTGTCTAAGGACATTGTGGTACATTCTATGTGCCAGCCAGGTCTTCCGGGTCCCCAGGGACTATCCCAGGATGGTTCCCCCTCCTTTGCCGATTTCCATAAGGCGAAATCCATCGGGTGTTCTTTATTTTCTTCTATTTGTATTCTGGCTCCAGCGATCATGCCATCAAGAGTACGTCTGCTGAGTTTCCCATAGTCTTCGCTTTTAGTTACTCTAAAATAAACGTCTCCTGCCGCGGGATATGCAAACCCCTTTTCGATGAGTTTCTCAATGGTCTCCACTATCCTGGGTATTTCTTGAGTCGCTCTGGGGTAAACGCTAGCTCTTTGGACATTTAGGGCATCCATGGTCGTAAAGAAATCATTCATGTATCTTTGCGCCAAATCGTCTCCGCTAATCCCTTCTTCGATGGAGCGTTGTATTATTTTATCGTCTACGTCGGTAAAGTTTTGAACGTGCCTTACCAGATATCCCTGATACTCAAGATATCTTCGAAGCACATCAAATACGATATAACTCAGGGCATGCCCCACGTGAGTGGATGAGTAAGGAGTTACACCACAAACATACATGTTTACGTTCATACCGTTTGCTGGTATGAATTCTTCCGATTTACTTGTAAGGGTATTGTACAACTTCATATGTTTGCTTAATTTACCATATTTATGAGGAGTTTAAGTACTACTGTAAGTTCGTAGACTCTCCAAATTTCTATCAACTAAGAAATTACCGAAGCAACACAACACGATGCGATTCCTTCTTCGCGGCCTGTGAATCCCATGTAGTCGGTGCTTGTTACTTTTATGCTGACTCTAGTTGCCGCGATAGACAGTGTCTTGCTTATGTGCGATACCATGTCGGAAATGAATGGCGCTAACCTCGGTTTTTGCGCGAGTATTGTAGCATCAACATTTGAGATGCGCCAACCGTTTTGATCAAGAATGTCAAAGGTTTTTTCTAATAGGATTAGGCTCGATATACCCTTATAAATGGGGTCCTCTGAGGGGAAGTGGAGACCTTTATCTCCTAGATTACTTGCACCTAATAGAGCATCTATTATCGAATGTGTTAAGACGTCTCCATCGCTGTGACCTTTTAGACCTCGTTCATGAGGGACTGGTACGCCGCCGATAATCAATGGACGTCCTTGTACCAATCCATGTGCGTCAAAGCCGATGCCTACGCGGAAATCATTTGTTATGCCGTTTCTCATCCTATGACAAAATCCTATTAATGATGCGTTATTTATCGCGATTGTAAGATGGTTTTAATCAAAGGTACGTCTTCAGGAGTTGTCATTTTTATGTTTGAGTAGGATCCTTTGAATAAAGTAACTTGATACCCCAACTGTTCTAGCATAGCAGCATCGTCAGTATAACTGTCATTAGTGTTGTTGTGCGCGTGGAGCAGTATATCGTATTTGAATATTTGTGGCGTCTGGGCTGCCCACAATGTATCCCTCGGTAGGGTGTCTTTAATTAATTTACTTTCGGTTACTATCTTGATTGTGTCCGTAACTGGGACGCCGGCTATCGTCGCACCAGTATTTTTAACTGACTCGAGCCCTGCATCGATTAAATCTTGAGTAACGCACGGGCGAGCCCCGTCATGGATTATGACCCATTGACACGATGTTAAGGCTTTTAATCCAAGTTTTACTGAGTCTTGTCGCGTTATACCGCCTCTATACACTCCGCTGACTTTATTGTATCCCTCGTCGGTTATTAGTAACTTGCCGCGTTCAAGAGAGTTTTGGGGTAGAACTAGGACTATTTCATGCACTTTGTCAGATAATTCAAATGGCCGTATCGTGTGAGCGATTAACGGCAAGCCTAAGATATCAATGAATGTTTTATCCTCTCCATTCATACGCGTACTTTGTCCTGCGGCTACTATTACTACGCCTACACGGCTTGATTTCAGAAGTTTATCTTTTTGCAACGTAAGAGAACTATCAGACATAGTTAGGTTCTTGTCGGATGAGCAAATATAATCCGGCCCGCGCCGGTCTGTAGTATTCTTGTTACGGCTACGTAGGTATACGAGTCAATGAAGGGTCTCCCGCCTTCAACGACTACCATGGTGCCGTCGTCCAAATAAGCAACTCCTTGGCCCGCTTCTTTACCTTCTTGGACAATATTTACTTCAAGCTCTTCGCCTGGTAGAACAATAGATTTCAGTGCATTAGCGAGTTCATTTACATTGAGAACTTGCACGCCTTGAACTTCGGCAACTCGATTAAGGTTGTAATCAGTTGTTAGTATGCCAGCACCCATAGATAACGCCAGCTGCACTAGTTGGGAATCCACCTCTATACCGTTGCTTAAACCGATATCTAACACTTCTAAACTAATGTGATCGTCTCTCCGTAATCTTCCTAATATTTCTAGTCCTCTTCTACCTCTGTTCCGTCTCAGAGGATCGCTAGAGTCAGCAATGTGCCTAAGCTCATCTAGTATAAACCGGGGAATAATGAAAGCCCCTTCCATGAAGCCGGTTGATAGTAAATCGGCTATGCGCCCATCTATAATTGCACTAGTGTCTACGAGGACAGAAGTGTTGTTATTCGACTTTACGGCGTTTCTTGCATTGGCAGTTTCTAAAGAAGGGAGAATAGATCGCACGTCTCGAGATCTAAGCGCACCTATCCAAATGCCCGATATCCCTAACGTCATTATAAGGGCCATGGGTACCACTAATTTTGGCCATCCAGTTAACGTGTAGAATGGTATCGAGAATAAAGATGCAACTACAAGGCCTATCAATAATCCTAGAATTGCTGACAATAAGGTTGACCCAGGCGACCTTGTAATTTTACTTATGATGATCGTGGCGGGTTTTGTGGTTAAGTATGGGGTTACCAGAGCACCTAAAATGCACCCGATTGCGGCAAATACAAGCTGCCACGCCCATTTTGGTTCCAAAACGTTTGACGAGTGTATAATGACAATAGATAGCCTCCACGATACTAGAGCGCATACGATGGAGCCTATTACCCGTACGGTTAGTGTGGTAAGCACTAATAACCTCTAACAACAGAAGAACTGGCGACTTTAGAAACCATCGAAGAAATGATATCGGAGGATTCCGGCGTGGCTAGCTCTTTCCTAGACTGACAACATTATATATGATACTGGAATACTTAGTATTAATAGTATTTTCGGACTAAAACCATCCTGGAATTAATATAACTCTAATTATTTGGTATTTCGCAATATGCGTTTATGTTTATGCAGTCACCTTTTAGTGAACTGAATTAATACTAGTGGCAGTGTATAGCGTCATTACGTATGCAGGGCAAATGTGAGCTAAATCATAGTTTCTACCCAAACGATATTTAGAACGAGGTGTTAGATGGCAGAATTAACCTTAGCTTATAAATCCAGAAGTTATAGTACCGGCTCGATCGGACGCGCTATTTGTAATGCGCGTAATCACCATTGGGTTGCGGATGATGCAGGAGGCGAAGAAGTTGGAGCAGGGGAGTTGTTTTTCGCTGGAGTATCTGCATGTGCGGTCAATATGGTGGAAAGATTAGCTAAAGCAGACAATATCCAATTGGATTGGATGGATGTCAGTGTGGAGGCATATAGGGACCCTGATAAAGTGCAAGGGGAAGTGACACTCTACGATGATATACGTGTGCATTTTGAGATGTGGGGCGTTCAAGATGATGATGCCCAGAAATTGATCGAGTTGTGGAAAAGTCGTTGACCCCTCTATGGTTCGGTTGCCGTGGCAACTCCAGCTACTACTGTCACTTCTCAGGTATATGCCGAGAAACACTAGAACAATATCTTAAAATACATTTATTTTTCGGTTTTTGAAAAACTGTAGTATTATTGCACCCAATCAAGTGTGTGTAGAGGAGGACTGTAATCGTGGACCAAAATATAATTCAACGTTTGGATGATCTAATCAGCTCGCAATCTTTGTTGAAACATCCGTTTTACAAGGCATGGCAAGCTGGGGAGCTAACTATCCAGGATCTCCAGACTTACGCTGAGCAGTATTATTTCTTCGAGGCTAATTTTCCTCGGTACCTGAGTGCAATTCACTCAAAATGTTCAGAAAGGAATGTTCGTCAGAGTATTTTAGATAACTTGTGGGATGAAGAGCATGGCGAGTATAACCATAGAGCCATGTGGCTGGACTTCTGCGCTGGGTTAGGTTTGGAAAAAGAACGAGTGGAATTTTCAGAGACGTTACCCGAAACCCAAAATCTTTTGGATGTCTATTCTAAAACATGTAACGAGGGAAGTTTTCAAGAGGGTCTAGCGGTAATGTATGCCTATGAGGCACAAGTACCCGAAGTAGCTATGGATAAGATGAAAGGCCTACAAGAATATTACGGTTTAACTCAACCGGAGACGTTGAAGTTCTTTGAAGTTCATAGTGTTCTGGATGAGGACCATTCGGACAAAGAAGCAGCAGCCATTGCGGAAACTTCTGTTAAGTGTAAGCTTGAAGTAGAATCAGCTTTGAGGCTGGCGCTAGATGCATGGTGGGGATTTCTAGATGGTATGGAAGAGCGTCGACAAGATATGCAGAACGTAGCCGATTAACTTAACAACCGTATTGGTTTGTTGCCCGTTCTAGGTTTTAATCCTAGAACGGCGTTTTTCATTTTAGATTGCAGCATTAGATTAGGAAGAGTGAAAATGAATATCTGTTCGTTCTTACCCAGCGCCACTGAAATAATATATGCGTTGGGCTTAGAGGATCAATTATATGGAGTCACTCATGAATGTGATTTTCCACCACAAGCTAAAGATAAACCTTGGGTGGTAAAAAGTGTCTTTGATGGTACCGAGCCGACTAGTGGCGAAATCAGTAAAGTGATTTCAGAACGACTGGAACAGGGCTTGGGTATTTATGAGATAGACGAGAATGTTCTAATGAAGGCTGATCCAGATCTGTTGCTTACACAGGCGATTTGCGAGGTTTGAGCTATATCTTCTCGGCAGGTTGCCGAGACTACAGCGATGCTACCTAAGGAACCCGCAGTTATTTCATTAGACCCACAATATATTAGTGATATCCTCGACGATATAGAGAAAGTTGGGAGAGCCACTGGCACGGAAGCGAAAGCTCGTGAAATCATTGCATCCATGTCAAACCGAATAGAAGCAGTGAAGGAAAAAAGTGCCTTGGCAAGCACTAGACCTAAAGTTTTGTCGCTTGAATGGGTAGAGCCTTTAATGTGTGGCGGACACTGGGTTCCAGAAATGGTCGACATTGCAGGTGGTGAGAATTGTTTTGGTGATAAAGAGACCGGATCGTTCAAATTCGAGTGGAACGAGGTATTGGACAAAGCTCCGGACATTATTATTTTTATGCCCTGTGGATTCGATGTGAAAAGAGGTCTGCAAGATATCCCAATTTTATCTGCTAAAGAGGGTTGGGATTCATTACCTGCTGTTAAAAATGACCAAGTTTATGTGATCGATGCGAGCGCCTATACTAGTCGGTCCGGCCCACGGTTAATTACTGGATTAGAAATAATGGCGGAAATGATACATCCTGAACTATTCTTAGGATGTATTCCAGAATCTGGTGCTCTTCGAGTGTATGGTAATTTATCAACTTCCTAGCATGGATCGCATAAATTTTGACACGCACAAGATCAAAGCGGAATTAGTCGAAGCTATTATGTTCTAAGGCACATTTGAAGTCAGTTGAGACGGTTCCCTTGGAACGGATTTGTTTTTTCAGATTGCTCGCGCATTATCTCGTTGCCTTTTTGTAATATGGGTACTAGTTTTTCTAACCGCTGCGCATATTTGTCCGTTTCGAGTAAGCGCTGACGCAATTCGGTTGGGATTTCTATGCTTGATGAAATACCAGATATTACTTGGGCTAACAATTCGTCTGGGTCGTCAGGAAGTGTAATATTGCTATTCCATCCACCTGCTATAGTGGCCTGGTGAGATAGAAATAGGCGAAACTCAGTTTTTACAGACGTAATCAGGGAATCAGAAACTGGCTCTCCGTCATTACTTGCGTATCTGATCAATCCTGTCATATATGGCAACGTCTGACTGGTATGGACTAACTCAAATCTACGTTCACCTTCAGTACTGATATTAAGTCTACCTTCTTGAAGTTCTTGGACCTTAGTAATCCTAGCAGTGGTACCTATCTTGAATGGCTCTGCTGGTTCTCCTACTTCTTGACCTTGTCTTATTAGGAGTACGCCGAAAGGTTGTTGTTCATTTATGCAGGCTCTAATCATATTCTTGTAGCGTTCCTCAAAAATATGAAGTGGCAAATGCATTTTAGGGAACAGAACTACGTTGCTTAGGGGGAACAAACAAAGTTCCATCAAATCATCTGGGGGTATGATTGGCGGTTCCTGCATAAGTCGGTAGTATAGACTCTTCAAAGAGGAGCCACAAGCAGTTTTGTTTACATAACTAAATCCTGCACGTACATAAATACGCTCGATGTGTTTTCTATATATAAGCGGCTTGTTTTGCGATGAACTGTGTATATAATGTCAAAACAAAGCAGTACTGCCGAATTTATCATTAGTACGTTTAATTTATGGAGGCACATATGGGAGCTACTGAGAACATAGCGCAGTGGGTTATAGATACCGGTTACGAGGATATCCCACCAGAAGCTATAAGAGTTGCCAACGAGTCGTGTTTTGACCTACTTGGTGTAATTCTGGCGGGTTCTATGCAGCCCGTAGGTGACATAATTAAACAATATGTCAGTGACCTTGGTGGTAACTCCGAAGCGACTGTATTATCTTCAGGAGACAGAACTTCGTTGCCAAATGCTGCACTGGCCAACGGAACTATGGGTCACGCGCTGGATTATGATGATTTTGGAGGATTCGGACATCCAACTGTAGCTATATTCCCCGCGTTATTGGCTCTTGGGGAAAACATTGGAGCTACGGGGCGCGATTTGCTAGAAGCGTATGTGGTTGGTTGCGAGATAGGATTAGCGCTACAACACACTACTAAGTATAACCAGATGGCAAAAGGATTCCATGCGACGGCGGTAATTGGCCGTTTGGCTTGTACTGCTGCTTGTTGCAAATTGTTGAAGTTGGATCATAAGCAGATAGTAACAGCTCTAGGGATATCCGGGTCAATGGCAGGGGGCTTAATCCATAATTTCGGAACTATGACGAAGCCACTACATGCAGGTTTAGTTTGCAGGGATGGAATTACAGCTGCCCAGTTGGCACAAAGAGGATTAACTTCAGGTCAGCAAATATTAGAGCATCCACTAGGGTATGCCCAAACTATCTTGGGAGAGGGCATATATGATTTGGATGAAATGGCTGCCAGCATGGGCAAGCCGTTTAGGGTTCAGGATGCATTGATGATTAAAAAATATCCATGTTGCGGCGGAAACCATGCCATGCTTGATAGCTTGTTTAGCCTTATGAGGGAACATAATTTTACGTATGACGATGTTGTGAATGCTGAAGTGGATCAATCATTTTTATCGATTGTTATGTTATATGAGGAACCTGATGACGAACTGAAGGGAAAATTTAGTGCGAAGTATAATGTTGCAGCCGCGTTAGTAGATGGAGAGGTAGGTATAGATACATTTAGCCCAGAGAAGATAGATGATCCGAAAATAATAGAAGCTATGCAGAAAGTTAATAATAGAGTTATGGCTAAAGC
>Ga0315338_1002086_pt1 | contig 21299 bp, 23 predicted proteins | sample ASW8metaG_FD_204518 | JGI IMG/M metagenome (GOLD analysis project Ga0315338, IMG submission 204518) | Ammonia-oxidizing marine archaeal communities from Monterey Bay, California, United States - ASW #8 | ecosystem: Environmental > Aquatic > Marine > Coastal | place: USA: California | collected... | reverse complement strand
AGAGGTGCGGATCGACGTAAATCCTTGGGTAGGTCGGCGAGCGGGTCGCCGACAACTTCTCTTATCCCACTCTCTGTCGAAGGAGGGAAAACACTCCGTTCGCCCGGCGACCCGAGTTCGTATATCAGGGGTTCATCCCAGCGTGCAGCCTGATATTGGTGTCTGACGCGGCTCATTGGAGAACCTCCAACAAAGCTGCCGAGAAACGGTCGATGTCCTCTTTGCGGTGCTGTTCAGTGACACACCATAGAGCGCTCTGACCAAGTTCCGGAAACTCAGTACTGAGGTCTTTCCCGCCAAAGATACCCTGTGAGCGCAGTCTTTCATTCACCTCAGCAACGGTCAGTCCTGTCTCATTGAAGCTGACGACAAACTCCTTGAAACAGTGGGTTGCTGGCGACATTACTGTGACACCGTAGATAGCCGACATCAGATGTCTGCAATAGGCTGAACGTTGGCTTATTGTGTCACCCACTTCAGCCAACCCGCGCGGCCCCATCAGCGCCAGATAAACCCCGGCGATGATGCCCCACAGCCACTGCGTTGTTCCGTAATAGTCTTGAGTGTCCTCTCTTTTGATGTAGGACGTTCGATCGAATGTGCACCATGCGAAAGACCAGCCCTGTCCGCCAGGTTTGGGTGCACCGCTAATCAGTATGGCGGGGTTCTCGACGACGAAGCGCTCCTCATCCGGCGTGGCAATGAAGCCTGCGAGACCACCCCCGGCATTCATATGCAGTCCCAGCGATTGCAGATCCCCACAGACAATATCAACCCCGTAGTCACGCGGCGCTGCCAGCACACCGAGACTAATCGGGTCGACATAGGCGACTGAGAGCGCACCAGAGGCTCTTGCCAAGGCGGTGAACTCAGCCATCTGAGTGTCGATAAACCCAAGGTAAGTGGGGCATTCGAAATAAATGGCTGCTACATCGTCACCCAATTTATCCTCAAGTTCCGTTTTTGAAATCAGGCCGGTTTCAAGATCCCAACCCACCCGATCAATATCAACCGTGGGGGCTAAAAAGGTCTCGAGCTGCGAGGAGCGGTCAGCTCCTATCGCTCCCAGCAGAAGGACACGTGAGCGGCCAGTTGTTCGGGCAGCCATAGCCAGGCCGCTGCCCGCAGCGGCAGAACCGTCATACATCGCCGGTGTTACCACTTCCATACCGGTCAATGCCCCCAGCATACTCTGGAATTCAAAAAGGGCCTGATACTTCCCCGGGTTGATATGAGGGTCGCCGACGTAAGCTGTAAGAAATTCCCCCCGCTGTGCAATCTCATCACAAACTGCAGGAACGTAATGTCGAGCACATCCCCCGCCAAGAAAAGAGAGTGTTTGTCCCGTGTGCTGATTTTTTGAGAGCAATTCCTCCACGTGAACCCGAAGCTCAGCCTCAGATCGGATTGCATCGGGTAAGTTCAGCGGACTTTTCATTCGAATACGCTGCGGGATCGTTTCGTAGAGTTCTTCGATCGAACTGATTCCTATCTCGTCCAGCATTCTTTGCTGAATTTCCGGAAGGGCATTAGGGATATACGGGTATGCGGTCATCTCGTCGGTTCTGGCTGATAAGGGCTGGTTTTAGCCTCAGTAGGCAGAAAAATCGGGTTGATGAAAAGCGCTTGTATTAGGTGCGCCAATGATTTTTTGAGACTAAATAGCATATTAATTGTGATATTTATATTTAAATTTATTATATTATGATAAACGTGCCTTTGTCATAAAAAATAAAGGGTTATCTAGACGTAATCGGAGACGATCTAATTCAGAAAACAGTCACCAACACACAATTATCTTTTGGAGAAGTCATCATGAAAAAACCAACATCTGAATATAGTCTTGACCATCCGAGTTCGGGACTTAGCCGAAGAGGATTTCTGGGGGTTGTTGCGGGGACTGCGGCAACGGCCATGACACCTGCGGCACTTCTTGCCCAAGCCAACGACGGAATGAAAGCGACGGGTAAACCAATCCCTGTCGGGCAGGCCTCCGCACAGACCAGTTGGGGTGCACCGGATGGAATCGAATTCAAGCGTGGACTCACCTTGGCCTGTGAGGAGATCAATGAGATCGGTGGCATCTTGGGACGTCCCCTTGAGCCTCATATTGAGGATACCGGTGAGATGGGCGATGACCGCAATGTACAGGCCGTCCAGCGACTGATTGATCGACATGGTGTCCACGTAGTCATTAATGGATACAACGTCGGAACAGGTATAGCGATTCAGGATGTTATTGCTGATGCCGGCATCATGTATGTGCACTACGACACGGTTATCGCTCACAACGAACTGGTAAGTTCTGATCCGGATCTGTATTTTGGAAGTTTTATGGGCGACCCGCCCGAATATTGGTATGGTCGGGGATTTCTGGATTATCTTAATACGATCGAAAAATCGGGTGAGTTTAAGCGTGACAACAATAAAATTGCTGTCATCACCGGCCCAGGTCCCTATTCGACTAATATTGCCAACTCCATCAGAGATGGCGCACCGGATTTCGGATATGAGGTCAGCATGTTTGAGTCGGTTACGGTTCCGATCTCGGAGTGGGGTCCAACACTCGCCAAGATTCGACAGGACCCACCGGCGGTGATCGCCATTACACATTTCTATCCACAAGATCTGGCTCAGTTTATGTTGCAGTTTGTTCCTAATCCAACGCCAAGCCTGATCTATATGCAGTATGGACCTTCTCTCGCCGCGTTCCGCGATATTGGGAAAGAGGCGACGCATGGGGTCCTGTACGCTACGGTCATCGGAGCTCTCCCAGATGAGATGGGGCAGGCCTTCGAGAAGCGCTATAAGGATCGGTGGGGGCAGGATGCGACTCATCTCACCGGCTCACAGCCATACGATGGTTGCTATATCTGGGCCACCGCAGCGGCGCTCGCTGGTGGGTCAGGGGAGCCTGGTGAAGAAGCCCAGAACCGTAAGGTAGCGGCGCACATGCGGCGTATGATTTACCGTGGGATGAATGGTACTACCCGGTTTATCCCAAATGAGCAGACAGCCTATCACTACCCCGCTCAAACCTTGGATCCGTCCTTGGGTATGCCGCATCAATTCCTGCAGATCCAGGACCATACGAAGTCTCCGGCTCTGGTTGCGCCGGACCCATATGCCACGACGAAATTCATGACACCTCCGTGGATTTAAGTGGTCGCGCAGGCAACCGACGATAAAGAGAAGAAACAGCCGCAGGATGCACCGCTTCTATCAATCCGTTCTGTAAGTAAGTTTTTTGGTGCATTAGCGGCTGTTGATTCTCTGAGTTGTGATCTGTGTCGCGGAGAGGTTCTTGGGGTTGGCGGACCGAATGGCGCTGGGAAAACAACCCTTTTCGACGTCATCTCAGGGTTGGACCCAGCAAATCGCGGGCAAGTCATTTTTGAGGGACACGATATTACTCGTGAATCTCCCGAGTCGATTTGTCATCGCGGTATGGCTCGGACGTTTCAGCTCAATGCCGGGTTCGATACGCTCACTGCGCAGGAAAACGTAGAAGTCTCTTTGATCTACGGGCAAACCAATCCAATCTTTCCAGGGTTTTCTATTGGGAGTGAGGTTCGGGAAAGATCGGCCGCAGTGCTTGAGACGGTCGGGTTGATCGACCGGCGACATTCCCTAACAGCCGAGCTTTCTGTTCTAGAACGGAAACTCCTAATGGTAGCTACCGCTATTGTCACGCAGCCGCGCCTACTACTCTTGGATGAACCTGTTGGGGGATTGACCGCCAGTGAAATGGATGCGTTTCAGAGAGTGGTTTATCAGATCAAAAATACCGGAGTTACGATAGTTCTTATTGAGCACGTTATGCGCTTTCTGGTGAGTCTTTCAGATCGGGTCTTGATCATGCATCACGGGCAGAAGATCTACGAAGGATCTCCAGGAGAGCTGGTGTCTGACAAGACAGTTGTCGATGTCTATCTCGGTAAAGGTGCGTCGGAGCGATTGAAACCGGTAATTGCTCAACACAGTCTAGAAAATGACTAGTGATAGACTATTAGTAGTATCTGGTTTGTGCTCAGGCTACGCCAGTCGCGACGTCCTTAGGAATGTTTCATTTGAGGTCGAATCCGGTTCTCTAGTGTCAATCATCGGGCCTAATGGCCATGGAAAATCGACCCTCCTCAAGACGATTTCTGGACTACTTAGACCTACTTCAGGTTCTGTAAGTTTCAAAGGACAGATGATTAGCGAGATGTCGGCACCCCAAATTGTTGCCCATGGCCTCATTCACGTCCCTCAAGGAGATATGCTCTTTCCGGATATGACTGTCTTGGAGAACCTTCAGATGGGGGCTTATCTCACACGTCCCAAAAGTGAGAAAGTGATCCGTCTTGAGGAGGTCTACGGAATTCTGCCGAGGCTTGCGGAGCGCCGTGGCCAGTTTGCTCGAACCCTCTCGGGTGGAGAACGTCGTATGCTGTCAATTGGTCGTGGCTTAATGTCGGGTGGCCAATTAATTATGTTAGATGAGCCCTCTTTGGGGCTCGCGCCAATCGTTATCGACCAAGTCTATGACGTCATCGAGGATCTCAAACGCAGCGGTCGCACGATCGTTATCGTTGAAGAGAATGCGATGCGCATTGCCGAAAAGGCAGATTGGCTATGCCTCCTTGATGATGGCGCCATTTCTTGGTCGGGAAGTGGGGAGGAGCTGCTCAAGCAGCCTGAAGTCATCGAGGCTTACCTCGGAGGTTGATCAGATTATGGAAGTGATCGCGCAGGTAATTGCATCCGGTCTTACCCTTGGGGCAATGTATGGAGTCGCGGCGGTTGGCCTTGCTCTCGTGTGGGGTGCATTCGGTATGCTCAATTTGGCGCACGGCGCAATTCTCACTTTTGGGGGATATGCTGCATATTTTGTGATCACCACGCTTGGATTCCCGATGTATCTTGGGTTGGCTGCCGCTATTGGAACCGGCGCATTGCTTGGAATTCTTATCTACTGGGGATTGGTTCGGGGAATGCTGGATACACCCGCGTTCGAGACCAATATTTTCATTGCAACCTTCGGGATCGGTATGGCTCTGGAGAATCTGGTACTGAAGTTGTTTGGCGCGTATCCCAAGGCTCAGCCTCTAACAATGGATGGCACCCTTGAGATCATGAACATCCATGTCCCCTACCGTAATTTGCTGATTTGGGTACTGGCGGTGTTGCTTATGGTCTTGACTGCAGTGCTGCTTTCTCGAACTGAAGCGGGGCGTGCTATTCGAGCCACTGCCCAGAATCGGTCGGCAGCAGAACTTATGGGTGTGGGAATTCTCCGGATCTATATGCTGGTTCTTGCTTTGTCGGGTGCGCTTGCGGGTGTCTCAGGAATCATGGTGAGTTCCCTTACCAATCTCGCGCCCACTATGGGTAATGATCCGATGTTGAAGGCTTTTATTGTGTGCGTTGTGGCAGGCCTTGGAAATGTTTATGGCGCTATGGCTGCAGCAATCCTGCTGGGATTAGTAGAGTCAGCAGCACAATACATCTTTGGTGTCCGCTTTGGTTTTGCCACACTACTGCTGCTTGTGATTATGGTGTTGATTTGGAGGCCGTATGGCCTGTTCGGTCGTGACCAGGTTCAACGTCAGTGACTAGATTAGATAATTCACGCGTTAGTCCAACAGTTCGTCGAGATCTGATTGTAGGCCTCATACTTATTGCCTGCGTTTCAGCGGTTCCTTTCTTATTCCCAGTAAGGTATGTCATCACCCAGGTAACCCTTTTCTTTATCTATGCGATCGTCGTTAGTCAGTGGAACTTGGTTTTAGGTGTAGCCGGAATTTTCTCACTCGCACAGATGGCGCTCTTTGCCTGCGGCGGATATGTCACCGCGATGCTTGGATTGTATATGGACTGGTCACTATGGGCGGCGATGCCGGTTGGTGCTGTGTGCGCCGTAATTGTGAGCACGGCGATTGGTCTCGCTTGCTTGCGATTACACGGCCCTTACGTCGCGCTATTAACTCTTGCGATCGCGCAGGTATTGTATGTCCTCATCATAACTGACAGTGAATGTTTTGTGAAGACTGCAACTCGCTGTGAACCCTTTTCAGGAGGTACCAGTGGTTTGCGAAGATTTGGTGATCTCGGGTTCCGTAAACTGCTGGGTGGGGACTGGATAATTGCAAATTATTTCGTTGGACTTGGACTGCTGGTTTTGGCAATGATATTTTCTGCAGCAATTACCCGGGGCCGGCTTGGTCTCGCGTTTCGGGCGCTGCGAGATAACCTGGGTTATGCAAGATCCCGTGGGATAAGTCAGTTCAAATACCAACTTATGGTTTTCGCATTGTCTGCGTTCTTTACAGGATTCGCGGGCGCTTTTTATGCGGCTCATTTCAAAAGTATCGGGCCGACGGTGTTCTCGTTCACCCTCCTGTTAATGTTGCTTGCGATGATTGTCGTTGGTGGGATTGGGACTGTCTGGGGCCCGATTGTTGGCGCTGTCATCATCATGCTACTCGATGAGGGACTTCGTGAGTTTCAGGACTATCGAACGATGGGGTTGGGAATAATACTGGCGGTCTTCGTGCTTCTCCTTCCGAAGGGGTTGGTCGGTGCAGTTGATAGTATTTTCCGACGCACATCTCGAAAAGGTTCGTGAAACGAGCCAGTTGAGCATCGGCGAAACTGCGATTAGCCGGGACAAAGACCAAGGGTGCAATACTGAATCGGACGATCAGCGTTTGATCATGCTTGCATTTCTCAGTACTCGTGTCGGCGGCATTCTGGTCACACTGATCTTGCGTTGACCAAAACGTCGAAACCGAGAAAGACGTAACTTACTGAAAGTAAGCAGTAAAAGATGGTGGGCCCGGAAGGACTCGAACCTTCGACCAATGGATTATGAGTCCAGTGGTCCAACCGTAGGGCCTATGAAAATCAACCACATACGCACACCGATCCCGCGCTTATGTGACTGATTGTGACATGAATGGACTCGTTGTGACTGGTGTTGGTCACATTATGGTCACACTCCAAAGCAAGTCAGCTCCCACGATAAAACCGTACAAGCGACAAACCGCTGCTTGTTCGCTGTAGGTCAGCCTGCGAAAGCCAGTCTTAACCGATATTGGCATCCTTCAACCCTTTGTTGAGTCCAATTAACGGCACTGTGATATGGGTTTAAGATAGCAGTATGAAACGTTTTCTTATCTTGTTGGCTAGTTTGTTTTTGGTGGGTATCGCTCATGCAGAAACACGACTTGAGAAAGATTGCCGGTATGTATTTGAGAAACATCATTTGTGGCGTTTTGGTGATCCCAATGACAGCCAAAGATGGGATCAACGATGCTGGGATTACGTAGTTAAGTCTGGAAATAAATGGAAGTGGGTAGGGGACGCAGAAACTCGGCGGATCGCAGAAGAACAAAGCAAGTTAGCAAAAGAGAAGAAGAAAAAGGAACAAATAAAGAAACAACTAGAAATTGCGAGGCGCGCAAGACTGGTCGAGGAAAAACATAGGGATATGTTGATCAATCACAAGACTCTACCGTTTAAGGATGTGGAGCGATTTCTTTCGGAAAAAGAATTTTCCCCAGAAATTGAAGTCACACCACTCGTTGATTTTTACGTGGGTTATCTTTTCGAAATGCACGTAGTACAGACAGGTAACCCGCTGGATGCTTTGATCAAGACAGTCGAGAGAGCAAGAGATCAGAGAATCAATCTCCTTGGGTTAAGCAAGAAACCCATAAGTCTATTTCTAGTTCACAGTGCTAATTTGTCGCCTAGTCAGGAAGAGGGTTCGACAATTCAGATCAACTCGGGATGGATGCCCAGTGTATTCAAGCCTGTATTGTCAACACTCGACGAAGCGAGGCAAGTAATTTTGCACACTTACGATGGGTTTGCCTTGTTGATGCACGTTGGGGGTGTAGTCGTGGATCGAGATGTCGTGAATCGCCAGTCAATTTCTTCAACTTACCAAAGTGGTACGAGGCAAGAGTCGAATCCCGACTATAACCGAGCAATTATTGAAATGAATCAGGCTTTGAACGAGTACAACAACTTCTTGTTTCAAAATTCTTGTAGTCAGGCCGGCACGTGGGATGCCTTTGCTTGCGGGTTTCATGAATCATCGTTGAAACACAAATATTATGACGCGGGAGATCGTGTCTCCTCCACGCCTCAAACAGTAAGCCGGCCAGTCTATTCGTCGTATGAGTTTCAAAAAAATGTGGTGAAGGTAGAAAAGACCGGAGTAATTGAAATGTACTTGTTTGATAACAATTCCGAATTGGTTGTCAAGGGGACAACCGACCTAAATGAAAGTCGATCGTTTACGTTAGTTTATGATCTGCACAAAAAGGATCGAAACCTTTCTCTCCATAAGAAGCAGGCAGCCACCGAAGCCGATGTTGTGAGTTTTCAAAATAAAACGATGGTAATCACACTCAACAGAGTCCTTCGTGAAGTTGATTCGCGCAAGCCGGAAAGAAATGAAACGGTCTTCGCGAAAGATATCCTCATCCAACTAGGGAATAATGTCACTAAGACGATAGAAGAACAGGAGAGATTGACCCATGTTACAGGGTTGAGCGATAGACGATTCTTGTCGGTAGTAATTGTCCTACATCCCAACGGTGGTATCGGAACAGGCTTTTATATTGATGAAGAAACGGTTTTAACGAACTATCACGTAGTTGAAGGATCACAATTCCACGAGATCGGCCTCTTTGATGGTTCAGACACCTTTGGAAAGGTTTACGCAAAGAATATCGCTTTAGACCTTGCACTGATTAAAGTTCAAAAAAGGGGTATCCCCGTTAAATTGTATGGCAGTAATAAACTCGCCGTTGGTGCAACAGTAGATGCCATTGGTCATCCTCAAGGGCTTGAATACAGCCTTACGAGAGGAACGATTAGCGGAATTCGAAGGATGCCAAGCCTCTATGATCCCGGCGGCAAACCAGTGAGATTCATTCAATCGGATGTAGCAATTAATCCTGGCAATTCAGGAGGCCCACTGTTTTTGGGCGATGAGGTTATCGGAGTTAATGACTGGAAACTCGCTGCTACCGACCTTGAGGGATTGTCATTCTCTATCCATATCTCTGAAGTTAGGAAGTTTCTTGAGAAACATGGGTTTTAGATGAAACCCCTCACCTTCGTCGATGAGGGCAGGATTCCCGCTTTAGCAGTACTTGGTATTCCGCCCTGCAAGTTGATGCTTAAATCGGCGGACAACAAAAAACCCGCTTCTGCTTGCGCTGAAACGGGTCCTTCACTCGTTTTAGCTGGATTTATAAAGCGCCCGCAAGCAGTCAAATCGGCGCTATGAGTATGTTAGGTAAATAGAGTCTTAAATGCGAGCAAATTGGATGGCTATTTGGTGGGCGACAATGTTGATGAATTATGTCCCGAAGACGAAACTAGGAGACAGTATCAGTTCGATCGTAGCAGGGGTGGTGGTCGGTGGCATCGTTCTTACCGTGATTATGGGACTACTTACAAATTTCCTTGGGTAAGATGGTGATTTGACGGACTTCGAATTGGAGATAATCAGTGTACAGTGCAAACAGTCAAATATAATGTGCATTGAGTTCCACTTCTGACTGCCTCTCGAATGAACGAAAATAACTTGCACCGAAGTATTTGCATTCTACTGGCAATCGGAATCTTGATCTCTCTTGCTGTTTTTGCAGAATATACAGGACCCCAAAAGGGACTAGAAATATTGGAAGAGAAGGAGGCGGTATTTCGAAATAAGAATGGTTACATCTATTCGAATGGGATGGTTATTCAAGCGGTTAGCGACAGATCATTCTTTTCTATAAATGGAAGAGAGTTTGTCTTGTCGACAAAGGTTCCATTTAGTGCAGGAGACAACGTCGCGTTCAAATTACGGCTAGACAACGGAATTGGCTACCTTGAAGAATTTCATATCTGGAAATCAGCTTCCCATCTACACATAAAAGCCTTTATTTCTTTGTTCCCGATAGGAGTAGTGGTACTACTGTTTTTTCGAAAGTACCGATTCGACGCATATCGTTGGATATTTGTACGGAAAGATAGGTAAGCATCACATGCCTGATCTCTTAACTCATACAATATCGGGATATTTGGTCATGTGTCCAGCATGGCGGAGGTTTTTTCTACCATCCATCTTCCTCGTAGGCTGTATCTATCCGGACCTAATCAGAGGCCCAAGCCTCGTACTGGCTAGTTTGGCCGAATTTAATATGCCGTGGTCGATTAGAATTCTACACAGTCCAGTGCCGCTACTGATTCAGACGTGGCTAGTGTCTTTATTATTTGAGGCTGCAATTCGAAAAAAGGTGTTTTGTAATCTACTCGCAGGTATTGCCTTGCACCTTCTTCTAGATGGATGTCAAAAGGTATACGAACTATCTTACTTGTGGCTATTTCCGTTTTCCTTTAACAATCCGATTTCGGGGATTTGGTGGGCGGATGATGATCCCTGGCTAACTCTAAGCATGGTTGTATTGGGGTTAGGTATATTTTTTTACCGTCGAACAAAAGGAAGTCCAACGAGCAGTTGGGGGCAATAGGACGATATTTAAGTTGCTTTATGTTAGAAGTTAAGTAAATCGCTGCTGAGGGCCAATCCTATGTAAATTTCAACCCTGTTGTTAGCGGATCACCCCAATCTCCCCACCAAATCCTCTGCTCTCAAATGCGTATAGCACATCAGCATCTTGGTAGTTTGCGATTAAGGAGCAATTATTACTGCCCTAGTTCCCGTCCCAGTCAGATGGTCTAGTCATATTCACTGACCCGCTAAACCCCAGCTTGCATAACCGGCTGGTCACTATCACCTTCGGCAGGCGAACAATATCTCCCGCGGGTTCTTTTGCGAATTCCGGAGAAAATCTCGAAATTCTGCTAGTTCCGAAGTCAGTCGCCCGACCCATTAGATGGTATAGATTAAGGGTCGACTTAACTTAAATGAGGTCGACATTTGTCCCCGCTTGTAGATCAGAAACACTTCAGTAACGTTGTACGCCAACGGGTCCTGCCCGAACATTCCGATACCTCAACCGAAGACTTCAAATCTTCCGGCTCCAAAAAGAATAGCGATATATCCAAAATTATTGGAGAACTACCCCGATTAGTTCGCATATTGGCTTTTCAGGGTGACCATCCGGTTTGTGCTGAGCAATTCGACCTTGCTCAGATCGAAGATCGGTCAAGGCTTGACCATCTGTGCCTTAAATACACCGTCTGCCAGTTCAAGGATACAACTGCCTACAACAAGGGTCGGAGACTGGTCGGGCAACACAAGAAAGGCATGGCTATTCAGATTGGCTGTTTTCAGGGTCTGGTCGAGCCACTGGGGTATCAGCAGTTACCGCTTCCCGCATCGACCTACAAACGTATTCGTCGTGAGCGGCAAAACGGTCATTCAGTCACAGAGCTGGCTGAGAACTGGGACATATCAGAAAGCCATATTCGACGGATATTGAAAGGTGAGAAACCCTCTGTCACAGGTTCTGCAGACCCTATAAAACAAGTGTTTTCTGAGGCTGAACCCCCCGTACCCTGTAGGGTAGGTGCGGGTCGGGGGGCTTACGAGGAATGACAAGCAGGAATGAGAAAAGACGACGCCTCACCGGTCGGCAGACTACTCACTCTTTTGTGCGCTTTCCCCATAATTTACTGAACCACCGGAACTTCAGCACCTTGAGTCCTAGGGCGACAAAATTCCTGATGGATATCGCATCGCAGTACAACGGTAGAAATAACGGTGATCTGTGTGCGCCTTTGAAACTGATGCGTAGAAGAGGCTGGAACTCCAGTGATCAGTTGTTTAAGGCCAAGAAAGAACTGGTGGAAAAGGGTCTGATTCGAGTCTCCCGGCAGGGTGGTTTGAACAAATGCAACCTGTATGCACTGACGTGGTTCTCGATCGATGAGTGTGATGGGAAGCTGGATATTGCTTCAACTAACACTGCGCCCCATGACTGGAAACGATGGGTCGACCCTCATGGCGGATCAAATCAGTCATGACTGCTTCTCGATACGGATCAATGGCTATCACACCTGAGGTGCAAATCCACTGCACTCATCCGTCAGTCGGATCAGTCCGGCACTTCGCCTGCTCCGTATGGAGAACACCTTTATATAAATCTACCAAGAGGGTGTTCCTGCGGAGACAGGTAGGGTGAGGCCGGAGGAAGCACTGGCGTGGGATATCAGAACCACGGCCCGGAAACTGAGCGTTCATGAGCGCACCGTGCGCAGGATGCTGGACAGTCACGAACTACCGTGTATTCGTATACGAGGTGCCATTCGGATACCCGTTAAAGCTGTTGAACAATTTCTGGAACCCCCGCTCTTGCCGAGGGATAATTACCCTCGCGCGGGATCGGTTGTGCAAGGAGCAAGCACATGCCATATGAGCGCAAAAAAAGTCCGTACCGGTGGACATCTTTCACAGATGCAAACGGAAAGAGAGTTAGACGCTCTCTTAGAACCACCAACCGCAAGGAAGCGGAGGCCCTAGAGGCGAAGTGGAAGGGCGAGGCATTCCAAAGACAAGCGTGGGATGTCGAACCTGTCCATACCTTTGAAGAGCTGATGCTGGGTTATTTGAAAGCATCGGCGGCCGATAAGCGCAGTGCGAAGACTGACCGTCAGCGTACTAAGAGCCTAAAGAGGTTTTTTGCAGGAAAAGTGGTAAACGACATCCGACCGACCGACATACGTGGATACATCATGTACAGACGGGAGGACGGGGTAGCTAACACTACAATAAACCGGGAGTTGTCATTGCTGTCAGCGGCGATCAAACATTCCAAGCAGGAACTGGAATGGAATATCCCAAACCCTGTTGTAGGTCGCAGGTTAAGTGAGTCAGAAGGACGGCTTCGTTGGCTGACCCGGGAAGAAGCAGATGCCCTGATTGAGGCGGCCAAAGTCCTTCCTCGAGATGGACACCCTGCTTTTCATCTGGCTGATTTCATCGTATTGGCTTTGCACACGGGTTGTCGTAGTGGTGAGTTACTGGGCCTTGAATGGGATCGGGTCGATTTACGTAATAACCTGATTCGATTAGAGGCAAAACACACCAAGAGCGGTAAGGGACGTTCTGTCCCCATAAATGGGACGGCCAGAGCTGTGCTTCTAAACCGGGCCCGTCACCGGGCAGAGCATTGTCCCGATTCTCCGTGGGTGTTTGTGCATTCCAATCCTCATTGGAAAGGTCAGCGAATCCATAGTGTCAAGAAGTCATTCGCAGCAGCCTGCAAGCGGGCTCAGCTCGAGGATTGCACGCCTCATACCCTTCGGCATACTTGTGCGTCTTGGATGGTCATGGCAGGTAGACCCTTGATGGAAGTGCGCGATATCTTGGGGCACAGTACTGTGAAGATGACAGAGAGGTATGCACACCTCGCACCCGAGAATCTGCGAAATGCAGTTAACGTACTCGAGGGTCGGTCACATTCTGGTCACACTGGGTTGTGTGGTGTGAAGATCGATGGCTCGGGAAGAGTAGTAAGTAGCTGATGTTAGAGAAGTAAAATGGTGGGCCCGGAAGGACTCGAACCTTCGACCAATGGATTATGAGTCCACTGCTCTAACCAACTGAGCTACAGGACGTTTGTTTTTAAAGAGTTTTTCTCTATACTACCTTTAACGCACCTTTAACGCACTTTTAGGCACTTTGCGTACACATTGTATTTGCAGCCTATTTTAACGGAATGGCGAAGAAACAAGCGAAAAAACGCACAAGTAGCAGTGCAAAAAAGGCTGCAGTAACTGAGTTTGAAGTAGCAATTGGCATTTACTTGCTTAAGCGAAACAACAGCAAGTATTACAAAGCAAAGTTATTTGACGAAGAAGAAGACGAATACAAAATTATTGATTTAAAAATTGCAGACTTTGAGTTAGCAAAAGAAGCAGCATTAAAGGAAGACAGAAAACTAAATGTCTATTCGTTTACCGTTAGCGAACGGAAAATATGTAATGGCAATGTAGTTTTGTTTAAGCGAAGTAGAAGTAGAAAGTGGCAATGCAAAATAAGACGCAGTGTTGGTAAGTGGGTTGACTACACAACTGCAAAAGAAGACTTAGATGAAGCGAAAATAGCTGCAGAGGAACTTTATAGAGATATTAAGTATCGGCAACAAAGCGGAAAAGTTGATGTAAGTAGAAGGTTTGCTGATGTGTGTAAAGTTGCGAAGAGTCAGTTGCTTGCTGAATATCAGAAATCAAACAGAACGCAGCTAAAAGATAAAGTGCGTGTCATCGACAAGTATTTGATACCACTATTAGGCAAATACAACACACACAATATTACACACAAAGTTTTAGTTGAGTTTGATGAGCAGCGCACAACATTATTAGGTAGGCAATTAAGTAAGAGCGCAGTGAATACACACAACAGCGCATTGAACTATGTTTTCAATTTAGCAAAGACACACAACTACATAGTTGAAGTGCCATCGTTGCCAAAAAATGGAACAACAACTGACAAACGGCGATTACATTTTACCGATAAGGAATATCGAAAACTTTGTAATTTTATGTGGAGGGATCTACAAAAAAGTGAGAACCGTATAAACACTGATGGATTTGATCAACGAAGTTTTGACATTAGAGAATTATTGAGGGATGTAATTTTAATATTGGCTAATAGTGGCATTAGGTGTGGTAATGAGTTGTTGAGTTTGAAATGGAAGAACTTAAGCATAGTTACGCAAAATTGAATAGACAGCATTGCGTTTAATTTAGTTAAAACGAAAACTAATAAGCAACGCACTGCTATTGCGTATGAGCCAAAACAAAGTGCCAAAGAAAAACGATATGGTTGTTGGAGTTGCTTTGAACGAATAAGAGACAGATTTGATGATACGAAAGGATTAGAGTGGGGTGAGTTATTTAAAAAAGACGTCTACATATTCAGATTGAAAACAAGTGGCAAACTTGTAAGAACGGAGGCACTAACAAAGAACTTTAAGACTTTGCTAAATCGATGCGACTTATTAAAAGACGAATTTAGTAACGATAGAGTTTTGTATAGTTTGCGACATACATACGCAAGCAGAAGACGATTTGAAGGAATGAGTTTTGATGATTTGAGTATACAAATGGGAACAAGTGTTGAGTTATTAGAAAAAGTTTATTCACATTTTGTAGTTAGTGATAATCATAATTTGTTTAGCGGACACCCAAAAAGGGAAAAACAAATAGAAGAAGCAGCCGCTAAACAACAGATGAGTGATTTGCTGGTGCAAAACGCTAAATTGTTGAACATGGTTGAAATGCTGACGAAGCGCAAAGAGTGAAGGAGTAGACAGTTACAAATGGTATATCAGAGTATAAAGCTACGATACGCAACACTTGAAGATTCAAAACATATCTACGAATGGCGAAACGACGAAGTTACTCGTTCAATGTCTACCAATACAGATATTGTTGAATGGGCAGAGCATGCTGAGTGGTATAAATCAGCGCTGCTTAATCCCAATAGGTTGATTATTATAGGAGAAGACGACAAAGGAAAAATTGGGATGGTAAGGTTTGACTACAATGATGAGAGAACTCAAGCTGAAATTAGTATCAACTTAAATCCGATTCGCAGAGGGCAGAAAGTGGCTTCAAGTTTGTTAAGCGAATCAATTTTCTTTGCGAAACTCCCAAACAACATAAGACTTATAGCTCAAATTAAGCATCAAAACACCGTTAGTATCAAATATTTTAATAAGTGTGGGTTTCACTATGATAATGCCGACGATGATTATATATACCTCGTTAAATAAAGTAGTAGTCAAATTTCTACTAACTCAACAGCATTACCTAACTTCTTATCGTTGATGTCAATATAGCGCATAGTTGTGTTGAGATTACTATGACCTGCTAACGCTTGTATTACACGCACATTTACTTGCTTCTCTGCTAATGTAGTTATGAACTGTCTTCTACCACTATGCGATGAAGCTCCCTCAATACCACTCTTTTTAGAAAGGCGAGCAAAGAGTTGGACGATTGTCAGTGCTGGAAAATCACTACCTTTTTGGCTTTTAAAAAAGGGAGTATCGTTGCTGTAATTTGAGCACACACCATCAACATTGTTTTGCAGTTGTTTTCGCAAAGTTGTGCTTATCATTACACGCTGCCATTTATTGCCCTTCGTCATATTCTTTTCTAATACAAACTGCGCTTTAACTTGCTTGTCGTCGTTTACTACATCAAACATACGCAACGACGCAATTTCAATGGCACGCAAGCCACCGTAAAAGCTTAAGTAGAAAATTGCAGTATTACGCTGTGCGTGTTTGTTTGCGTTTATAACTGCTAACACACGCATAAATTCGGCTTTCGTTAGCACTTTTGCTTGCTTTGCCATTATCAAATCCTTCGCTAAAAAGTTAAGTTTTGTTAGCTACAAAGCTAAAGCCAAACATTGCAAAGGACAACCAATTAACAGCCACTATTTCCGATATTCGATTTCAAACACTTACGCCAAATGTTAAGTAATGCGTATTACTTAACTTTGTTTTGTCGACTTGAGTTCCGCATTTACTACGCAGCAACGGAAAACCATCAAAACTGCGCTACAAGCAACGCACTGCGCTACAGCACTAACGGCACCAATATTCAGCAAAAATTGCTGTAAGACGCATATAGCGTTGCACAACCGCCAAACACAAGCTGCTCACTATTCAAATTAGCAAAAAAACGGCTGTTTGAGCCCCAAAAATGTTTAGCAAACTAAATAGATATGTAGTTAGCCAAATAACGCACATATATAAGTGCGTTATTTGAGCAACGCGTAACGGAAATTATGAACAACGACAAAAAATGCAGAATTGCGCTTTCAAATTGGGTAGCCAAATACGAATGGGATGTAATTTGCACATTAAAGATAAGAGATAGTATTTCTGAAAATGACGCATTAAAAGCGGTAAGGCTCTACTTCAATAAAGTAGACAGAGTTTTTTGTGGAAACAAAGCACATCGAAAAAATATGAGAGTGCAGCGTTTTGTATTCTTACAAAGAGGCGTATACGGTAATAACCCACATTTCCACTTTGTTGCAAAAAGTCCCACAAATACGAATCGCAAAAAGGAGTTTTGTAGGCTGCTGAAAAATATGTGGGAACAAAATTCTTATGTTAGCAGTAGCAAAGGCAGATTTTTGGTAGCAGAAAACAAAGCTGCTAGATCAAATTACCTAACACACGAATATGAATCCTGCACCACCGCCTTTCCCTAACCCCTTAAAACTGCGCCACCAATACACTTCGCGTTTTTGTCTTCTGGCATAAAAGAAATGTAGTAGAACATCTCGTTAGCAGGTAGTTAACCAGCTTGTGGATATAAATACTTTCTCTTTTGCCACTCTTAGTGAAATCGATACCCTTTGAATTGATCCAACTAACCTGTAGGATGGTTAGCGGTAGGCTGGGCACGACTTACAAATTTCTGGTTCCTCTTCAGGTTTTGCTTTTGCGTTGGCGAGTCTTTTCCTGAATTCTTTGAACCGGGGTAAACGCCAAATTTCCTCCATTGTATTATCTACCAAGTTACCTAATACCACCTTACCCTCAACATCGTAACAACAGGGCACAACATCACCATTCCACTGTACATTAAAAATCGTAAAAATATCCTGACAAGGCTTACTCTTATAGTCTTTAAGCCACGAAGAAATCTTCGGTCTCCAGCTAACATCCTGGGTATTCAATACCTTAGCCATAAATTCGACACCCAGAGATTCTGACCTTTTTCGCGCACTTTCTAGTTCATGTTCATTATTGCTAGTAACAATGTAACTCCATTGGATCTTGACTTTACTAGAACGATCTCTTGCCTTTGAGGCAAACTCCGTTAGTATTTCGATTACTTGATCAAAATCACCCCCGACTCGATGTAATTTATAAGTATCCTGGGAGTTACCGTCTATGGAAAATCGAACAAGATCAACATTCGCATCTAACAACTCATCCATCTTCTTTTCAGTCATTAGAAGACCGTTGGTAAAAAATTGCATCCACATACCCGATTCCTTACCTAGGGTTATCATCTCAACCAATTTCTTGTTCATTAAGGGTTCGCCCTGGAAGTGGAGTTGGATCTGCTTGATTCCAAACTCCTTTGCCGAGGGAAGAATCTTATCTCTATAGAGGGCAAGATCAACATTTCCAACTTTGCGCTCTATATCGCTGTGTGCTGTTTGACCTACTAATTCTGCGGATTGTCCATATCGACAAAATGGACAATCAAGATTACAGGCCGCGGTACTTTCCACTGCCATAGATGTCGGTTTTCTATGAACTATGTATTCTTCAAAAATGTGAGTCAGGTTTGTCATATTAAGCCTATATTCTATTCGTAATCGCTATTGCCTTTTCCATCAGGAGCTCTCGAAACGTTCTGTCAGGACTGGTCATCGGGGCTTGGTAGTTCGTGATTGGATTAGGTATTCTTTTAAAACCACTAAAATCGCACCGTGAGCACACTTGAGACTCAGTTCTATCACCTCGCAATAAAGACTCTCTTATCTCTTTATATCGACTCGAGTACATCCAAATATCGTAGATTCTATCATCACAGACGTCTCCCATGATCTCTTCATAATAAAAATCATGTTGGCAAAACCCAACTTTACCTTCTGCACTAACTGTTATGTACTCAAAGGGCTACCGACAGAAAGCCTTTAATGGCTTTACTAATTTGTTTCCATTAGGACTCGACCCCCCACGATTATTCATCGTTATTGATAACTTCCTCCTATTTAGACGCACCTTACCCGGATAGGTTGGTGCGATTTCTTCCATAAAACGCTCTACGTTCTTGGCCAATTCAACTCCGTCCGAATAATGGTTAATTTCAAGTAAATCCACACCATTTTCCAGCAATAGCTGACCATTTTTATTCGACAATGATTTGCCGTTTGTGATAATAAGGAGGAAAGCCTTTGGGCATTTTTCTCGAGCATACAACACGAAATTTGGTAATCGTTTGTCTAACAGTGGCTCTGTGTTGACAAAGAAACTTATCCTTCCCTGGTAATCAATTTCGCCTAATTCGTCAATTACTTTACGAAAAATCTCTTCCTTTATACTTATGTCAGCTCGTCTTTCATGTTGGACTGATGCTGCACAAAACGGACATACGCCATTGCAACGTCTACGTTACTCAAATTCAATAACGTTAAAAATAGGATGGTCTTCCCCTGAAAAGTACGTTTTCCCAATTATAGAGGGATACTCTACTACGCACAAAATACTTGATTCCTAACCTAATTGATTCCAGCATAATTTTCGACCCGATGGTTCACCGACTATTAGGGTGGACATAGACTATTTAATCGTCCACGAGGTTGGTAATTGTCTGTTCATCAGCGGTTATTCGTTACTAAATATTTTGCGTTTATACATCGACTAGCTAAACAAACTCACCGTAGTTAGCCAGTCACGTAGGGGCCTATTTACTATAATCAAATTAACGATATCTTTTCACATTTGATTCGTGTTTCATCGACTGAACTGACTTTCGGAAGAACATTCCGCCCACTTGTCCCAATCAAATTTTGTCAATAGAGTACATATCTTCTATCAATCGATGTGTGTTCCTTGTTGTTTCTATCGAGCACCTTGAATGTTCAATACGACCGTGAAATATATCCGCTGATTCTTGTAAAATGTTCGAATAATCGCCACGAAACTTACGCAGAATTTGTAGTCTTTTTCGATGTAAATACCCTAAAGTGAATTCACTATCTGCAGATCTTTCGTTCATATGTATGGTTAAATCGAAGTCACTGTAGCGCACATTAGCACGTTCGAAATAAAGTTCATTGGTGACACGTCCGGGTAAATTAGGATTAGTAGATGAACAAAATACTTGCTTCCCGCCTTCTAAACAGTTCAATTCAACATATGCCGTATCTTCGACTTCCATTTGATGGTAGCCATTTTGCAACCGCCCATTGATGTGGCTAACCGAGCCAACCAGTTGAAGAATGAGATCAAAGTCATGTATACCTTGATAAATTAGCGCACCGCCTCCGGACAATTTTTTATTGTTTTTGTACTTTGAGGAATAATAGGAATTAGGTCGGGGTAAAAAACTCGTAGATGTCCCATAGATAAACTTCCCAAATTTACCAGCTTCGACGCCTTCTAGAACTTTACTAAAGGTCCAGTTATATCTTTTTTGAAGTACAACAATTACTGGAATTTTCCGTTTTAAGGATTCTTGACTGAGGCAATCAACTTCTTTCAGCGAAAATGCAGCAGGTTTCTCAACTATCACCATTTTTTCGCTCTGAAGTGCTCTTAGTGCATATGCAAAATGCCGGTTATTAACAGTTGAGATGTCTACGGCATCGATTGCCTTATCATTAAGACACTCATCTAAGGTAGATGCCTCTTTTAAATCATGTTTTTCAGCAAGGAATCGACGTCGTTTTACATCCTTGCCAAATATGTTAACTGGTGAAAAAATACTATGTCGTTTTTGCCTAACAATATGGTTTTCAGCAGTAGGGCCTGTGCCAATAATTGCTACTTTTATAGTAGTCGACATACGTTATCATCAGTCGTTAAATTACACGCTTTTTCTGATAGTCGTTAATAACCAATCTGATTCTCTCCCAAACTATTTTCTCGTTAAATTCAACCTGAGAGTCGGCTATAATTTTCAAATCGATCTGAGCAAATTTAATATCATCGAGATATAAAAAATATTGTACCTTATATGGCCAAACTCAATAAATATTAGTCTCTCCTAATCAACTTATGGCTATATCACTAATTACGATGACTAGGCGCTCATCAAAAAAGTATAGCCGATGCTATATCGGACTGCTTGAGGCATTCTTCTATTACTGAGGCTGGGCATGCGCCGGGCGCAAACATGGTTGATTTAGCTAAGGTGGAAGGGCTACCAACTTGTCAACTACGCAGGGTTACATCCATACGGCAGACGATAGAGCGCACAAAGTAGTAGCTGGTTTAGGGCAACTAGTCAGAAATTAGTCAGACCCCAAAATCACCGCAACGAAACAGGAGCGTAAGTAACTGAAATAGTGTTGGAAGGCTAAGGTGGCGTGGTTTAGACAACTGGCTTATGAGTCCACTGCTCTAACCAACTGAGCTACAGGTCCGTCTGTTGTGTGGAGATCGAAATCAAAGCTCGATTTTGTGATTACTGATCGAGGTAGCTTCTGAGTCTTTCCGAGCGCGTGGGATGGCGCATCTTACGCAGTGCTTTGGCTTCGATCTGCCGGATGCGTTCCCGGGTGACATCGAACTGTTTCCCGACTTCTTCCAGCGTATGGTCGTTGTTCATGCCGATGCCAAAGCGCATTCGGATGA
>Ga0315338_1002085_pt1 | contig 21307 bp, 20 predicted proteins | sample ASW8metaG_FD_204518 | JGI IMG/M metagenome (GOLD analysis project Ga0315338, IMG submission 204518) | Ammonia-oxidizing marine archaeal communities from Monterey Bay, California, United States - ASW #8 | ecosystem: Environmental > Aquatic > Marine > Coastal | place: USA: California | collected... | reverse complement strand
AAGTCCTGGCCGATCGCCGGACACATGAGAGCGGCGGCGTTCGAGCCGACCTCGTCGCCGCACTCGCCATGGCCGCCGGCGCACGCGGTATGGTTGGCGGCCAGATTCTTGATTTGGCTGCGGAAACCACCGAATTGGATATCGGTGGTATTACTCGGTTGCAACGCTTGAAAACCGGCGCACTAATCGCATTTTCATGTGAAGCAGGGGCTATCCTGGGGCGTGCGTCGGCGGAACCACGCGAAGCGCTACGCGGCTACGCCCATGATTTGGGATTGACCTTCCAGATCGCTGACGACTTGCTTGACGTAGAGGGAACAATAGAGGAAACAGGCAAGGCGGTCGGAAAAGACGCCGCTGCAGGCAAGGCGACGTTCGTGTCCATCCTGGGAATCGAGCGGGCGCGAGAGCAAGCAAAACTGCTCGCCAAACAAGCAGTTGAGCACCTTGCCCTATTCGACGACTTGGCCGATCCTTTGCGGGCCGCCGCCGATTTCGTCGTTGATAGAAGAAGTTAGAGCAAGAGGGAGACCGAAGGTGAGCCTCGAAACACCGCTACTGGATACGGTCAAGGTGCCGGCCGACCTGCGCGAGTTGGAAGAATCGCAGCTCCGGCAATTGGCCGACGAGTTGCGCGAAGAGACCATCGACGCGGTATCGATGACCGGCGGGCATCTCGGTGCCGGACTGGGCGTTGTCGAGTTGACTGTAGCGATCCATTATGTTTTCAACACGCCCAACGACAAGCTGTTATTCGACGTTGGCCATCAATGCTATCCACACAAAATTCTTACAGGCCGGCGCGACCGCATCAGAACACTGCGCCAACCTGGCGGCCTTTCCGGGTTCACCAAGCGGGCAGAGAGCGAATACGACCCGTTCGGCGCGGCGCACAGCTCGACGTCGATCTCAGCGGGCCTGGGCTTCAAGGTTGCGAGCGACCTGCAGAACGACCCGCGCAACGTTATCGCCGTGATCGGTGACGGTGCTATGAGCGCCGGCATGGCCTATGAAGCCATGAACAATGCCGGTTCGATGGATACGCGCATGATCGTCATCCTGAATGACAACGACATGTCGATTGCGCCGCCGGTCGGCGCATTGAGCGCCCATCTGTCGCGGCTAATCTCGTCGAAGCAGTTCCGTACGCTGCGGCATTTGGGCGGCGTCATCGCGCATAAATTCCCGAAATCGGTGGAGACGGTCGCAAAACGGGCCGAAGAATACGCCCGCGGCATGGTAACCGGCGGGACCTTGTTCGAAGAACTTGGATTTTACTATGTCGGCCCGATCGACGGTCACAATCTGGACCATCTTCTGCCGATCTTGAAGAACGTGCGCGACGACGAGATGAAGGGCCCGATCCTGATTCACTGCGTCACGCAAAAGGGCAAAGGTTACGACCCGGCGGAGAAATCCGACGACAAATATCACGGCGTCTCGAAATTCGACGTCATCACCGGCGCTCAGCAAAAGGGCAAATCAAATGCCCCGGCCTATACGAAAGTCTTCGCCGAAAGCCTGATCAAAGAAGCGCAGGAAGACGACCGAATTTGTACCATCACGGCGGCAATGCCGTCCGGCACTGGTGTTAACCTGTTCGAGAAGGCGTTTCCCGACCGCACATTCGATGTCGGTATCGCCGAGCAGCACGGCGTTACTTTCGCGGCCGGTCTCGCCGCGCAGGGCATGAAACCGTTCGCCGCGATTTACTCGACATTCCTGCAACGCGGCTACGACCAGGTGGTTCACGATGTCGCGCTGCAAAGCCTTCCCGTTCGGTTTGCCATCGATCGCGCTGGCGTCGTCGGCGCGGACGGCACGACCCATTGCGGCGCGTACGACATTACCTATCTAGGCTGTCTTCCAGGATTCGTCGTCATGGCCGCGGCGGATGAAGCGGAACTGGTGCATATGGTCGCGACTGCAGTGCAGATCGACGATCGCCCCTCCGCCTTCCGCTTTCCCCGTGGCGAAGGCGTCGGCGTCGACATGCCGGAGCGCGGGGTGCCCCTGGAAATCGGCAAGGGCCGGATCGTGCGCGAAGGGTCGACCGTGGCAATTCTTTCCTTTGGCACGCGGCTTGCCGAGTCGCTCAAGGCCGCGGAAGAACTGGCGGCGCGCGGCCTGTCGACCACGGTCGCGGATGCCCGTTTCGCAAAACCGCTGGATGAGGAGTTGATCCGCCAACTGGCAAACGACCATGAGGTCCTGATTACCATCGAGGAGGGCGCGATTGGCGGCTTCGGCAGCTTCGTAATGCATTTCCTCGCCAATCAAGGCTTACTCGATTCTGGTCTCAAGGTACGGCAAATGTGCCTGCCGGATTTCTTCATCGATCACGAAAGCCAATACAATCAGAACGACCAGGCGGGTCTCAATGCGCCTCAAATCGTCGCCACCGCGCTCACGGCGCTCGGGCACGAAACGATTGAGGAGCCTGCGCGCGCCTAAGACGGCGTTCAGCCCGCGGCCTCAAAATGCCCGCGACCGGTAAAAAGCCGCGCAAACAAAGGGCCGACTTGCTTTTGGTCGACCGCGGACTTGCGGACAGCCGAACCCGGGCGCAAGCTTCGATCATGGCCGGCCAGGTCTTTTCCGGCGAACGACGGGTCGAAAAAGCCGGCGAAACCCTGGCAATTGACGCGCCCATGGAAATCCGGGGCCCAGAGCACCCCTGGGTTTCCCGCGGGGCACTCAAGCTCATCCGGGCGCTTGATCATTTCGGGATCGACCCAACCGGCCACACTTGCCTGGATGTCGGCGCTTCCACGGGTGGGTTTACGGAAGTCCTGTTGGAACGCGGCGCTGCGCAAGTAGCAGCGGTCGATGTTGGCCGCGGTCAGCTGGCCTGGAAGTTGCGCGAAGACCCGCGCGTCCTCGTTTTGGAGGGTCGGAATGCCCGTGGCCTTACGGCGGACGACCTGCCGGCACCGCCCGGAATCATCGTGTGCGACGCCAGTTTCATAGGGCTTGAGAAGGTCCTTGCAACGCCCCTATCCCTTGCCGCCCCGCACTGCATCTTAGTGGCGTTGATCAAACCGCAATTCCAGTTGAGCCGGGAAGCGATCGGCAAAGGTGGCATTGTCCGCGATCCGGAGCGCCACGCGGAAGCCTGTGAGATTGTAAAAAACTGGTTGGCGGCACAAGACGGGTGGGTGATCGATGGCATAACCGAAAGCCCAATTACAGGCGCCAAGGGGAACAGGGAATTCCTGATCGCGGCCCATCGCAACAGCCCGGCCTAATCGAATTAGGGCGCCAAACGAAATGGCGGCAATTGCAGCAAGCCGGCTGGCGGGCGCAGAAAGCTTGTGTCGCCGACCACCGGCTCCAAATGCCGCAAGACAGTACCAAGAGAATCCGGCCGCGGTCCGGACAACAATTCCGCGACCGCCCGCATAAACGGCACGCCGCCTGAAAAAGCATCCCGGACACGCTCTATCGGCGTCTTCGGTTCCGGTAGTACGACGATGTTCAGCGGCGCACCCGCTTCCAGTTCCAGCGTTTCGCGTACAAGACCAGCGGCCGCGTTATATCCACCGAGTTTATCAACCAGTCCCACGCGTTGCGCGCCCTTGCCACTCCAAACCCGTCCTCGCGCAACAGTGTCGATACGGCCGCCAGACAAAGCGCGGTCCGACGCAGCCTTGCTCGCAAAATCTTCATACACAAAATCGATAACCGCGCGGTGCCGTGCCGCCGCGGTCGGCGAGAAAGGAAATACCTGACTCCACATTCCCGCATGGGCGCCGACGCCGACGCGACTCCAATTGATGCCGAGTTTTGACCACAAATCCACCGTGGCCAATTTACCCCCAAACACTCCGATCGAGCCGGTCAACGTCCCGGGCAACGCGACGACTTTGTCGGCCCCCATGGCAACGAAATATCCGCCCGATGCGCCATATTTTCCCATTGTCGCGATGACCGGCTTACCTTTTTCTTTGGCCCGAATGACCGCGCGACGTACTGTATCGGAACCAAGGTAGGACCCGCCGGGGCTATCGATCCGCAGAATAATGGCCTCGATCAATTTGTCGTCTACCGCTGCGTCAATCGCTTTAGCGACGCTACCAGCAACGAAATTTTCTGAATCGAAGGGACTGTTCTCGGCATCGCCGGATTGGATCGGTCCGACGCCATAGATTAGCGCGACATCCGTTCCACCCTCCTCCGGTGCTTCCAATTTCTCACCGTAATAGGCGAACGCCAGCTCGACGGAATCTGTACCGGCGCGTACCTTCGCCGCCTGTGCGAAGGCCTCCCAGTAGCCAAAACGGTCGACGAGTTTGGCAGTTTTTGCTTCTTCCGCCAGGAGAGGCGATCGGTCGACCAGTTGCCGCACAATTTCGGATGTAAGATTTCGGTCCGCAGCTATTCCAGAGACGATTTGATCCATCCAAGAACCGACCACTCGAAGTAACGACTCACGGGCCGGTGTGCTCATCTCGTTTCGGGTCAGCAGTTCGATAGCGGATTTGTACTCGTGCCGTTGCTGAAATTCCGGCGTAACGCCGACCTTGTCTAGAGCATCTTTCAAGAAAGGCGTTTCCAGGCCGATCCCCAGCAACGCCAACTGTCCGGAAGGCTGCATCCAGACCTCGTCCGCGGACGATGCCAGGTAGTATTCGGTCGTCGCGTTGCCGAGGCTGCCGAAAGTCTGTGCGAACGCCATCACAAACTTGCCGCGAGACCGGAAAGACGCAATCGACGCCCGGAGTTCTTGTGCGTGCGCCAAGCTGATGCGAGATGCCCCCAAGCGAATTGCCAAGCCGACAACCCGATCGTCTGTTTCAGCTGCCGCCAGCGTCGTGACGATTTCATACAAATAGTTTGTCTTGTCGCCGCGCAGCTCGCGCCATGGGTCGTCCGACCTGCTGTCGGAAACGCCCCGGTCCAAGTTCAGCCGCAACACGATCTGTTCCGGCAAATCTGGATCTTCATCGCCGAACGTAACCGCGATCACAATCATCGCAGCGATCGACAGCGTGATCAGTGCGCCAATGGACGCAAATAGATAGAGGAAGAAGCGGCCTACTCGCCGCATTGCGCACGGTGCCGCATCTTATGGTCGGCCAGAACGCAGGCTAACATCGCTTCACCGACCGGAACCGCGCGGATTCCAACACAAGGGTCGTGTCGGCCCTTTGTGGAAATTTCCGTCTCCTGACCGTCGATCGTGACCGTCCGGCGCGGCGCCAAAATGGAACTGGTCGGCTTAACCGCAAAACGGACGACAACGTCCTGTCCAGTCGAGATGCCGCCAAGAACACCGCCCGCGGCATTCGACAGGAAGCGTACGTCGCCACTGTTGTCGATCCGCATTTCGTCGGCGTTTTCTTCGCCGGACAGCGCGGCCGCCGCGAAGCCCGCGCCAATCTCGACGCCCTTGACCGCATTTATGCTCATCAGCGCCGCCGCGATATCGGCATCCAGCTTACCGTAAATAGGTGCCCCCCAGCCCGCGGGGACACCGGACGCAGTGACTTCGATGACCGCGCCGGTCGACGAACCGGATTTGCGCACCTTATCGAGCGATTGTTCCCACTTCTTGGCCATCGCCACGTCGGGACACCAGAACGGATTGCGCTCAACCTCTTCCCAATCCCACGCCGACCGGTCGATAGATTGATCGCCAATTTGAACGAGGGCGCCTCGAATATTGATGCCACTTCCCAAGACCTTCCGCGCCACGGCGCCGGCAGCAACGCGCATCGCGGTTTCCCGCGCCGAGGATCGTCCGCCGCCGCGATAGTCGCGAATGCCGTATTTCCGCCAATAGGTATAGTCCGCATGGCCGGGACGGAACTTATCCTTGATCTCGCTGTAATCCTTTGAGCGCTGGTCGACATTCTCGACCATCAGACTCAACGCTGTTCCGGTCGTGACGCCTTCGAAAGTACCGGACAATATCTGGACTGCGTCGGGTTCGCGGCGTTGCGTGGTAAAGCGCGACTGGCCGGGTCGTCGGCGGTCGAGATAGGTCTGGATTTCCGCCTCTTCGATCGGCAGACGCGGTGGGACTCCATCGATCACGCAACCGATCGACGGACCATGACTTTCACCCCATGTGGTGACACGGAATAGCTGGCCGAAGCTGTTCGACGACATGACCCGATCCGTTACTTAGGATTTCGCCTTGATCCCCGCCAAGAGCTCGGAGACCTCCTCCGCCGCATCAACGGCGACCATTCCAACCGTGTTGTAGCCACAGTCGACGTGATGCACCTCGCCGGTGACGCCGCTGCTTAGATCGCTCAGCAGGTACAACGCCGCGCCGCCGACTTCGTCGATGCTGACATTTCGGCGCAATGGCGAATTCAATTCGTTCCACTTAAGGATATAGCGGAAGTCCCCGATGCCCGATGCTGCGAGAGTCTTGACCGGCCCGGCGGAAATCGCATTGACGCGAATGTTTCGGTCACCCAGATCAACGGCGAGGTAGCGGACGCTCGCTTCCAGCGCCGCCTTTGCCACACCCATGACGTTGTAATGCGGCATAACTCTTTCAGCGCCGTAATAGGTCAAGGTTACGAGACTCCCACCATTTCGCATCAGAGGAACCGCTCGTTGCGCGACGGCAGTCAACGAATAGCAGGAGATATCCAGCGTCCGGTTGAAATTGTCGCGCGACGTGTTGACGTATTTACCTTTCAACTCGTCCTTATCCGAGAAGGCAATCGCGTGGACGACAAAATCCAGTGTCCCCCAAGATTCCGCCAATGTCTCGAATACCGCGTCAACGCTGGCATCGTCCGTAACGTCGCAAGGCATGACATACGTCGAGCCCAACGATTCCGCGAGTGGCCGGACCCGCTTTTCCAAGGCTTCGCCTTGAAAGGTGAAGGCGAGTTCCGCGCCATGACCGGCAACCGATTTCGCGATCCCCCAGGCAAGCGACCGGTCATTGGCGACTCCCATAATGAGGCCCCGCTTACCGGCCATAATTGACGTCGCCTCGGACATGCCCGCCCCTTCCTACACAATTCAGCCGCGTGCCATCCTATCAACACGCAGCATTGCCGTCTAAGACAAGCTCGCCGATTCTCGCAGCGAATGCACTATAAACCTCTAGTGTTAACGCTATTCCAATCCGGATTTCTTACGCGGTTCATAATCGCCCTGTTTCGTCCAGGATTTGACGAAATCTTTCAGCTTAGTATCGACCGAATCCGGTAGGTGTATTGCCAGTTTGGCGAATTCGTCACCCTCTTTGCCGTCCTTCGACAGCCCCTTACCCTTAAGACGCAGCACCCTACCGCTGCTCGATCCGGCGGGAATTTTCACAGCAACCGTTCCATGAATCGTCGGAATATTCACTTTGGCGCCCAACACCGCTTCGGCCAGCGAAATCGGCACGTCGATACGGATATCGAGGCCGTCGCGCGTGAAATGAGGATGGGGGTCGATCTGGATCTCGACGAAGGCGTCACCGTTTGGCCCCCCTCCGGACCCGGGCATACCACGGCCCTTAAGCCGCAAACTATCCCCATCATTTGTCGCCGGGGGGATGTTCACATCCAAGGTCGTATCGTCATGCAACCGAATGCGTTGAACGCCGCCGCGCATCGCTTCCAGGAACGGCACCCGGACCGAATAGGTAACGCTTTGGCCTTTGCTTTGACGCGGCCGGCGGCGGCGACCAAACAGATCCGCGACGATATCGTCAAATTCCGCGCCGCCCTGTCCAGACCCGCCTCTGAAGTTTCTGTGAAACATCCCATCCATACGGGGAGAGCCATCGGCATTGATTTCACCCCGGTCGAACTGGGCGCGCTTCGCCTCGTCGGACAACATCTCGTACGCGGCTGTTACTTCCTTGAAGCGCTGTTCAACGATCGTATCCCCGGGGTTCACATCCGGATGCAGTTCCTTGGCGAGATTGCGATACTTCGCCTTGATCTCGTCCTGCGCCGCGGACTGCGCCAGGCCCAAAACTTCGTATGGGTTTTTCATTGCCTCTTTCGTCAGCCTCTAAGGGCCAGCAGCGCTATTTGGTGATCTTCCAACTGCCATCGGGCTGCCGGCAGGCGGTGCCATAGGCTTGCTCGGACCGCCCATCGACCGTGATTGTCTGCTGATATTCACGACAGTACTCACCACTGTTGTGCTGCACAGCAGGGCGTGGCGTGATCGATCCTGAATTTCCACTGTCCGGATTTTGCCACGCGACAGTTTGCCCGGAGGGCGCAGTCTCAAGCGCACGCTGGGTGGAGTTCTCCATCGCGATCTTATCCGCGCTATCAAGCGACTTCCCAATTTCATTGCCGACAAACGCACCGGCCAGCGCGCCTATCGCTACAGCGGCAAGCTGACCGCGCCCGGAACCGATCTGCGATCCGGCGAGAGCGCCAAGCCCCGCACCGATAAGCGTGCCTCCGGATTGTTTTGGTCCTTGCCCATTCGCGCACGCCCCTAGCAAAAGGGCGGCGGCAAAAATCGTAACAACCTTTTTCATCATGTCACCTCGCTCAACGTATCTAGGAATTACGCCCCAATCAGTTAAAAACCGGAGAATCGATACTTTCCAATAATTTGCGCCGACATTAGATTAGACGCCGCCCAACCATCGTATGGTCCTCACGGTACCGCAAAGTCTAACTCCTTCGACGTATATATTAATTAATGATGGCAAATACAAACTTAGATGAGCCCTTTTCGCTATTTCAGCAATGGTATAGCGAAGCGATCGAGAAAGAGATCGACGTGCCGTCGGCCATGTCGATCGCATCTGTCGACGCGCGCGGTCGCCCCTCGTCGCGCATGGTCCTCCTAAAAGAGTACGACTCGGATGGGTTTGTATTCTACACCAATCTGGAAAGCCGAAAAGGGAATGAAATTGCCGCAAACCCTCATATTGCCTTGCTTTTCCATTGGAAATCGCTGAAACGGCAGGTTCGAATCGAGGGATTGGCGTCGCAGGTGGAGGATGCGCAAGCCGACGCGTATTTTGCGAGCCGCGACCGCGGGAGCCAAATCGGTGCCTGGGCGAGCCCGCAGTCTACCGCCATGAAAAACAAGCACGATCTCGAAAAACAGGTCGCTCTGCATGCCGCGAAATTTGGTATCGGGAAGATTCCGCGGCCGCCCTTTTGGTCAGGCTACCGCGTCGCGCCGGATCGTTTCGAGTTCTGGGACGACGGAAAGTTCAGATTGCATGAACGCCTTATATACAATCGAACTTCAAACGGCTGGCAGACCGAACGTTTGTTTCCATGACCGCAACCGACAATTTGCAGACCACCGCTGAAAAGGGACCAGTACCGGCCCGCCTGATGCGGATGGCGACGTATGCTTCCGTTACCGTCGCGTCAATACTCGTGGTCGCTAAACTTGCAGCCTGGTCTCTGACCGGGTCCGTGGCGATGCTTTCCACGTTGGTCGACTCGCTGCTCGACGGCCTTGCGTCGATCATTACGCTAATCGCCGTCCGTCATGCCTTGACACCAGCGGATCAAGAACACCGTTTCGGACACGGGAAAGCCGAAGCGCTCGCGGCCATGGCACAGTCCGCGTTCGTGACCGGATCGGCGATTATCGTCCTTTTCCATGCCGGAACGCGCCTGTTTCAGCCTCAAAAGGTCGTGGCAACCGAATTCGGCGTCGTGGTAATCGTCGGATCGATCATCCTGACGCTCGCGCTCGTCGCGTTTCAGCACTACGTCGTCAAGCGAACGAATTCGCTCGCCATCAGCGCCGATACACTGCACTACAAAGGCGACCTTCTGATTAATGTTGCGGTCCTCGTGGCGCTCGCCGCGACACATTTTCTCGACTCAATCTATATCGATCCGCTATTCGGGGCGGCAATCGCCTTGTACCTGTTATTCGGCGCATGGCGGATTTTGCGGAGTGCCCTGGACATGTTGATGGACAGGGAACTGCCGGAATCCGACCGGGAGCGAATTCGCGCTATCGCCTACCGGCATAAGGACGTTTGCAGCCTGCACGATCTGCGTACGCGACGCTCGGGGTCCGATGTGTTCATTCAACTACATCTCGAGCTCGACCCCGAAATCACTCTGATGGCGGCGCATTTGATCTCGGACCAGGTAGAACTCGACATCAAACAGGCCTTTGCCGACGCCGAAGTCCTGATCCACCAAGATCCCGAGGGCTATGAAGAATACGAGACGCATGGTCATTAACCGCGATAATAGGAGAGCAGGATGACCGAGAAGCGAAAAACGGTCGTGCTTACCGGCGCGAGCCGCGGTATCGGACACGCGACCGTGCAACGGTTCTCCGACGAAGGATGGCGTATCATCAGCTGCAGCCGGGACGACATTCCAGAACACTGCAAACGAGACCCCAACTGGGCTTTTCATTTTCCAACCGACCTGGCCGACGACGACGCGGTCGAAGGCTTCATCACAGAAGCGAACGATTTCCTCGGCGACGACCCGCTGCACGCGTTGGTCAACAATGCCGCCGTTTCGCCAAAGACTCCCTACAAGGAACGACTCGGCTGTCTCAACGGCGATATCGAGCGGTGGCGGGAAGTCTTCGAACTGAACCTGTTCGCACCGCTTTTGTTGGCCCGCGGATTCGCCGGCGCGCTTGGCCGAGGCGCGAAGGAAGACGGCGCCAGCGTCGTCAACATCACGTCAATCGCAGGGCACGCGATTCATCCTTTTGCCGGCTCCGCCTATTCGACGTCGAAAGCCGCACTTTCCGCGCTGACCCGGGAGATGGCGGTCGAATTCGCACAACTCGGCGTGCGCGTGAACGCCGTCGCGCCAGGCGAAATCGAAACCGAAATGATCGGCGCGGAATACGAACCCCTCATCAACCGGATTCCGATGCACCGCATGGGCACGCCGGAGGAAGTCGCGGGCTGTGTATTTCGTCTTTGTACGGCGGATTTCGGTTACGTCACCGGCACGGAGATATTCGTTACCGGCGGCCAACACGTCTACTGAGGAAAGATCAAGGCGCTGGCGAGAGCGTATCGAACCAGTCGAGCCGTTCCTGCAGCTGCGTGATTTCCAGGTCGAGCCATTGTGCGAGCGGTTCCTGAACATAGCCGCTACGCAACTCGTTGAGCCGCGCAAGTTCGGTCTCGCACATCTCCGCCAGCATATCCGCCTGTTCGCGTCGGTCATTTTCCGACAATAGGTGGAGGAACCGCATCTTTAACGCGATGACCAGCTTGCTTACTTCGTTGACGGGCGCGCGCACATTCGAAGTCATGAGCGTCAGGAACGCTTCGCTGCCCGCCGAAGTGATCTGCATCGTCGCGCCGTCTTCTGCCGCGCAACCGTCGATCGTCTCGGCCAAACCTTCGAAATGCAGTAGTTCCAGCGAAGTCCCTAGAAGATCAAGCGACGGGCCGGCGATGCGAGCGACGAAATACCTGATTTCACTGGCCAAATCAGCATACTGCTTTTCGCCTTCGACGAGACTGCCAAGGGCCGCCAATCGAATGGCTTCAGTCGGTATGAGGGTGTTATCCCGGTACATGCTCAACACTCTTGTCGCAACGATGGAGCATTATATGGCCTATCGCGAACAAGTTTCATTACCCAATTGCGTGATCGGGCATTTTAAAGGATATCAGGCAGCCCATTTAAGCGCGAGATCGCTCCAAATGTCGACGAGCGCCGCGACGAGATCGTCCATCATCGCATCGGTGTGCAACGGCGTGGGCGTGATGCGCAGGCGCTCCGTCCCGCGCGCAACCGTTGGATAATTGATCGGCTGGACATAAATGCTGTGCCGGTCCATGAGCGCATCGCTCGCTTGCTTGCACAGCCGGGGATCACCGACATGCACGGGCACGATGTGGCTAACCGAGGGCATAATGGGGATGCCGGCATTTTCAAGCTTGACCTTCAAGGTTGCCGCCCGCTCCTGATGCCGGTCGCGCAGATGCTGCGCGCCGCGCACGTACCGGACACTCGCCAGCGCACCCGCAGCCACCGAAGGTGGCATCGAGGTTGTAAAGATGAATCCATTGCCAAAGCTGCGCACGAAATCGATCAGTGCGCCCGTCGCCGCGATATAGCCGCCGACAACGCCGAAACCCTTGGCCAGGGTGCCCTGCATCACCGATACGCGGTCCATCACACCGTCGCGCTCCGCCACGCCCGCACCTGTCGGGCCGTACATCCCGACGGCATGCACTTCGTCGAGATAGCTCAGGGCGTTGTATTTTTCGCAGACATCGAGAATTTCACCGATCGGCGCGATGTCGCCATCCATCGAATACACCGACTCGAACACTACGATCTTCGGCGCGTCCGGATCGTCCGCCCGCATCAAGCGGTCGAGATCGGCGGGATCGTTGTGTTTGAATACCCGCTTTTCGGCACGGCTGTGGCGGATGCCCTCGATCATCGAATTATGGTTCCACGCGTCCGAATACAGCAGGCAACCCGGCAGGCGCATGCCCAAGGTCGACAGCGCGGTCATGTTCGCGACATAGCCCGACGTGAAGAGCAGTGCGGCCTCGCGCTGGTGAAGGTCCGCGAGTTCCTGTTCCAGCAAGACGTGATAGTGGTTCGTACCCGAAATGTTACGTGTCCCACCAGCCCCGGCGCCGCAATTATCCAGCGCCTCGTGCATTGCCGCGATGACATCGGGATTCTGGCCTTGCCCCAGATAGTCGTTCGAACACCAAACGGTGACCGGCGCCTGCTGGGCGCCTTCCCGGTAAACCGCTTTTGGATAGGCGCCCGCTTCGCGCTCCAGATCGGCAAAGACGCGGTAGTCTCCGCTGTTTCTCAGTTCGGACAGTTTGCCTGAAAAGAAATCCTGGTAGTCCACGGTCCTGTCCTCACGTCGATAGAATGGCAAATTTTAACCAATATGCTCTACTAACATTAAGACTAGTAGAAATCCGGAATTGCACCACCGCTAAATTGCCGCAGGCGACGCCAAACGGCGTGCACCCTGCGAAAATTTTGCCGGCTAGTCCAATCCGGCGGCCATTACACTCCCCGCTTCCAACGCCGTTTCGAAGCGGTCGAACATGTCGTCGATCTCCTTCTCGGTAATGATCAGCGGCGGCGAGAACGCGACGGAATCGCCCATGGCACGAATAATCAGCCCGTTCTCCTGCGCTTGAGCGGTGACGAATGCGCCGACACCGTGGGCAGGATCGAACGGCTCCTTGGTTTCCTTGTTCCGTACAAGCTCCACGGCGCCCACCAGTCCAACGCCCCGCGTTTCACCCGCGAGCGGATGCTCGCCAAAGGCATGTAGGCGGCTTTGGAAGCGTCGCATGACGTTCTGCACGTGCCCGACAATGTTGCGTTCTTCATAGATCTTCAGCGTCTCGACCGCGACGGCGGCGGGAACGGGATGCCCGGAATAGGTAAAGCCGTGCCCGAACGTTCCAATCTTGTCGCTGTTCTCACTGATCGCGTCGAAAATCTTCTCGTTGATCAGCACGGCCGAGATAGGCAGATAGGCCGACGACAGCGCCTTCGCCATCGTCATCATGTCCGGCCGCAGATTGAAGGTCTCCGCCCCGAACATGTTGCCGGTCCGTCCGAAGCCGCAAATCACCTCATCCACGATGAACAGAATATCGTGCTTCTTCAAGACCGCCTGGATCTTTTCGAAATAGGTCTTCGGCGGCACGATCACGCCGCCGGCACCCATGACCGGTTCCGCAATGAAGGCAGCGACGGTTTCCGGGCCTTCGTCCTGAATCTGTTTCTCCAGGCTTTCGGCCAGCCGGGTCGCGAAATCTTCTTCCGACTCGCCGGCCGCGCCATAGCGGTAGTAGTGCGGGCAATCGGCGTGGATGATGTTGGCGATCGGCAGGTCAAAATCCATGTGGTTCGCCGGCAGGCCGGTCAAGCTGGCGGCGGCGACCGTCACGCCGTGATAACCCTTCAGGCGACTGATGATCTTCTTCTTCTCGGGACGGCCGAGTGCGTTGTTGTAGTACCAGACCATCTTGACCACCGAATCGTTCGCTTCCGACCCGGAATTGGCGAAGAACGCTTTCGACATCGGCACCGGCGCGAGTTCCAGCAGCCGCTCCGCCAGTTCGATCGCCGGGTGGTGCGTTTTCGACGCGAAGACATGGTAGAAGGGCAATTCGCGCATCTGCTTTGCCGCCGCTTCGACCAACCTTTCTTCGCCAAACCCGAGCGACGTGCACCAGAGACCCGCCAAGCCCTCGATATAGGCCTTACCGCCTTCGTCGTAGACCCAGATGCCCTTGCCCTTGCGAATGACCATTGGGCCGGTTTCCTGGTGCTTCTTCAGGTTCGTATAGGCGTGCAGGACAGTCGCGACATCACGGCTTTCCGGTGAATTCGGCAGGTCTTTCATAGCGCTTCCTCGGAATGGTTTGCAGTTGCGGCGCAACAAGACCGGCATCCTACACCGACCCGATGTTCAAGTGAACCAACCGCAACAATCGGCAAGCCTGCGAGCGTCCTCACGAACAGGTGACACCGATAACCCCTTTACAATCCGCTTATCCACACTACATTTCGATCTAATATTTTAAACACACAATTTTTGTGTATGTAATTTAACGACACACACAGGGGCAGTGTTATGAGCAAAGTCCACGTCATCCATGAAAACGCGGCCTGGCTGCCGCCCTTGCGCGACGCGCTGGACGATCTCGGCACGCCCTACGCGGAGTGGCATCTCGACAGCGGGTATTTCGACTTCTCCAGCCCACCGCCGGCCGGCGTGTTCTACAATCGGATGAGCGCCTCATCGCACACCCGTGGCCATACCCACGCCCCGGAATACACCGCCAGCGTGCTGGCCTGGCTCGGTGCGCACGGCCGTCGCGTCATAAACGACGGCCGCGCCTTGGAACTGGAAGTCAGCAAGGTCAAACAATATGCCGCCCTCGGCGCATACGGTATCCGCGTGCCGCGCACGAGTGTTGCCGTCGGCAAGGAGTCCGTCCGCGCCGCCGCGCACGACTTTGGCGCACCCCTGATGCTCAAACCCAATCGCGGCGGCAAGGGTGCAGGCGTACAACTGTTCCACTCGCTGGACGCCCTCGACGCCTATCTGGACAGCGACGATTACGACGCCGGTCCCGACGGGACAATTTTGATTCAGCAATTCATCGAGTCGGCCGACAGCGCAATCATCCGCTGCGAATTCGTCGGCGGTAAGTTCCTTTACGCCGTCCGGGTCGATACGTCGCAGGGCTTCGAGCTGTGTCCCGCCGATGTCTGCCAGATCGAAGATCAGGTTTGCCCGGTTGGCGAGGTTCCCGGACCGCGCTTCAAAGTCCTGGACAATTTCAACCACCCGAACATCGAAAAGTACGAGGCGTTCCTCGCCGCGAACGGGATCGAAGTGTCGGGCATCGAGATGATCGTCGACGGAGACGGCGTTGCCTGGACCTACGACGTCAACACCAACACGAACTACAATGAGGATGCCGAATCTCAGGCAGGCGTAGCCGGTACGTCCGAAGCCGGCATGCGCGCGTTGGCGCACTTCCTTCACAAAGAATTAGCCGAGGCGGTGCCGGAGATTCAAGTAGCCGCCGAGTAGGCCACTTGCAGGAAGCCGATGGCGCCGTAACGCCATTGGCCCTCCGACGGACCCCGGTGCAAATCCCCCGCGCCGGGGTTTCGCTTTTTGCGACCGCGGTTGCAAACATTGCTTCCGATGCGGCGCAAGCTGCTAGCCCCCATGGCTACCCGCAACGGCGCCCAACACCGTGATGAGACTGAGGATCAATAGAACCCAGTGCATCCGTTCGATCAGACGGAACGTGGCCTCCGGATTCTCCTTTGCCCGGGTCAATAGCCAGCGGTGCAGAAACAGCGGTTCTGCTGCGAAGAGCATCAGGGAGAAGAGCGCCCAGATGCAGACCATGGCATGCATCCACCAATATTCGAGCTGGGTGAACCGGGTCCACAGGTCCCCTTCGTACGCCATGTAGAGCCCGGAGAGCCCGACCAGCAGAGTCGTACCGCGCGCCTGCCAGGCGAAGCGCCCTTCGACGGCTTCGAAGAAAGCGACGCGCCCTGCCGGTTCCTTCATTCGCCGGACCGACGGCAACAGGATCGTGGTCACGAAACCGACGCCGCCGATCCAGAGAACCACCCCGAACACGTGCAGCGCCCGCGCCACATTCACATCGTCCCACATGGGCAGGTTCCTCATCGGCGGATTAATTCGCCAACGAGGAATGGCCTAGTCTCCAGCGAGGGTCAACCGCCGGGGATGGCGGCACCAGCTTCAGCGACGCTATACTGCCAATCCAATTCGTACCGGGAAGACAGGGTCATGCATCAGTTGGGCGATATCTCAATCGACCGCGTCGTGGAGAGCGAGGGGCCGTTCGTCAATGTTTTCGGCTTCCTGCCCGACGCCGAGAAGGACGTCATCGAGGCCAACCGGGACTGGTTGATCCCGAAATACATCGATCCCGAGTCGATGATGATCATCCTCAACATCCAGTCCTATATTCTGCGCACGCCGAAACACACGATCCTGATAGACGCCTGCGTCGGCAATCATAAGGACCGGCCGGGCCGGCCGATGTTCCACCAGCTCAACACGCCCTATATGGCCGACCTCGAAAAGGCCGGCGTGCGTCCCGAAGAAGTCGATATCGTGATGTGCACCCATCTTCATGTCGACCATGTCGGCTGGAATACCAAGCTCGTCAACGGGCGCTGGGTTCCGACCTTCCCGAACGCCAAATACGTCTTCGCCCGCAAGGAGCACGATTTCTGGGAACAGCGCATGAAGGACGGCAGCGAGGGCCCGGTGCCCAACGTCTATGACGACAGCGTCCTGCCGGTCGTCGAGGCGGGCCAGGCGGTGCTGGTCGACTCGGACCACGAACTCGACCACGGCATCACTCTCGAGCCGGCGCCCGGCCACACGCCCGGCAATATCATCCTGAATTTGACCTCGGGCGGGTCCGATGCGGTGCTGACCGGCGATGTGATGCATCATCCGCTGCAGCTCGTCCGGCCGGAATGGTCGAGCCGCGCCTGCGAGGACCGGATTCAGTCGGCCAAGACTCGCCGCGCCCTGATCGAGCGCTACGCCGACACCGACACCTTGATCGCCCCGGCGCATTTTGCCTCGCCGACGATGGGTCATATCTGCAGCCATGGCGACGAATTCAGGTTCAAGCTGCTTGGCGAATAAGCGGCTAACTCAGCCTAAAACGGCGTATCGCCCGCGATCGTGATGCGGTGCATCCGGCGGCGCTCATTGTAATCCGCCACGGCGAAGTGCTGGACCGAGCGGTTGTCCCAGATCGTCAAGGTGCCGGGCTTCCAGTTCACCCGGCAGGTGAATTCGGGCCGGACCGAATGGGCGCGCAGATAGTTCAGGATCGGTTCCGCCTCAGCCCCTTCGAATTCGTGGAAATTTTTCACGTGGTTGCCGATATACAGCGCCTTGCGCCCCGTCTCCGGATGGGTCCGGAACAGCGGATGCGCGGTCTCGGTCTGCAAATTGCCCGGATCTTTCAGCTTCGCCAGCATCTTCGGATTGCCGGCATAGCGATCCTCGCGTGCCGGCCGGCCTTCGCGCTTGGACTTTTCGCCACTGCACCAGCTCTTTACGTCCGCCAGCATGTCCTTCATGCCGTCTGACAGCGCGTCGTAGGCGTCATGCATATTGGCGAAGATCGTATCGCCCCCAGTGCTCGGCGTTTCCTTGGCGTACAGCATGGTCGCCTTGGCCGGCTGCGGATTGAACATCTGATCGGTATGCCAGGTCGACCCGAACGTATACTGATCGCCCGGTTCCTTGACGATTTCGAGGATCTCCGGGTGGTCGTCCATGCCCTGCATATAGGGATGGAAATGGATTTCACCGAAGCGCAGCGCGAAGGCGAGTTGCTGGTCGGGCGTGATGTCCTGATCGCGCAAGACGACGACTTGGTGGCGCAGCCAGGCATCGTAGATTTCATTGAAGACATCGTCTTCGAGCGCCGCTAGATCGACGCCGCCGATTTCCGCACCCATCGTGCCTGCAATCGGCGCCACGGTGATGTGTTTGTACGCCGTCGTCGAACCGTCCATCGAGAGTTTCCTGATACAATTAGCTGTTACGCAATTTTAGGGGTCAGGGGGGCCGTAAGGAAAGGGTCCGCGCGCACCCTATTCATCCTGCACATCCTTCCGTTCCGGCGGGCGGGACATGATCATCGTGATCCCAACCGCGGCTATGACAAATGTTCCGACTGCGATTACACCGGCACCGGCCAGTGCCCAGCCAGTGCCGATACTGTCGGCCAGCGTGTTGTAAAAGCCGTAGACGCCGAAATAGCCGGTAAACAACAGCAATACCGCAAGAAATGCATAGGCCCGAATTTTGTACATCGCGCCAAAATAGGCGATGCCCGCCCGCCAGTCACAATCAATCGAAAAGCCGCGAGCGGCGCGATCCGTTATTGACACTTTTTACGAACCCCCTACTTTCGCAATTCTAACAATCGGGCCGGCGCGAGACGCGGAACGGTCCGAAATTTCAGGGAGAATTTTTATGCGGAAAACACTCACCGCATTGGCTGTCGCCGCGGCCGTCTCGACGGCGGCCACTGCCGATGCAAAAACGCTTAAATGGGCCTTTCAAGGCGACGCGCAAGGGCTCGACCCGTACGGGCTGAACGAGACCTTTACACTCGGCATGCTGGGTAACGTCTATGAAGGCTTGATCCGGCGCGGTCCGAATCTCGATATTCAGCCATCACTCGCCGAACGCTGGGAAATCCTGGAGCCGACCCGCTGGCGCTTTCATCTGCGCAAAGGCGTAAAATTCCACAACGGCAACGCTTTCGACGCGGACGATGTCGTCTTTTCCGCGACCCGCGTACGCGCCGACGGCTCGGATCTCAAGACACGTATTCACCCGGAAGTGAAGGTCGTCAAGGTCGATAGCCACACCGTCGACTTCATCACCCCGGGACCGAACCCGATCCTGCATTCCGAGTGGTCCACCTGGTACATCATGGACAAGGAATGGACGGAGAAGAACAAGGCGGTGAAACCGGCCAGCGTCACGGCGGGCACCGAAAATTACGCTAACTTCCACGCCAATGGCACCGGCCCATTCAAGATCACCGAGCGCGAAACAGACGTGAAGACGGTCTTCAAGCCGTTCGCCGGCTGGTGGGACAAGCCGCAGCACAATGTGACCGAAGCCATCATGACACCGATCGGCTCCGACGCGACACGCGTCGCGGCACTGCTGTCGGGCCAGGTCGATATGGCCTATCCGGTACCGGTGCAGGACATCAAGCGGGTCAACTCCAATGCCGGCACATCGGTGCTGAAAGGCCCGGAACTGCGGACCATCTTCCTGGGCTTCGACCAGGCGCGCGACGAATTGCTTGAATCCAGCGTCAAGGGCAAGAACCCGTTCAAGGACAAGCGCGTGCGCGCGGCGTTCTATCACGCGATCGATATCGAGGCGATCAAGAAGAAGGTGATGCGGAACCTCTCGACCCCATCCGCCATCATGATTTCGCCGAAGCTGTTTTCAAAGTCTGGCGATTTCAAACGTCACGCCTACGATCCGGCTAAGTCGAAGGCATTGCTCACCGAAGCCGGTTACGCGAACGGCTTCGAGGTCGGCATGGACTGTCCGAACAACCGCTACGTCAATGACGAGCAGATCTGCATCGCCGTCTCCGCCATGCTCGCCAAGGTCGGCGTGAAGATAAAGCTGCTGGCGCAGCCCAAGGCGCTGTACTTCAAGAAGGTTCTCGGCCCGTCCTACGACACCAGCTTTTATCTGCTGGGCTGGACGCCGGGCAGCTTCGACAGCTGGAACGTCCTCAACAACCTGATCAACTGCCAGCAAAAAGGCGGCCGCGGCAAATTCAACCTCGGCAACTATTGCAACACGACGGTCGACGGGCTGACCGACAAGGTGCTTGTGGAAACAAACGCCGGCAAGCGCGACATCATGATCGCAACCGCCTACAAAGCGTTGCATGACGCGTTCGGCTATATCCCCTTGCACCAGCAAGGCCTCGCCTGGGGCAAAAGCGACAAGATCTCGCTCGCGCAACGGGCCGACAATCAGTTCATGATGTACTACGTGAACGTAAAATAGGGTTGACGTGGCGAATTCGACCGAGGCTTCGGCTTCGGTCGGTTCGCTGCAGTCTTTCCCATGCTCGCTTTTACGATCAACCGGCTGGCCCAATCGCTGATCGTCATGTTCTTCGTGGCGCTCGTCGCCTTCTCGATGTTCCGCTATGTCGGCGACCCCGTGCACCAGATGGTCGGCATCGAGACCACGCTGGAGGAACGGGAGGCGCTGCGGGTCGAGCTCGGCCTCAACGATCCGTTCTACGAACAATTCGGCCGTTTCATCGGTGCCGCGGCACAATTCGATTTCGGCATCTCTTACCAGCACAAGAAACCGGTGACCGAGATGATCCGGGCGCGCATGCCGGCAACCTTGGAGCTCAGCATCCTCAGCGCCCTGTTCTCGCTGATCGTCGGCGTACCGATGGGCGTCTATACCGGCTTACATCGCGACGGGTGGCTCAGCAAAAGCTTCATGACGCTGTCCCTGATCGGGGTGTCGCTGCCGACTTTCCTCATCGGCATACTTTTGATTTTCGTCTTTTCGGTACTGCTCGGCGTGTTGCCGTCCTTCGGGCGCGGCGATGTGGTCGATCTGGGCGGCTGGCGCACCGGTCTGCTGACAGTCAGTGGTTTGCAGGCGTTGATCATGCCCGCGATTACGCTGGGATTATTTCAGATGACCCTGATCATGCGTCTGGTGCGGGCCGAGATGCTGGAGGTCCTGCGCACGGATTACATCAAGTTCGCCCGCGCGCGCGGCCTTAGCAACCGGGCCGTCAATTTCGGCCACGCGCTGAAGAACACGCTGGTGCCGGTCATTACCATCACGGGATTGCAGCTCGGCTCGATCATCGCCTTCGCCATCATCACCGAGACGGTGTTTCAGTGGCCCGGCATGGGGCTGCTGTTCCTGCAATCGATCCAGACCGTCGACATCCCGATCATGGCCGCCTACCTGATGATGATCGCGATGTTTTTCGTCGTCATCAATCTGATCGTCGACATTCTGTATTACGTCGTCGACCCGCGCCTGCGCATCGAGCGCGGCGTCCGGGGGACGTGAGCGATGAGCGTTGACAGCTTCGACCAACAGCCACAATTCCGTTTTTACCGGGCTTCATTCGACGAATTGGCGGCGCGGTGCAAAGAACCCTTCTCCCTTGAGGGCTTAAACACCCGTAAAGGTGTTTCAGGAGGGGCCCGGCCTCTTCAGGCCGGGAGGATGAGGGGGATTCCCGAAGGGAAAAGAGGCACTACCATCGGAAGCCCCCCTCACCCAGCTTCGGCTAAGACGT
>Ga0315338_1002084_pt1 | contig 21312 bp, 17 predicted proteins | sample ASW8metaG_FD_204518 | JGI IMG/M metagenome (GOLD analysis project Ga0315338, IMG submission 204518) | Ammonia-oxidizing marine archaeal communities from Monterey Bay, California, United States - ASW #8 | ecosystem: Environmental > Aquatic > Marine > Coastal | place: USA: California | collected... | reverse complement strand
ATTTAAAATTAATAAAGAATTTTACTGAAATAAAAGGATCTAAAAGTTCTCATATAAGAGACGGAGCCTCTGTTTGTAAGTTTTTATTTTGGTTGGATGAAATAATTAAAAACAATAAAAAAGTAACTGAACTTACAGCATCAAAAAAATTATTTGATTATAGAAAGAAAAATAAATTATTTTATGGACTTAGCTTTGAGACTATTTCTGGCTTTGGTTCTAACGGTTCAATTATTCATTATAGGGTTTCAAAAAGTACAAATAAAACTTTAAAAAAGAACAATTTGTATTTATTTGACTCTGGAGCACAATATTTAGATGGAACAACGGATGTTTCAAGAACTATTAGTATAGGAGATAATCCAACCAATGAGCAAAAGGAAATATTTACTAGAGTTCTTAAAGGAAATATAGAATTAAGTAATTATAATTTTACTGAAAAAACTAAGGGAAGTGAACTTGATAAAATAGCTAGAAAATATTTACAAAAGAAAAAATATGATTATCCTCATGGCACAGGACATGGAGTTGGAAGTTTTCTATCTGTTCATGAAGGACCAATTTCTATATCTAAAAAATCAAATACAAAATTTAAAAAAGGCATGTTTTTAACTAATGAACCTGGTTTTTACAAAAAAAATGAATATGGAATACGTATTGAAAATATGCTTTTAGTTGTAAAAAGAAATAAATTTTTAAGTTTCAAAGTTTTAACTCTTGTACCAATAGATATAAAGCTAATTGATCTTAACTTATTGAATATACGAGAAAAAAAATGGTTAAATAATTATCATAATAAAGTTTTTGATAAAATTAATAAATTTTTGAGTAAAAAAGAAGTTGAATGGTTAAAAGAAAAAACTTTGCCAATTTAAATTAAGAGTTTTATCCACTCATTTTCATTTAACACTTTAACATTTAATTCTCTTGCTTTTTTTTCTTTAGAACCTGAGTCTTTACCAGCAATTACATAATCTGTATTATTTGAAACTGAGTTTGTAACTTTAGCTCCTAACTCTTCAGCTTTTGATTTTGCTTCACTTCTGCTCATATTTTCTAATGTACCTGTAAAAACAATTATTTTTTCAGATAATTTTGAATTTGATTGTGTAGAAAATTTATATTCTTCTATTTTATTAAGAGACCGACTCAATCTTTTAATAATTTCGATTTTTTCTTTATCAAAAAAATTTTTTATATCATCAACTACATCAGATCCAATTCCATCAATATTAATATAATGTTCATACATTTTTTTATTATCACTACTAAGATTTTTAATAGACTCAAACCAATCTTTAAAATTTTTAAAATGTTTAGATAGTAGATTAGACGTTCTTCGGCCAATTTGAGGTATACCTAGAGAATAAATAAATTTTTCTAATGATATTGTTTTCTTTAGATTGATGGAATTTATCAGATTTAAATACGATTTTTCTCCAAATCCTTCTTTATTAATAATATTATTTTTATATTTATCTAAATAAAAAATATCATATGGATATTTTATAAATCCTTCTTTCCAAAATTTTTTTAAATTTTTTCCTCCTAGACCTTCAATATTAAAAGCATCTCTAGAAACAAAATACTCTAATGATCCTAGTTGTTGGTCTTCGCATTTTGATAATCCACCTGTACATTTAATGGCTACCTCATCTTTTTTCCTAGATGTTTTTGATTTACAGCATGGACAAATTGAAGGGATAACGAACTTTTTTGAATTTTTAATTCTTTTATTTTTGTCGACAGATATTACTTGTGGTATTACATCTCCAGCACGTTGAAGTTTAATTGTGTCTCCAATTCTTATATCTTTTCTATCTATCTCATCTTGGTTATACAGTGAAACTCTTGATACTTTTACACCTCCTATAAAAACAGGTTCTAATTCAGCCACAGGTGTTAAAATACCAGTTCTTCCTACTTGTATAGTTATATTTCTTATTTTAGTTTCAGCTTTTTCAGCTGGAAATTTTCTAGCTATGGCCCAACGCGGAGCCCTACCAACAAGACCTAATCTTTTTTGAATATCAATATTGTTTATTTTATAAACAATACCATCAATATCATATTTTAAATTACCTCTATTTTTTTCAATTTTGTTATAGAAAATTTCTACATCATTAAAATTATTGCATATTTTAAAAAGATTATTTGTTGGAAAGCCATAATTTTTTATTTTATTTAAAAAATCGCTTTGACTTTTAAAAATTATTTCTTTTGACAATTCTCCATATGTGTATGCAAAGAATTTAAGCTTTCTTTCTTTAACAATTTTTTTATCTAGTTGCCTTAATGAACCAGAGGCAGCATTTCTTGGGTTAGCAAATAAATCTTCCCCTCTTTTTTTTCTTGTATCGTTTAAAATTAAGAAATCTTCCTTATCCATATATATTTCACCTCTTACTTCAAAAATATCTATGCTTTTAAGTTCAGATATTTCCCAAGGTATATCTTTAATTGTTTTTAAACTTGATGTTACATCCTCGCCTATCTGTCCATCTCCTCTAGTAGCACCTGATATAAATTTACCTTTTTCAAATTTTAATGCAATTGAAAGACCATCTATTTTGGGTTCAGCTATTAGTTCTATAAATTTATTTTTTATATTTAAATATCTCATTATTTTTTCAATATATTTTTTTACCTCATCTAAGTTTAAAGCGTTTTCCAAAGACAGCATCGGCTGATTGTGTTTTACTTTAGAAAATTTTTGGTTAGGTTTGTGGCCAATTTTTGTAATTGGAGAATCTTTAGTTCTTAAAAAAGGAAATGTTTCTTCTAAATTTTTTAATTCTTTCCATAACTTGTCATATTCAAAATCAGTGATTTTAGGATTATTTTCATCATAATACAATTTATTGTTTATATTTATTTCTTTTTTAAGTTTTAAATATTTCTTTTTAATTTCTTGAACATCTTTTTCTTTTTTATCCTTTATTTCCATTTTTTTTATATCCATATTTTTTAAATAAATTGTAACTTAGTTTATACCAAGTACTTTCTTTATAATTATAACTTAGTACAGCAGTTGTTTTTTTTGCTTCTTCAATAATTCCAAGAGATAAATACGACTCTGTTAATCTGTATAAAGCCTCAGGGGTTTGAGCTGTAGTATTATACTTATTTATAACAACTTTAAATCTTTCAATTGCAGCTAAATGCCTATTTTTTTTTTGATAATATCTTCCAACATTCATTTCTTTTGCAGCCAATTGATCGTCTGCAATCAATATTTTGCTTTTTGCATCTTTACTATAAATGCTATTAGGAAACTTCTTAATTAATTCTTCAAATATTTTTTTTGTATTATCAGAAGAACTTTGATCCAATGAAACATTATGAATTCTTTCAAAATAACATAAACCTTTAAGATACAACGCATATGGCATTGATGCATCTGCCGGATGCAAATTTATAAATCTGTCAATAGCAAAAATACTTTCTTCATAATTTTGATTTAAATAATATGCATATGCGGCCATAATCTTGCTTTTTTTTGCTACCTTTGAATAAGGGTGCTGTTTATCAATTTCTTCATAACTTTCAGCAGCTAATAAAAAATTTTTTTGCTTCATATATCTATTAGCATCTTGCATTAATAATTCAGGGGGTTTCTCAACATATGTTATCACAGGTTTTTCTTTCATTCTTTCTTTAATCTTTCCAACACCACAACCAGATATGGAAATGATAAAAATTATCAATATTAATATATTTCTTTTTTTTAATTCCATAAAAAACATATTTATTATTATTTATTAAAAAACAACAAAAATTGAATAAAAAAAATAGTATTCAAAAATAAAATTAATTTTTTTTGTACTTCTATGAAGCTATTTGATTTGGTATTTGTAAAGCAATTATATTATTTTCTTTTTTTCTTGCCTCACTCATACTAATTCTTTTGTAAGATGATTTATCTGAAAATACTTTTTTTAGAAGATCGTTGTTAATTTTATGGCCAGATTTTTCTCCTTTAAAATGACCTAGAATAGAATATCCAGAAAGATGTAAATCCCCAATTACATCTAAAACTTTGTGACGGACAAATTCGTTTTTATATCTCAATCCACTTTTATTCAGTATTTTTTTTCCATTTAAAACAATACAATTATTTAAAGAAGCACCTTTTGCTCTTCCATCACTTTTTAATTTCTTGTAATCTTCAACAAAGCCAAAGGTTCTAGCTGATGCAATTTCATTTTTATAATTATTTTCATTTATATCTATTGAATAGTTTTCTTTTTTAATTAAAGGATGATCGTAGTTTAATTTATATGATATATTGAAATTATTTTTAGAAGGCGATAGTGAAGCTCTAGATGTACCATTCTTAACACTAACTTTCTTTAAAATTTTTATAAATTGTTTATTTTTTTCTTGAGATACAATCCCAGCATCAGAAATTTTTTCAAAATATATTTTTGAACTTCCATCAAGTATTGGTATTTCAGGACCAGAAACTTCTATTTTTAAATTATCTATTTGTAATGCTGAAATGGCTGACATTAAATGTTCTATTGTGGAAACAGTTACTCCAAATTCATTAGATATTGTAGTACATAGTGTAGTATTACTAACGTTGTTCCAGCTTGCTTTAATAATATTTTTTTTATTTTTATCTTTTCTTACAAAAACTATTCCTTTATTGCTTTCAGCTGGAAGAAGTTTAACTTTTGATTTAAGACCAGAGTGTACTGCAGTTCCCTCAAATAAAACCTCTTTTCGTATAGTTTTTTGTTTAATTAAAGAAGACATATACAGCTAAAATAATTACCTAATTATATTTAAGCAATTAACTGTTTGTTACAGTTTGTAACTTGGAAATAGTTCTAATTTGACTGATTTCTTAGAAAAGATGGTATTTCTAAATCTTCTTTTTCTTTAGATTCAGAAGCCTTATCGTTTGGTTTTTCCGCAACTAAGTTTTCATCCAATCCAGGCATTTCAGATTGTATTTGAATAGTCTTTTTTTTATCTTTTTTGATTTCAGCAGCATAATCATTTTCCTGAGGTTTCATTTCTACTTTTTTCTCATGCTTAATTTCTGATTTCTTTTCTTCTTTGTTACTTGTAATTTTTATTTTTTCTTCTTCTTTTTCTTTATTTTCTACTTCATGATTTATAATTGTTTCTTCATTAACCATGGCATCTTCATCTGCTTTTTTTCTTATATCTTCATTTTGTTGAACATTTTCTTTTTCTAAAAAAGACATAGAATGATCATCATCCTTAACTTCATTTTCCTTTTTTTTGTTAAGGTTAAAAATTTTCAGTGGAGAAAACTTTTTTATAAATTCTAGTACAATATTATCTGGTTTTGTTTGTAAATGTTCTTGCTTCACATCATCATTTTTTTTGTTTATATCTGGTGTATTTGTAAAATCTTTTTTGATTTCAATAACTGGATTTGTAAAATCTTCTAAATCAGTTTGTTCAGCAAAGTTTGGTTTTGTCATATTAGTTGTATCTTGTATAAGATTATCATCTTTATTTTTAGTTTGAGATTTTACATCTGAATCTTGCGGATTTTTCATATTTACAGCATTGCCAATTCCAGTAGCTATTACTGAAACCCTCATCATTCCATCTAATTCTTTATTTATTGATGTACCAAAAATACTTTTAGTGACATCAGGGTCTATTTCCTGATTTATTCTATCTGCTGCTTCTTCTACTTCATTTAAACCCATATCAGATCCACCACTTATATTAACTAACAAACCTTTGGCACCTTCTAAAGAAACTCGTTCCAAAAGAGGATTTGAAATTGCTGCTTCAGCTGCCTCTATAGCTCTTCTTTCACCCGCTGATTCTCCATTTCCAAAAACAGCTCTTCCCATTTCAGACATAATTGTTCTAATGTCGGCAAAATCTAAATTAACAAGCCCAGGTTGCATAATTAAATCTGTGACTCCTCTTACACCAGCATGTAAAACTTGATCTGCCATACAAAAAGCTTCTGCATAAGAAGTTTTATCATCACAAACTATATATAAATTTTGATTTGGAATAATTATTATTGTATCTACGTAGTTTTTTAATTCTTCAATGCCTTTTTCAGCATTCTCCATTCTTATTTTTCCTTCAAAATTGAAAGGCTTAGTTACTACAGCCACAGTTAGAATTCCCTTCTCTTTACATGCTTTGGCAATAGTAGAAATAGCACCAGTTCCTGTTCCACCTCCCATTCCAGCAGCAATAAATGCCATATGAGCATCGTCAATATATTCACAGATATCATTGTAAGATTCTTCAGCGGCAGATTTACCAATAGATGGATCTGAGCCAGCACCAAGACCTTGTGTTGTTTCAATGCCAAGCTGTATTTTTTGTTGTGCATTACAAAATTCTAAGGATTGAGAGTCAGTATTACAGGCAACAAATTCGACACCTTTTAAACCACTAGCCATCATGGTATTTAATGCATTACATCCTCCACCACCAACACCTAATACAATAATTCTTGGTTTTAGTTTAGATTTTGTTGCTTCTGGCACTCCTAAGTTTACTGACATATTTTTTCTCCTTTATTATTAAATATAACTTGATCTATTACTAAATAATGTATATATATCAAAAAAAACCACTATATATAGTATAATATATTGATTCGTTGTAATAATGCAATCTTTTTTTAAAAGAAACTCTCTCTTATCCATGAGCCAAATTTTCTCCATAAAAAGCTGTTTTCTAAAGGTGAATCTATATGCAAATATCCTTCATCTTTAAGCATTTTGTATTTTATTAAACCACAACATACAGAAAAACCAGGACCTGACGAATTTTCTGTATTTCCTTTTATACTAATTGGCTTTCCTATTCTGGTTTTAACTCCAAAAAAGTCAGAAGTTAAATTATGAAAACCTTTTAATTCTGATGATTTTCCTGTTAAAACAATATTGCTGGTTAAGTTCCTTTCCATAATTAATTTATCAGTTTTTGATCTAATATTTTCAAGAATTTCTTGAATTCTTGACATAATAATATTGTTAAGTTCTTTTTTATGTATTTTATGAGTATCAGTTGTTTCGTCGCTACCAGTTAAAGGAACATCAATTAAATCATTTTCATCATTAGAATTAATACTTCCACCATGTAAAATTTTTAATCTTTCCGCTGCTAAAATTGAAGTTGATAAACCTTTGGCAATATCAGATGAAATATGAAATCCACCAATATTAACTATGCCCGCATATACAAGTTTATTTTTATAAAATGTTCCTATTGAAGAACAGCCGGCGCCAATATCTATAACCGTTGTTCCTATATAAACATCATCACTATTTAAACATCCTAAACATGAAGCATAAGGAGTCACGACAATATCACTAACTCTTGCTTTAGCCATAGATAAACATTTAATAAAATTATTTATAGAATTTTTGTCAGCAGTTATTAGGTTAAATCCAGCAATTAATTTGTTTCCTTTTATACCAATCGGTTTGTCTATACCAATATTTCCGTCTATACTATATGAAGTTCTTATTTTGTGTAAAAGTTGCCTGTTTTCACCATAATTCAAATCATCTATCTTTTTGTAAATTTTTTTAATATCTTCATGTGTAACTTCATTATTATCTAAAGAAGTATGTAAATTTACAGGTTGAGACTTGATTGTATGTGAGGAAAAATTTACAACAAATTCTTCTATTGTATTTCCATACATATTTTCCGCTGATTGAATGGAGGATCTTATTGAATTACAAGCTAATTCCATGTCTATGATTTCGCCGGAAGCCACGCCACTGGATTGATGATGTCCAACACCTAATATTTCAGGCTCTTTATCCTTTGTTATATTTACTATAAAACAAGATATTTTGTGTGTTCCTATGTCTAGTATGCCAATCTTCATTTTTTATTTTTCATTGCAATTTTTTTTGTGTTCATTTTTATAAATATTTTTTTTTCAAAGAATCTTAAATCGACCATTTCTAAATTTTTTAAATTAGTAAATCTATTTATTTGAGCAATTGCTTTTTCAGTATTTTCGTTTGGTAGTTTAAATAAAACGTTATGCGCAACTACATTCCATCTATTGTTAGGAAAAACAATAATTTTTGAAATATACTCTTTTAATTCAGCGTTATTAATAAGAAAATTTTTAATTTGTTTTATATTTTTTAATGCAAATTCGCCTTCAAGATTAATTAATTCGTATGCTTTTGAATTTTTAATTTCATAAATAATTTTCCCCTCTTCGCTTATAAGAAAATTTTTTCCATTTTTATTAAATACTGCAAATTCCTCATGTTCTTCCATATCTATAATTATTTGGTTGGAAAGATTCTTTCTAATAGAAACTTTGTTAACCCAGTTTAATTTTTCTAAAGAATTTTTAATGCTAAATGTGTCATATATAATTATATTTTTGTTTTTATATAATTCAGAATTAACAATGTTTTTTATCAAATTTAAATCCGATTTTGATCTGCCATTCAATGTAATTTTCTTAATTTCAAAGAAATTATCGTAATTATTTAACGATTTATTATAAAACAAGCCTTTGTTAGTTTTCCCTACTAGATCTCTTGTATTTAGATCTTTATTTAAAAATAAAAAACAAAATAAAATCACTGAAACCCCTAATAATACAGAGATTTTTATAAAGATTTTATTTTTAAAAAAACTAGACATTTTACTTGATTTCCCATACTATACCATAATATCCCATATAATACCAAATAGTTTTTTTATAATTTTTATTGAGAAATTAAGTTGTTTTTATCGCAATATACATACAAAGTTGATAATAAAGGGCGTATTTCTGTACCTGCAGATTTTCGTATAAGTATAAACACTGAGTTTTTTAATGGAATTATTGCATTTAGATCATATAAATTTAAAGCAATAGAATGCTTAGATTTTGAAAAAATGAAAAAAATTGCTGATAGTTTAGATAATTTAGACTTTTTTTCAGAAAGTAAAAACGATATAACAACTTCAATTTTATCAGATTCTTACAAATTACCATTTGATAGTGAAGGTAGAATATGTTTGCCAGATGAATTACTAAAATTTGCTAATATTAAAAATCAAGCAACTTTTGTAGGTAGAGGTTCAAGTTTTCAAATATGGAATCCTGGCGTTTTTACAGATTATTTGCAAAAGGCTAGAAATAATATTAAGAAGAAAAAATTATCTTTGGTGATTAAAAATACAAATAATGATAAAAAGTAGGTTTAACTTTGTTCACAAACCAGTTTTATTAAATGAACTAATAAATTTATTTCCAAATAAAAAAAATACAATTTTTATTGACGGTACTTTTGGTGATGGGGGACATACTAAAGCTTTGCTTGAAAAAAACAAAACTTGTAAAGTTTATGCTATAGATAGAGACCCTGATGTTCTAGAAAATGTAGAATTTTTTCTAAAAAAATATAATAAACGTTTTAAATTTATTTTAGGAAAAATAAGTGATTTAGAGAAGATTTTTATAGAAGAAAATTTAAAAAATAAGGTTGATGGTATTTTTTTTGATTTAGGTGTTTCTACAAGACAATTGAAAGATAGAGCTAGGGGTTTTTCATTCCAAAATAATGGCCCTTTAGATATGAGAATGGGGCAAAGCGGTCAAACAGCAGAAGAGTTTTTGAATAGCCAAACAGAAAAAAAAATTTCTGATGTAATTTATAAATATGGAGAAGAAAGAACTTCAAGAAAAATTGCAAAAGCAATAATAAATTATAAAAAAAAGAAAAGAATTAAGACTACTCTAGAATTAGTTGAAATAATTAAATCGGTCAAAAAACCTTCAAAAAAAAAAATTATTAATCCAGCCACAAAAACCTTTCAAGCAATTAGAATATATATAAATAATGAAATAGAAGAGCTTAAGAATGGTTTAATTCAAGCAATGAATATTTTAAAAAAAAATGGAAGATTAGCTGTTATATCTTTTCATTCCTTAGAAGATAGAATTGTAAAAAATTTTTTTAATAAACATTCTGGTAAAATTTATAATAAATCTAGATATTTACCACAATCAGAACCAAATAATAATATAAGCAAAAATTTAAAAATTATTTCAAAGAAGGTAATAAAACCGATGAAAGAAGAAATTGAATTAAATTATTATTCAAGATCAGCAAAATTGAGGGTTGTGGAAAAGTTATGATTTTAAAGCACAAAAAAACCAAAATACTTATTTTATCGATAAGTTTTGTTTGTTTGTTATTAATGATTTTATTTGACTTAAGAAATAGTGTGAAAGATTTAAATAAAGAATTATTGCAAATTAAGAAAGAAACTATTAAAGAACACAATTTAATTAAGACTTTAAAATCTGATTTCACAAATCTTTCAAAACTAAGCCGTATAAATAAAATTGCTAAAGAAAAATTAGGGTTGCAAAAAACTAAAACTTATCAAATAAAAAAATTATCAGATTTTTACATTAATTAAAATTAAAATGTTAAATAAAAAAAAAAAAATAGAATTATTTGGCGACTTCAAAGAAAGAGTTATTAAAGCCAAATTAAGATTTTCATTTATATTATTCTTTTTGTTTTTTGGATTTTTTTTAATTACGTTCAAAATAATTAATTTATCAATTAGTTATAATAAAGAATTAGCTAATAATGTTTTTAAACGCAGTCAATCAATACCAGGGTTTAGGGCTGACATAATTGATAGAAATGGAGATTTACTTGCAACATCTATTATAAAGAATGATTTGGTAGCATATCCAAGAAAAATCAGAAAAAATAAAAAAATTATTTCAAAAGAAATTTCGAAAATCATAACCGATTTAACTTTTGAAGATATTTTTAAAAAACTTAATTCAGAAAAAAGCTTTGTACGTTTAAAAAGATCTATATCTCCAAAAAAATATAATGAAATTAGGAAAATTGGAGAGCCAAATATTTTTTTAGAAAAAAGATATGTAAGATATTATCCTCATCAAAAGCATGCCTCTCATATTCTTGGTGGGGTTAATATAGATAATCAAGGCATAAAAGGAATTGAAAATAAATTTGATAAAAAATTAAGAGATCAACATTTTGCTAAAAACGATAAACTGCAATTGTCGATTGACATAAATTTACAGAAAAATTTAGATGAACATTTAAATAACACAATAGAGAAGCATAGTGCAGAAGGAGGAGCCGGCATTATTTTGGATGTAAAAACATCTGAAATTTTGGCAATGAATTCATTACCTCAATTTAATCCAAATCAAATAAATAAAATGAATAAAAAAACGGAGTTTAATTATGCAACACTTGGCGTTTATGAGTTAGGTTCTTTATTTAAACCTTTAACTGGAGCTATAGCATTAGATAAAGATATTATTGCAGAAGATACAATCTATGATGCTAGAGAGCCATTAATTGAAGGAAAATTTACTATTCACGATTATAAACCAAAAAAAAGAAAGCTAAAATTCTCAGAATGTATTTTGTATTCATCTAATATATGCCTTGCACAAGTAGGTGTTGATATTGGAAAAAAAAATATGAAAGAATATTTTGAAAGGATGCGATTGACAACTAAACCAGAAATTGAACTACCTGAGATTGGAGAACCAATTTTGCCAAGTATATGGAGAAAAACTGACTTAATGAGCATGTCATATGGTCATACGATAGCAGTATCCCCACTGCAATTTGTTAATGCTTTTAATGCAATAATTAATGGAGGTAAATTTCAGTATTCCACTCTAATAAAAAAAGAAAATTATAACAAAAACTCTTCTACTGAAATAATTACTGAAAATACATCAAAAAGAATAAGAAAATTATTAAGGGAAGTAGTGGGGAATAAAGAAGGTTCAGGAAAAAATGCAAATATAAAAGGTTATTCAATTGGAGGCAAAACAGGTACTGCAATAAAAAATAAAGGAAAACGTTATACAAAAGAAGAAAATAGAGCCAGTTTTGTAGGTTTTTTTCCGAGTTATGATCCTAAATATATAGTTTTTATTATGGTAGATAATCCAAAAAGAATTAAAGAAACTTTTAATTATGCAACAGCTGGGTGGGTAGCAGCTCCTACAGTTAAAAAAATTATTAACGAAATGATACCTCGATTAGGAATTGAACCAGAGATTGATATTGTGGAAAATGAAACAAAATTATTACAACATGGAAATTTAACTTATTAACTTTAATATTAAAAAAAATTAGGAATTAAATTGTTACTTTCCAATGTTTTAAAAGATTTAAAAGAAAGAAAGAAATTAAATTTTAAAAAATTTAATCCTGATATTAAAAATATTTGTTGCGATTCAAAAAAAATTTCTAAAAATTCTATTTTTGTTGCAATTAAAGGACAAAAAGATGATGGGCATAAATATATTCGTGATGCTATTACAAAAGGTGCAATATTTATTGTAATAGAAAAAAAAGAAATAGAAAAAAATTTAAAAAATAAGATTAATTTTATTTATACAAAAAATTCAAAGTTTTTTTTATCAAAAATAGCAGCAAACTTTTATGAAAATCAACCAAATTATATTTCTGCTGTAACTGGTACTAACGGTAAGACTTCTGTAGCTTTTATTACAAATGAAATATGGAAAAATTGCAACATTAAATCTGCATTTATTGGAACTCTAGGTTTAATTTCAAACAAATATAAAAAAAAATTAGAATTAACAACAGAAAATAGCATTGAGATTCATAAATTATTATCAATTTTATATAAAAAAAAAATCAATAATATTTGTTGTGAAGCTTCTAGCCATGGCTTAGATCAGTATAGACTGGATGGTATAAAATTAGATGTAGCTGCTTTTACAAATATTTCACAAGATCATTTGGATTATCATATAAATTTTGAAAATTATTTTAATTCTAAAATGAGACTTTTTTTAAAAATTCTTAAAAAAAATGGTACTGCAATAATTAATTCAGATTTACCTGAAACAAAAAAAATATTAAATTTGTGCAAAAAAAGAAAAATTAAAACTTTTACTTATGGATATAATTCAAAAGATCTCAAACTTATTACTTATTACGAGCAAAATAATTTTCAAAAAATCATTATAAATCATAAAAATAAAATTTTTAGTTATTCAATTCCTACGATTGGAGATTTTCAAGTTTATAATAGTCTTTGTGCAATCTGTTTAACTTATTTCTCTGGTATTCCAATTGTTAAATGTTTAAAAGCAATAAAGAAAACTTCACAAATTCACGGCAGATTGGAAAATATAAAAATTCCAAAAAAAATGAAAAAAAAAATTTCAATTTTTATTGATTATGCACATACACCGGACGCACTAAAGAAATCATTAGAAACATTAAAAAAAAAATCATCTAAATTATCAGTTGTTTTTGGTTGTGGGGGTGATAGAGATAAAAAAAAGAGACCATTAATGGGAAAAATAGCTAATAGTCTTGCCGATAAGGTATATATAACAGATGATAATCCAAGATGTGAGTCAGCAAAAGAAATTAGAAAAGAAATTATTTCTAATTGTCCAAAAGCAATTGAAGTAAAAAATAGATATTCAGCCATCATGAGGGCTATTTCTTCTTGTGAAGAAGGGGAAAATTTATTAATCGCTGGAAAAGGTCATGAGAATTATCAAATAATTGGAGAAAAAATTTATAAATTTTCTGATAAAAAAACAGTTTTAAAAATATTAAAAAAAATATGAAACAAAAAAAATGGTCGCCTTTACAAATTAAAAAAGCTCTATCTTTAAGTGAGGAGATTAATAGTTCTATAAAAGGTATTTCTATAAATAGTAAAACATTAAAGAAAAATAATCTTTTTTTACCCTTAAAAGGAAAAAACAATGATGGACATAAATTTATCTATGAAGCTTTTAAAAGAGGGGCAAGTTTATCTTTATCGAATATAGAAGGGTATAAAAAATTTAAATTACAAAAATTTAAAAAAAAAATAATTTTAGTAAAGAATCCTATTTCGTCTTTACACCAGCTTGCGTCTTATTCAAGAAAAGAAATTAATGGAAAAGTAGTAGCTGTAACTGGTAGTGTTGGAAAGACCAGTGTAAAAGAAGCACTTTCTTTTATATTAAATTATAATAATAAAATTCAATCATCTACTGGTAATTTTAATAACCTAATTGGAATGCCAATTAATTTAGCTAATTTTAATAATGAAACTGATATTAGTATTTTAGAATTAGGAATGAATAAAAAAGGAGAAATAAAAAAAATGTCTGATATTTGTAAACCTGATATTGGATTAATAACAAAGATTTCTAACGCACATATTGGAAATTTTAATTCATTAAAGGATATAGCTTTAGCAAAATCAGAAATTTTTTTTGGTATGAATAAACTTGGAACCGCAATTTTAAATAAAAACGATCCTTATTATTCTTTATTGCAAAAAATAGTAAAAAATTTAGGTATTAAAAACATTATTACTTTTGGAGTTTCTAAAAATTGTGATATTAAATTGATTAATTTTAAATATAAAAATGAAAATTCTTGCAAGGTTTTTTTAAAAGTTTTTGGTAAAAAAATAGATTTTTATTTAAATAATTTAGGAGATCATTGGATTGAAAACTCTCTAGCAATAACATCGGTTATTGCAGCGTTAAACAAAAATGTAAATTATTTTATAAAAAAAATTTCAAAATTTAATGCTGTAAGAGGTAGAGGGGAAATAATAAATATTAGATATCAAAAGAAAAAAATTACTTTAATTGATGATTCATATAATTCTAGCCCAGAATCTCTTAAAGCATCAATTATTTTTCTTAATCGTCTAGGGAATAAAAGAAGAAAGATATGTGTTTTAGGAGATATGTTTGAATTAGGCTCATTTTCAAAACAATTTCATTTACAAATAAAAAAAATTTTAAAGGATAATACAATTTCTAACGTTTATACTATAGGCAAAGAAATGAAAAATTTATTTAATGCTTTACCAAAATCTTTAGAATGCAAACATGCCGAAAATTTAGATGAATTATTTTTATATTTGAAAGAAAATATTAAAAAAAATGATATTATTTTGTTTAAAGCATCAAGAGCAATACATTTAGATAAAATTATAAAAAAATTTTATTAGTTTAATATGCTTTACTATTTATCTTTATTATTTATCCAGGATTTCACTTATTTAAATGTTTTTAAATATTTAACTTTTAGATCTGGAGGAGCTTTATTAACTAGTTTAATTTTTAGCTTTTTATTAGCGCCTTTTATTATTAATTGGTTAAAAAAAAATCAAAGATATAAAAAAACTGTAAGAGAAGATTTACCAAATAAACACTTAATAAAAAAAAGAGGTACGCCAACAATGGGTGGTTTATTAATCTTAATATCATTTGTATTAAGTACCTTGCTTTGGGCAGATACAAAAAATTATTATATATGGATTGTTTTATCAATGACTTTTGGTTTTGGAGCAATAGGTTTTATTGATGATTACTTCAAATTAACTTCAAAAGATAAAAAAGGGCTTAAGGCTGGGACGAAATTAATTTTTCAATTTTTAATAAGTTCTATAATGCTATTTTTTTTATATAATTTGTTTGAGCATCAATTTATTAACACTTTAGCCATCCCATTTTTTAAAGATTATTTATTTGATTTGGGAGTTTTATTTCCAATTTTTGCTTTTTTAGTAATTATTGGTACATCTAACGGCGTCAATCTTACAGATGGACTAGATGGATTGGCAGTTGTTCCAGTAATTATAGCCGCAACTTGTTTGGGTTTAATATCTTATTTAGTTGGAAATAAAATATTTTCAGAGTATTTAAACTTATTTTTTATTGTAGGAACAGGCGAACTTGCAGTGCTAAGTTCTGCTTTAGTTGGTTCATGTTTAGGATTTTTATGGTTTAACGCGCATCCAGCAAAAATTTTTATGGGTGATACTGGTTCTTTGTCAATAGGAGCAGCACTGGGATCAATTAGTATAATTATTAAGCATGAAATTGTTTTATTTATAATAGGCTTTTTATTTGTCATTGAAACATTATCAGTTATTTTACAAGTTGCCTCTTTTAAATTTTTTGGTAGAAGATTATTTTTAATGAGTCCTTTGCATCACCATTTCGAGAAAAAAGGATGGCATGAAAATACAATTGTAATTAGATTCTGGATCTTAGCTGTAATTTTTGCTCTTATTGGACTTGCTACACTTAAAATCAGATAAAAAAAAATAATGAATTTTTTTTTAAATAAAAAAGTTGGAGTCTTAGGATTAAGTCGAACTGGAATAAGTTCAATAAAATTTCTAAAAAAAAAAAGTTTTGTTGTTTTTGGCTGGGACGATAATAAAAAAATATTATCAAAAGCAAAAAAAAAATTAAATATTAAAATTTTAAAAAACAGTAATTTAAAAGAAATGTCTTTTTTACTTACATCACCTGGCATACCTTCTTCAGGAAAAAAAAAACATTCTATTTTAAAACAAGCGGGAAAAAAAAAAGTTGAAATATTAAATGACATTGAGTTATTTTTTAGATTTAATCCTGAAGGAAAATATATTGGAGTTACAGGTACAAACGGTAAATCTACCACAGTATGTTTATTAAATCATATTTTTAAAAAATTAAGAATTAATAACAGTCTTAGTGGGAACATAGGAAAACCAGTTTTTGATTTAAAAAGATTCAAACAAAGTTTTAATATTTTAGAAATTTCATCATATCAATTGGAAGTAATGAAAAGAACAAGATTTAATGTGGCTGTTCTGCTAAATATTTCAAAAGATCATATTGATAGACATGAGAACTTTGAAAAATATATATCTGAAAAAATTAAGATTTTTAATAATCAATCTAGGAATGATATTTCAATTATTGGAGTGGATGATAAAACCACATCTTCTTTAGCAAAAAAATTAAAAAAAAAATTATGTTCAAAAATAATTACTGTATCAGGAAAAAATAATAAAGCCGATATTTGTATTAAAGATAAAAAATTAATAATTAATTTGAACCTCAACAAGAAAAGAATTTTAAAAAAAATCAATATAGAGCAATTTAGAAATTTTCTTGGAATGCATAATTATCAAAATATTGCAGCAGTTTATGCGGTAATTTTATCATTAGGTTTTTTTGATTGGATAAAAATTGCAAGTTCTATTAAATCTTTCAAAATTTTACCACATAGAGTGCAAAAAATAAGACAGATAGGTAATATAACATTTGTCAATGACAGTAAAGCAACAAATATTGATGCGACAGACCAAGCTTTAAAAAATTTTAATAATATTTATTGGATATTAGGAGGTAGGGCTAAAGAAAAAAATTTACAAAAATTAAAAAAACATTTTTTTAGAATAAAGCATGTTTGTTTAGTAGGTGAAACAAAGTTTTTATATGAAAAATATTTAAAAAATTTTTTAAATTGTACTGTTGTAAATAACTTACATGAAGCGGTAAAGCTTTCATATGATTTAGCAAAAAAAGAGATTAAAAAAACAAATCCTTCAGTTGTTTTGCTATCTCCAGCATGTTCATCGATAGATGAATGGAAAGATTTTGAAGATAGAGGTAATTCATTTATTAATTTTGTAAAACAAATTTAGAAAAAAATAAATGCAAAACGACCAACTAAACATATTTCTTTATAATTGGTGGAGAAGTATTGATAGAAATATTTTTATAACTACAATTATTTTAATAGTTATAGGTTGTTTGATTTCCTTTATTGCAACTCCATCTATTGCAATTAAATATGATTTAGAGCCATATTATTTTGTAAAAAAGCATTTATTTTTTACTCCTTTTACATTATTTTTTATTTTTTTTATTTCTCTATTTTCAAAATTAGGCATCAAACGCTTTTTTTTATTTATATTTTTTATTTCTTTTCTTCTTATTTTATACTCTTTTTTTTTTACTGGGATTGAAGTTAAAGGTGCAACTAGGTGGGTGTATTTTTTTGGATATAGTTTCCAACCATCAGAATTCTTAAAAGTATCTTTTGTCATAATATGTGCTTGGATTTTTTCTTCAAAAAATAAATTTAAATTAATAAATAATCAAATTTTTTCATTTATTTTATATTTATTTGTTTCAAGTTTAATCTTAAGTCAGCCAGATTTCTCAATGTTCGTTATAATTTCCTCTATTTATTTTGGCCAATTATTTATTAGTGGATTAAAGTGGAAATGGGTAATTGCTTGTTCAATATTTTTTTCTTTTTTTTCTTTTGCCTCTTATTTTTTTTTAAGCAATGTTAAAATACGTATTGATAATTTTTTTTATTCTTCTGGAGATAATTATCAGATATCAAAATCATTACAAGCAATAAAAGAAGGCGGGTTATTTGGTAAAGGCGGAGGAATGGGTACTGTAAAAGATAATCTTCCTGATGCACATACAGATTTTATATTTTCTGTTATTGCCGAGGAATTTGGCACAATTGGTTGCTTATTTATTATTTTTTTTTTCATATATCTTATTTTGAGTATTTATAAAAGAGTAAAAAATGAAAAATACCTTTTTATAATTTTAAGTGTATCAGGTTTAGCAATACAATTGGGTTCGCAGATTTTTGTAAATATTGGTTCAACAATAGGCCTTATTCCAACAACTGGAACTACACTTCCATTTATTAGTTATGGAGGATCTTCAATGATTTCAATGGCATTAAATATTGGTGTAATTCTGTCTTTAACTAGAGTAAATTATAAAGATAACATAGCGTCAGATGAAAAATAATTCTAAGATAGCAATAATTGCAGGCGGAACTGGCGGACATATTTTTCCAGCAATTTCTTTATTGGAGCAATTAATTGATGAAAAAAAAGAAATAATTTTTTTCTCTGATACTAGAGTAAAAAATATAATTAATGAACATAGAAATTTATTTAAAAAAAAGAATGTCATTTTTTATAGTTTTAAAATTTCAAGAAACTTTAAAGATTTTTTTAACTTTTGTAAGAATTTTTTTAAAATTTTTAGTTTAATAAAAAAAAATAATCCTAAGATTGTTATAGGTTTTGGAGGTTATACCTCTATACCTTTTTTATTAGTATCTAAAATATTGCTCAAACCAATAATTTTACATGAGCAAAATATTATTCTTGGTTTAGCTAACAAGATATTTTTTCCTCTTTCAAAAAAAATTATCTATGGATGGGGGGAAAAAAATAATAATAAAATTAATAAAAAATTTTTTTATATAAGAAATCCGGTAAGAAAAAGAATATTAGATCTAAGAAAAAAAATTAAATTTACAGCATATAAAAAAAAAATAATTATTTTAATTGTTGGTGGAAGTCAAGGAGCTAAAATATTCGATGATATAATACCAAAATCCTTAAATTTATTACCAGTCCAAATAAAAAAAAATATTGAAGTTTATCACCAATGTTCAAAAAATAATTTTGTTTCAGTAAAAAAAAATTATTCTAAAAATAAAATAACAAGCACTTGCAAGAATTTTTTTAATAATTTACCGGATATAATGTTTAAATCTCAATTTGTAATTTCTAGATCTGGAGCCTCAATATTATCTGAGATGACAGCATTAGGAAAAGCGCCTATATTAATTCCTTATAAATTTGCTAAAAATAATCATCAAGAAAAAAATGCTAAATGGCTAGTTGATAAAGGAGCCGGTACAATATTGTTAGAAAATGAATTAACAGCAGAAAATTTAAAAGACAAAATAATAACTTTTATAAAAAATAAAAAAAAATTAAAAGAAATGTCTAAAAATTCGTTTTCTTTAGGTGATAGCAAATCTTTAGTAAAACTTTCAAGAATAATTTATTAAAAAATATTTATGAAAATATTAGAAAAGAATATAAAAAATAAAATACATTTTGTAGGTATAGGTGGAATTGGTATGTCTGGTATAGCAGAAGTATTATTTTCTCAAGGATACGAAATACAAGGTAGTGATTTATTAAATAATAGTAATACTAAAAGATTAAAAAAAAAAGGTATAAAGATCTTTTTAGGACATTCACCAAAAAATTTAAAAGATGTAAACATTTTAGTGGTGTCGTCGGCTATAAAAAATAATAATTCTGAATTAAAATTTGCAAAAAAAAATAAAATCTTAATTTACAAAAGATCCGATATGTTAGCAGCTCTTATGAAATACAATGAAAGTATAGCGGTTACCGGTAGTCATGGTAAAACAACAACAACATCTCTAATATCATCAGTTTTAGAGAGCGCAAATCTTGACCCAACTACAATTATTGGAGGAATAGTAAATCAATATAAAAGTACAACTAGAATTGGTAAAAGTAACTGGATGGTAGTGGAAGCTGACGAGTCAGATGGAAGTTTAGTTAATTTGTTTCCTAAAATTGCAGTTATAACAAATATAAATAAAGAACATATAGATTTTTATAAAACTTATAAAAATTTAAAAAAATATTTTTTTTATTTTATCAACAACATCCCATTTGATGGGGCAGCAATATATTGTAAGGATAATTTGGATTTAAAACGTCTAATTTTAAAAAGTAAAAAAAAAAATAAAATTAGTTATGGCCTTCAAAAAGGCAGCGATGTTAGAGCTACAAATATTTTGATTAATGAAAAAGGATCTTTTTTTGATATCAATATAAAAAAAACAAATCTTTTAAAAAAAGAAGTAATAAAAAAAGTACAGTTAAATGTATTAGGAAAACATAATATACAAAATTCTCTAGCTGCAGTAACAGTAGCTAAGATATTAAATATTAGCACCTTTGATCTTAAGAATGCATTCAAAAAATTTAAGGGAGTAAAAAGAAGATTTACATTAGTTTGTAATTTTAAAGGAATTAGGATTATTGATGATTATGCCCATCATCCTGAAGAAATTAAAGCAACCTTAAATTTAACAAAAATTCTTAAACCAAAAAAAGTCATTGTTATATTTCAGCCTCACAGATTCTCAAGATTTAAAGATTTATATTTAGATTTTAAAAAAGTATTAAAAAACTGCGATAAATTGTATGTGGCTGATGTTTATGCAGCAGGTGAAAAAAGAATTAGATCTGTTAGCAAAGAAAATTTTGTAAATGACATGAATAAAAATAAAAAGAATTTTGCAAAGACATTAAATAATTTTAACTACTTACCAAAAATTATTTTAAATGAAGCTGAAAAAGGAGATATTGTTATTTTTATTGGTGCTGGGGATATATCAAAGTGGGTAAATGATTTACCAAATAAGTTAAACAAAATAAAATTTTAAAAATTGTTATGAATTCGCTACCAAAAATAAAAGGCACATATAAAAAGAATTTTCCTTTGTCAAAATTAACCTGGTTCCAAACTGGGGGCAATGCTCAAGTATTATTTATTCCTAAGAATTTATTAGATTTGCAGTTTTTTCTAAAAAATATAAAAAATACACCAATTACTATAATTGGCGGAGGTTCTAATTTATTAGTTCGAGATGGTGG
>Ga0315338_1002083_pt1 | contig 21344 bp, 16 predicted proteins | sample ASW8metaG_FD_204518 | JGI IMG/M metagenome (GOLD analysis project Ga0315338, IMG submission 204518) | Ammonia-oxidizing marine archaeal communities from Monterey Bay, California, United States - ASW #8 | ecosystem: Environmental > Aquatic > Marine > Coastal | place: USA: California | collected... | reverse complement strand
CCGTCTGCGACCTCTTCGGAGAAGAGGAATGCATGAACTATTTCAGCGCTGCAGGATATGATGCCAATTAAAGGCGACGCGCTCTAGCTATACCTTAATTAGCTTTTCGCCACACTTTCCCCATATCGTTGCTGTTGGGAATATCGATACTCCGCATTAGCGATGGGGCGAAGATCCACGCCGGCTTCCGTTCTGACGTCTGTCTGGAGCAAGGCGACCTGGACGGCGCAGCGGTATGGCGGCGGGTGCTGGCGGCGATTAAGGAGATGGTGAACACGGAGCCGGGCGATGCGGTTCACTAATGAACGGTATCGGGGATGTCGGGCATGCAGCGCCCGTACTTCGCGTCCTTGAGCCGCTTTTCGAGTACAGCCACAACACCGTCCCAACCTTCTTCTGCGAGGATAAGACAGATACCCATTATCAACATTGAACTACCGATATCTCTGTCGGCGATACCTGCCTGCTGGGCGTTGCGGATAGCGCGCGACTCGTCACAGGCAAGCCGGATCAAGTCGGGATTGATGTCGTAGTCGCTCAATGGATCAGCCCCGCCCTGAATTTAGCAATCACGTCGGCTTCATAATCGGCGAGTTCAGCTTTGATTTCCTCGTGGCTCATCGACTCCACCCGATCAGTCGCGCGGCCTTCCAGCAATTCCTTCAGACGCGCGGTTTCCGCTAGCGTCGTCGCTGTAGCACGCAAGTCCTGCGGCGTTTGGATACTGATCGGTGTCATTGTTTTGAGCCTGTCCAGCATTTCCCCGCACTGCACAATCAATGCGTCAACAGCACCCATGGCGTCCACACGCTTGTCCGCTTCCTGCTCGATAGCCTTCTCTTGCACGGATTCGGCGACTTTGGCGTCGTACTCGGCGACACGGTCTACCCACTTGTGGTGTCGTGAGAAGTACTTCAGGCCCGATAAGCTGGGGCATTCCGGGTCATTTGCGGATAATACGCGGTGTAGCTTCGATATAGACCTTGCGGGGCCTAGTCCCTGGTATGCCTCGAAGGCTGCTGTGGCTCTCGCGGACTCTTTTGCCATCACTTAACACTCTGTAAATATGGAGTTTAATTGAAAATATTTTCCATAATACAGGGTAGCAGAAAAGCGGATTCTTGGCAATGAACACATAAGGTTAAACTATATACCAGTTAAGTTTTTAGGTCGGGTTCCCAACATGTCGGCTATTGGGGAGACAGCGGAAGTCGATTTCGATCTGCGCGAGTTCGCTTCCTAGCCAAAAGCAGAAGTCAGAATGGGCGTCCGCTACGGCGTCACAGCGTCAGGAAGTCTCGTGCACATTCCTGTTTCAGCGCCGCGGGGGTGTCCTCGATCGGTAGCCTGGGCTTAGGTGCTACAAAATGAACGATACAGGGGGAAGAAAATTGACATTAGTCCCTCGACTTTTTACGGCAAGTCGAGCGCGGGCTACACAGCAAGGGCACCATCGGGTAGAGCCAACTGAACCCTATGGGCCACGCGCTGCCCCCAAACTCAAGCGATTTTGGCCAGTTAAGACGCTTTGTCGGCGGCCAGCTAGATACCTAATCCGAGTGTGGATCGTATTTTGATGGAATCGCTTTCGCGACCCAACGAACTTCGTGAAGCCGCTTTACCGCTTTGAAAACAGATCAGGTTATGTCGGAGAGGCGCGAAGCGCATCCGACATAACCTGTGATCTGATCTGGTTGATGTTATTCGCCCAGCGCTTTCAAAACTTTGGGCGGGGACATCGGCAGTTCATAGAGGCGTTTGCCAGTGGCATCTGCAATCGCGTTAGCAATCGCCGCCATGGCCGGCACAATAGGTACTTCGCCGACGCCCTTCACCCCATGGGGGTGATTCGGATTGGGGTTTTCGACCATCACTGTATCAATCGCCGGAAGGTCGGAGGCAACGGGCATGCGATAGTCGAGGAAGCCAGCGTTATCCAGGCTGCCGTTTTTGCCATAGATGAGCTCTTCATTCAGCGCCCAGCCCACGCCCTGGGCGACACCGCCCTGCATCTGGCCTTCGACATAGGACGGATGGATCGCCCGGCCGACATCCTGACTGGCGGTGTAGCGCAGAATTTTGACAGTCCCGGTTTCCGGATCGACTTCGACATCGACCATGTGTGCGCCGACCGCGCCCATGTGACCGGTCGTGTTCTTCGAAACAGCGGCCACGATCGGCCCGCCCGTCGCCCCTGCCTTCTTCGCCAGCTCCGGCAGGGTGAGCGGATCGAATTCACCGGCGTTCGGGCCGGCTGGATGTGCCGCGCCATCGCGCCATTCGACGGCTTCCGCCTCAATGCCCCAAATGCTTGCCGCCCGGGCCGTCAAGTCACTGATGACTTGTTCAGTGGCCTCGTTGACCACAATGCCGGACGCAAAAGTCACCCGGCTGCCGCCGGTGACGGCACTGATGCCAACATTGTTGGTGTCGCCGATCTGCGCTTTGATCTCGCGATAGTCGATGCCCAGTTTCTCGGCCACGATATTGACCGTCGAGGCGCGGCTGCCGCCGATGTCCGGGTGTCCGGTGATCGCCAACACGGTGCCATCTTCGTTGACGTTCAACTGAGCGCTGGACTCGCCACCGGCGTTGCCCCAATAGCCAATGGCGACGCCGCGGCCCTGGTTCGGTCCCAGTTCGGCCTGACTGTTGGGATGATTGCGGACCGCCTCGATGCATTCCACGATGGCGGCCTCGCCAATCTTGGCGCCGTACATGGTCGGCTTACCTGTGGGCAGGGCGTTGCGCAGACGCAGCTCCAACGGGTCGATGTCGAGCTTTTCGGCGATTTCGCTCAGAATCGCCTCGAACACATAGTTGCCTTGCGGCGCACCGGGGGCGCGATAGGCCGCGACGTTCGGGCGGTTGGAAACGACGTCCAATCCCTTCACGTTGGCATGCGGAATGTCGTAGCAGGTGAACGAAAAGCTGCAGGCACGGCCTACCGGAGAGCCCGGAAAGCAGCCGGCCTGGAAGTTGTAAGCGCCTTCCACAGCCGTCAGTTTGCCGTCTTTGGTGACCCCGACTTTCAGGCGTGCCGACATGCCGGCCGCTGGCCCGGTCGCGTTGAATACGTCCTCGCGGCTGTTCTGCATTTTAACCGGCCGACCGCATTTTTTGGACAGCACCATCGCCACCGGTTCGAGGTAGACGATGGTCTTGCCGCCAAAGCCGCCGCCGATTTCGGCCGGGATGGCCTTGATGTCCCCGGCCGCCATGCCCGCGACCTTGGCCGTCAGACTACGGACCATGAAATGTCCCTGGCTGCTGCTCCACACTGTGGACTGGGAATCGGGTTTGTAGCTGACAACGCAGGCCTGCGGCTCAATATAGCCCTGATGCACGGCGGCAGATTTGAAGTCGCGCTCAATCACCAGATCGGCCTCGGCGAAACCTTGTTCGACATCGCCGGTTTTGACCACCTGGATGTTGGAAATATTGGTTGGCCCCTCGATCCCGTCGGTTTTCAGCCAATCGTGCAAAATCGGCGCGTCCGGCGCCATCGCCTCGTCGACGTCGACGACATTTGCCAGCACTTCGTAATCAACCTCGATCAGTTTCAGCGCGGCTTCGGCAATGCTTTTCGAGACTGCGGCGACCGCCGCCACAGGATGGCCATGGAAGAGAATTTTCTCCCGGGCCATGCAACCGCGGGCAATCCAACGCATATCGTTCGGACCCGACGGCAGCGGTACGTCCAAAGGCAGCAAGGCAAGGTCGTCGCCGGTCATCACCGCCATCACCCCATCCAAGTCTTCCGCCTTGGAAGTATCGATTTTCTTGATCAGCGCGTGGGCGTGCGGGCTCCGCAACACTTTGCCCCAGACCATACCGGGCATGGTGAAATCAGCCGCGTATTGCGCCGAGCCGATGACTTTATCGACGCCGTCGGGCCGCACAGTACGCTGGCCGATCCATTTATTCTTAGGCGATATGACATTCATTTTTTCGTTCCTTATCCGCAAAGGTCACTGATTAGGCCACCGAAGCCTGTCGTTTGAGTGCCGAAAACACCTGCTAGGTTCGGGCGGCGCGGCAGGTGCGGGCTATCGAAAACACGGACGAACCATAGTCGTCGAGAACATGGGCAGGCAAGACGCCGCCCGAGAGTAGCCATTTGGTGGTGATGAAGTACCTTCGGCATCGGGCAGCGCGATTCTGGAAGAGCGAAATGCCCTGACCTTATGGCCACGAGCGCGCGCTGCAGCGCGATCCCGAACGCCAACGACCAAGCGCCAGTCAAATCGCAGCGGAGGACGGTTGATTTATTCAGCGTTCCCCCGTTTCTCCGTTACCGTCCGGCGACGCCGCCCTATCTCGGGCACCACGAATATAGGGGAGCGTATTCACCCCTTGAGCCTATCATGGGTTGAATGTTAAACATGAGCCGTGCTGCCCCGCCCCGAACATCTCCTGTCCTCTGATGAATATGCCAAATTCGAGCGCGACGGCTATTTCGTTGTGCCCGGCGCCCTGGCCGGGGAGGTGGTGGAGGAACTGGTCCCCCTGGTCATGGGGATCGACGCTGAAGAGCGGGCGGCCCATCAATCGCCGCCGCGGGAACGCATGAACCACTATGACGTGATCGGCCGGGACCCGGCGCTGGTGGCGCTGTTGGACCTGCCCAGCACTTTTCACAAAGTCTGGGGCCTGTTGGGCTGGAACATACAGCTCTACCACAGCCATCTGACGGTGAACCCCGCCGCTGATCCAGCACGGACAGGCAACGACCTGAAGCTGGGCTGGCACCAGGACAGTGGCCAGCTGAATGGCGATCTGGAAACCTCGCCCCGGCCGCGCATCTCCCTCAAGATCGGATATTTCCTCTCCGATACCTCGCAAACGGGCCGGGGCAATTTCTATGTCCTGCCCGGCAGCCATCTAGAAGACGATTTCCCCGGCCCCGACCGCAAGGCCCTGCCCCCCGGCGCCGTGCCGGTCCGCGTCAACCCCGGCGATGCCGTGTTCTTCGACCGCCGTCTATGGCATTCGGGCAGCGACAACCATTGGCACGACCCGCGACTGGTACTGTTCTATGGCTACAGCTACCGCTGGCTGCGCCCCCGTGACGACATGCAGGTGGCCCATTTGCTGGACGATTGCAGCCCGATCCGCCAACAACTCCTCGGCCACAGCCCCACGGGCGGCCGCGGCTTCACCTCCCCCACGGATGACGATGTGCCCCTCAAAGCCTGGATCGAAACCCACCACCCCGGTTTCAGTAGGGCCAATGACAGGTTACTAATAACCCCAAAAGAAAACTAAACCACTACCGGCTAAAGCCGGAAGGTTTGATGTAGCGACCGACTTGAAGTCGGTCTTTTCAACAGGTGCATGCTCCGCATGCAAGTAGACTTTGTTTACCTACCAGGAAAAAGAGTCGCGAGAGAATCCCCGCAAATTGCCAGTGGTGCCGGTTGCCACGGCGTTATGCGAAATTGGTACTGAAACATTGCGGGATGTTTCGAAAACTTGAGGTCTGAAATGGGGGGAAGACCGGACGTGGGTCGGGAGTACCCGCGACAGCCGCTTTTAGCCAATTCAAGACATCGATCCGGCTCTGTGAGTAGACTACCCCTACCTGGGTAAGTGGAGGGGAGACAGGTTGATGAACTCAACAGGCAACACATCGTACCAGCTTGAAGGAAATGCCGCTGAATTGTACGAGAAGTACACCGTGCCAACGGGCGCGGGGCCGGCGGCCGAGCGCCTCCTCGAGCACGTAACATTGAAACCGACGGATCGCGTCTTGGATGCTGCCTGCGGCACTGGGATTGTTGCGCGGCTCGTGGCGCAGGCTGGCACGCAGGTTGCGAGTTTGGTCGGCCTCGACTTGAACCAAAGCATGCTGGATGTCGCCCGCTCGCTGGAACCGAAAGCGAGCTTTCCAATCACTTGGGAAAACGGCGACCTTTGCGCGTTACCGTCACCGGACTCAACATTCGATGTCGTACTATGTAATCACGGCTTTCAATTTGTCCCCGACAAGCCTGCCGCTCTAAATGAGATTAAACGTGTGCTGTGTGATGGAGGCCGTTACGCCTTCACAGTGTGGAGCGCGGCGCCACCGATGAATATAGCCATCGCGGACTCGGTGCGTCAGCACATCGGTGATGAACTCGTCAAAAGCGTGCTCGCACCTTTCTCGTTTCGAGACGCGGCGGTGATCAACCAACTGGTAGTCGATGCGGGGTTTGAAAATGTGAGCATCGAAGACATTGCATTCACTCGCCGCTTTCCCGCAAACCCAAGTGTCGGCATGGATGTTATAGAACGCTCAGCGTATGCGAATGATGTAGCGGCAGCTACCGAGGCGGCCCGCGTTGCTATCTCGCAGGAAGTCTATCAGGCGATGCAGCCTTACCGTGAAGGCGACGAACTTGCCGAGCCGATCAGTAACTTCCTGGTGCAAGCGACGAAAGTACGATAGGCAGAAATCGTTTCCGCCGATGCGATTGACTATACTCCGCTCGGCTTGCGCCCCTTGATCGCGTTCGCCCAAGCTGCATAGCTGATCCGTCCCGCTCCGTCCGCAGGCAGGCGCTTACGCATACGTGTCCGCAATTCCTCGACATCGGCTAGTGCCAAGGCGGTAATCACGGACCAAAGAATTGGGTGTTTGATCGTTGTCGTCCAAAATTCTTCGAAATTCGGGAAGCTTCGTTCCACTGTGATCACCTGTGTCTCAATTGCTTCCAATCCCGCCCCGGCCCATAGCACCCGCAGTGCGTCCATGCTTGATGACTCAACACTTGGCGGGTTCATCATAGAAATGCCCATTCCGAGCAGTTCGGCGGCGAACGGGTTGGCGGGCCCTCCACCTTCCAACAAATCCCAAACGTAGGCCGAAACCGTTCCGCCTGGCTTCACTACCCGCGCCATCTCTGCGACACCTTGCGCTGGCTTGGGCACGAAGAACAGCACCAGCGCCATCACGGCCGCATCGAATTCGCTATCCGAGTAAGGCAGTGCCATCGCATCCCCCTGGCGGAACACTGCCAGCCGCGCCGCCGGTCGGGACCGCGCGAATTCTAACTGCTCCTCGGACGGATCGATCCCCTGCAATTCCGATGGTGCGCAACGCTCGATCAACGTCTCGCTGAATACGCCATTGCCGCAGCCGATATCAGCCCATACAAGGCCGGGGCTCGGTGCCAGCCAATCAATGAAGACCTCCCCCACCATCCGACTCCAGACCCCCATCATCTCTTCATAGGAGGCGCCATCATTGAAACGAATTTCCGGTGCGGCCATAAATGTATCCCTCCGCCAAGCGCGCTTTAGCGCTGACATTTCACCTGCTTCGGCTGACGATTATGCAGAAGTTAACACACCCTCAACGAGCCCGTCGCATGCTCTCGGGGCGGAGCCGGATGTATGTCTCCTGTGGGTCAAAACTCCCCGTCAACAGGCATCCCGCGTCACGCCCGGTGTTGGGAGAAAGCAGAAGCAAATCCGCTGAAAGCCGACATCGTCGTGGGCATGTCGGCTGTTGAGGGAACAGCAGAAGTCGATTTCTGCGAGCCTGACAGCCGCTAATAGCCATGAAGAGGCATTCGGCACGACTCGTTGCTGCGCGTAGATTTTCCGAAGCCGTGCCGCTACACTTCCTCAATGGTGGAGGACACTCAACGCAGGCTAGCGGCAATCGTATCTGCTGATGTCGTCGGTTATTCGCTCCTTATGGGCGTGGATGAAGCCAGGACGCTGGCCGCTTTGCGTGCTCACCGCACGGAGTTGATCGATCCGTTGATCGACCAGCATAGGGGCCGGATCGTCAAGGTTATGGGCGATGGTCTGCTTTTGGAATTCCCGTCGGTGGTCAACGCCACACAGTGCGCAATCGAAATTCAAAAAGGAATGGCTGATCGAAATGATGGGATTGACCAAGACCAGCGAATTATCTTTCGTATCGGCGTCAATCTCGGTGACATCATCATTGAGGGGGAGGATATCCTCGGTGATGGCGTGAATGTGGCCGCCCGCCTTCAGGAGATAGCTGAACCCGGCGGCGTTTCAATCGCGCGGCGCGTATATGAAGAAGTGCAAGATCGGCTCGATGCATTATTCGAAGACACCGGCGAACAGACACTGAAGAATATCGCCCGGCCAATACAGATTTGGCGCTGGTCTACCACAGGTGCGTCCGCTGTTACCGATCAGGAAACTGTCGATGATGACTCATTGCCCTTACCCGACAAGCCGTCGATCGCTGTGCTGCCATTTGACAATATGTCAGGAGATCCAGACCAAGAATTCTTTGCGGACGGCATTACAGAGGACATCATCACAGCGCTCTCGCGCTTCCCGAACCTCATCGTGATCGCCCGTAATTCATGTTTTACTTACAAGGGCAAGCCCGTGAAGGTGCAGGATGTCCGCCGAGATCTAAGCGTACGATACATTTTGGAGGGCAGCGTTCGTAAGGCGGGGAGCCGGGTCCGAATTACGACACAGTTGATCGACGCGGAGAGTGGAGACCACATCTGGGCAGAACGATTCGATCGCGAACTTGACGACATCTTCGCGGTGCAGGACGAAGTAACAAGCCGGGTCGTTGCGACCATCCCCGGAAGACTCGAGTATGTTGATGTAGAACGGACCCGGCGCAAGCCGACAGAAAACATGGCGGCCTACGACTACCTCTTGCGCGGCAAGATTCACCATCAGCGCGGAACAAAGGAAGACAATCGGGCGAGCCTGGAGGCGCTCAACGCCGCGCTCGAACTCGATCCCAACTATGCGCACGCACACGCCTGGAAGGCTTGTTCCTTATCGCAAAGCCTCATAAGGCGCTATACTGAACCGGAAGGCCTCTACGATCAGATCATGGAAGAGGTGCAGACCGCCATTTCGCTGGATCCCCAAGACACTGACAGCAATCGCCTCCTCGGCGAAGTCCGTTTGGCGCAGCGTGACCTCGATCAGGCCGAGATATACAACGAAAAGTGCCTGAAGATGAACCCAAACGACCCGAAGATCGTCGCCCAGAAAGGCGAAATCTTGATTTGGCGTGGCTCGACGGAAGAGGGTGCGGCATGGGTTGAAAAGGCGATAACCGTGGATCCCTTCGGCGCCGAGGAGTACGTCCACCTTCTCGGACACGCTTTGCATATGCAGCGGCGCTACGGTGATGCGATGGCGGCCTACAATCAGACCGTTCCGCACAGTCACACGGAACATGCCTTTTTAGCATCGTGCCATGCCTATTTGGGCAACGACGAGGCCGCGAAGACCCATGCGGTGGAGCTGTTGAAGTTCGTGCCCGACTTTTCCATTGCGAAGTACATCGCGGGCCTTCGTTACGCGGAGGAAAAGGATCGCGCGCACCATCGCGAAGGCCTTGCGAAGGCTGGGCTACCTGAATGACGGCACACTCATATCCCGAATGCGGGGCTGTAGCCTCGCCAAGGAAACGTTTAAAAAATCTAGGGTAAACGCGTAAGAGGCGGCAATGCAAACCTATGTATTCACTCGTGGACTCGATTACGATTCGATTGTAGCGACGTCGGAACGAGTCGCGTGGACAGTCGATGAAATCTACCAGGATCGGCTGTTTGACGCGTCCAAACGCATTGTGCCGGATTCATGGGTTCAAACCCGGGATTTGGACTTCCTAAACGAGCAGGAACAACTGACACTTAACCATATCCGCGCCTTTAGCTATGTCCATATGTTCAGTAATTTCGAGGAATTTATCCCGCTTCATTTGACGGGCCTTGCCCAACGGGATTGGCATGACAGTCGCGGACATTTGCGGGCCTTGATGCGCTTCGGCGACGAGGAAATGAAGCATCAGCAGCTTTTTATCCGCGCGGAAGCCGTCTTGGAAGAATCCTGTGGCTGCACCTTCGGCCGGTATTTCGACGCTGAAAAAACACGCGTCACGGCGCTGACCAAGGCGTTTCTCGAATTTCCGCCGCTACCGCGCTTCCTACTGCTCTCGGCTTTTGAATGGGGAAGCCAACGTCATTACGTCGATTCCATCCGGGATCAAACGGGGGACGGCGCCGATGACCTTTACGCAGATATCTTGAAGGCTCACTGGATCGAGGAAAGTCAGCACACCAAGACCGGCGGCCTCGAAATCGAGCTGTTGGCCCGTGACATGAGTCCCGAAGAACTCAGCGCGGCGTTCGAAGAAATACAAGGCCTTGCGGCGCTCGCAGATGAAGTCTTCGTCGGTCAGGTCGAACAGGAGATCAAAACCTTCCAGGAACTCTCCGGCCGCACACTTTCGGATGCGGAGGCAAAAACGTTATACGAAGTCCTATACCGGTCGACTGGCGAGATTTGGGTTGAAGTCGGCATGACCCATCCGAGTTTCATGAAGATGGCGCGCGAACTTTCCAAAGATGGTGCCGCTAAACTTGGTATTACCTAAGTCCTGATTAGCGCGTTGGTAATCCGGAAGTCAGCGGTGGGGTGTCGGGCGTATCGAAGCCTTCCGTGAACCAGCCATGGATCGACGCCAGCACGTCACGCGCCTCGGTAACCTTGCCCTGTTCATGCCAAAGCCTGGCTAGGTTGGTGGCGGCGCGCAACTCCAGCGCTTTAGCTTTCTGCTGGCGGGTGGTGTCAAGCGCCTGACGAAAACACGCTTCCGCTTCCTCGCGATAATTCCCGGGACGCGCCAGCAGCAATATACCGGTAAGCTATGGCATCGGCCTCACATGTCCGGGTTGGGTCATAAATCCCCGTCAGCCAGCATCACCCGGCACTTCTGAAGCTGCGGGATAAGCGGACGAAATTCGCTCAAAAGCCGACATCGTCGCCCGGAGGTCGGCTTCTGGGGGAACAGCGGAAGTCGATCCGGAACGCCGCGAGTTCGCTTCCTAGCCACAAGCGGACTCAAACCAATTCGTCTAGCAGCGCCTTCGCTTCTTTCAAATCAGGCGTATCGAAGCCCTCGGTGAACCAGTCGTATATCGGCTTAAGGATGCTTATTGCCTCTTCGTTTTCGCCGGCATCGGACATAAATCGCGCGAGGCTGGTCGCACCGCGCAGCTCCAGCGCCTTCGCTCCTAAGCATCGACTGACAGTAATTGCTCGCCACAGCTGATCTTTAACCTCGCGAGGCGCGACACGCCCCTGACGCCACAAGAAGTCTCCACGAAGCCGATGCAGTTCGGCTTCCCAATATCGCTCGCCAGTCCGCTCTATTACATCAAGCGCTTCCTTGACTGTCTGGAGGGCGCTCTCATATTTGCCGTTTGCAGCGTTTGCTTCTGCAATTAGAGACATATCCAGTGGCGAGGGGACATTTGCTCGACCCTCGAGCCGTGCGTCCGTAGCTTGTTGTATTTGCTGGAGCCCATTCACGACATCGCCAAGAACAACCTGAGACCAACCGCGCCACGTTTTGCCGAGAGCAGCGTAAAGCTGCAAACCCATTTCGCTAGCGAGTTCGATTAAACGGTCAGAGCCATCCATAACTATTTGCGGCTCGCGCCGCATGATGCTGTGCCTGACGGACATCATACACGCATGCACGCGGTTAATTTTGTGCGGCAGCTCTTCAGCGAGAGCCAATCCAAGTCGGTTGTGCGTTTCCGCGCGTTCGGGCCAGCCGGCGAGCCAATTCATCAGCGCACTTTGGACATGACCACAGACGCAAGGGTCGTGCCCGCCATATTGGAATGTATGGTCGCTATGGGCGGACCTGTCATAGAGTGCGATACCTTTTTCGCAGTGCTCGATGGCTGGCGCTATTTCACCCGTGATGGGATCGTAATCCCGAGCGCCTTCGCGGTCTTGAGGTTGATCATCAGATTGAACTTGGTCGGCTGGGGGAACAGCAGAAGTCGTTTTGGATCGGCGCGAGTTCGCTTCCTAGCCAAATGGCGACATTCTTTCCGTCGCCAATTCTGTCTTCACGCCGCCCTTTCGGGGAGGTGACGGATTTCTTTACAATTTTTAAATGCCGTCGATTTCGCCAAGTTGGCAAAGTAACCCATTGTTATTACCGGGTTTGTTTCGGTGGCGAGGTCGGACACGCCTTGAATCGGCATTTAACGTGTCGGAATTCTTTACACCTCGCAAGTCTGTACGCAGTTAAAGAGTTGAAATGGCGTGTTAAATTTTTTGGTATAAAACTTGCTTTAGTTACTTAAAAACAAAAACCATCTTCACCGGGAGGTAACCAACAGGTGCAGCAGCATGAATGCGTTCTTGTTAGTCTGGTGTGCGGGGTGGCGGCATTAATTGGCGGTTGCAATACGGCGCTCGCCGTACCCTTTGAAGTTTTCAACGAGGATTTCAGTAACGGCTTGTTGCCTGCGGAATTTTCGGGCGCTGGTAATGTTGTCGACGCGCAGAACTACGTAGGAATCGGAGAATTCGCGGACAACTTGCTTCACAATAATACCGGGGGTCCGCGAGGCACAGCCGGTTCCAAGACTACATTGACGCTGACAGGGCTTCCCGCGCACGACTCATTAAGCCTGGGGTTCCTGCTTGGAATAATCGACACCTGGGACGGCGACGATATACAGCGGTCAAAGCTGGGGGCCCCCGACATATTTAACGTGACGGTAAACGGAATTTCGGCTTTTTCCGAAAGCTATACGAACAACGACCTGGACGGTCAGTCGGCGCCAATCTCGAATCAGATCGCCGATCATGTCAGCAATCTGTTCGATGACGGGGGCGGTGCGGGAAGCGCCGATTCCGGCTACGACATGAGCCAGCTCGCGAATTTCCAGAACATCGCGCATACGGACAATACGCTGACGATTGAATGGTTCGCCAACGGTGAAGGATGGCAAGGCGGCCTCGACGAAAGCTGGGTAATCGATAACGTAGTGGTAACGGTCAACACGACGAATAACGGTGGCGACGGTGGAACCGGTGGTGATGGCGGCACCGGCGGCGATGGTGGCACCGGCGGCGATGGTGGCACCGGTGGTGATGGCGGCACCGGCGGCGATGGTGGCACCGGTGGTGGTGGAGATAGCGGGCCCGTCGGAGGATTCGTCGGCGATGGCGGCGACACCAGCAACCTGCCAGAGCCGCTCTTGACCGCGGAAGCCTCGGCCCGGCATGGAGATGATGGTGGCGGCACAAGCAGCGAGGCTGACAATCCACCCGCTTTGGTGGTTGCAATCCGCACGGCCAATGAGCCGCCGGAAGACCAGAACCTTGAAGATTTCGATTTCGGCAATTTCGATGGTAGTTCCGCGAGAGCCGAGGCCCTTTCAACCAATATTGTGCCACCGACCGTCGGTTCGATTGCTTACGCAGGTGGTGATGCTGGCCGCTTTGATTTCGGTGCAAATCCGAACGGCAGTCTTGAGGCGAACTGCGATCCAACGACGCAGGAGTGTGTTTTTACCAAGGAAGCATCAGCGAGCGCGAGCGTCACGACCTATTTCCGACCGTTTGTGGAAGACGTAGCCAATCCTCCAAGCACTATCGATCTTGATTTCGATCTGACATTTGATGGAATCTTGGATTTAGCGTTTTTCCGCGACGACTTACCATTAGAATTGGCAGACGCCTTCGCCGCAGTCGAGTTGACAGCAAGGCTTCATCTCCAGGACGGTACGACTATTGATCTTTTCAATGGTGGCGCCCGCCTGGAACGCGACGCACCCGGTGCGCCCGTGCTCACCTTTACTGGAGATATGCCGAGCGATAGTGGCAGGGATATCGTTTCGCGGTTTGAGACCGTGCCGAACCTAGCGTTCGACTTTTCGGTTATCGTCGATGATACCTTGGTTGAAATCCCGATTCGGGACGATCCGATAAAGACCGGGCCAACATTGTTCGAATCCTTTGCAGAGTTGATCGACGCGGAACTTCATTTCGAGGATGTGGCGACGATCTCACCTAACTCGACATACGCCCTGGAGTATAAGCTGAGTGTCGAGGCGTATTCGGAGGTTTTCCAGTTCTTTGGTGCAATCGACCCTGCATTTTTTGAGAATCCAGACGAATTCTTGGAAAGTTGTGATCTTATTCTCGTCTTCTGCCAGGTTGACCTGGATACCTTCCCCGATCTCGATCTTTTCGTTATTGATATCTCCTTCGCAGAAGCAAATTTTTTGAATACTGCGCAGGTCATCCCGACAACAACCACAAGCGGCATCAGCTTCATTGAAGTTGACGAGAACAGAAGTCCGTTGTCTGCCACCAGCGTGCCAGAGCCGTCCGGTTTTCTGCTTTTCGGCATGGGATTATTCGGACTGGCTGTCGCTCGGCGACGCAAACGTCTAAGCCCTTGGAAGTCCGAGTAGGGTCATAAATCCCCGTCAGCCGGCATCGCCCGGCACTTCTGAAGCTGGATGCAAGCGGACGGAAAACCGCTGAAAGCCGACATCATCGGCGGCATGTCGGCTGTTGAGGGAACTGCGGAGGCACTTAGGGGGGCCGTGAGAGCTGCTAATAGCCTGGAGAACATTGGGGCTGATTCGACGACGAGCTCATTTATTCAGGTAAGCCAGCCTTACGGAGACCTTCGTCGATACGATCGAACTCTGTAGGGTCCTTGTAAGGTAAAGTCTGTCTGCGATGTTCCAGTGAGTAATCCGGGTTTATTCGTAATACTTCTGCCCATTGAAGCTTTGCTTCATCGATTTGTCCAAGGTGACCATGGGTCGCTGCCAACAAAACCCGCGAAATATCAGTATTCGGCTTGAGGATCAGGCGTCGTTTGAGAAGTTCCGCTGCTTCTTCGTACCGGCCCAGCTGAAAATTCGCCAGCGCCAGCCAATGCAATCGAACGTCGGGATAATACGGATCGAGGCGAATGCCGAAATCGATCAGCTCGATCGCTTTCTCTGAGTTTCCAGCGTAATGATACGCGTTGCCAAGTCCATTATGTGCCGCGGCGAAGTTTGGCTCGAGCGAGATGGCTCTTTCAAATTCCGCGATGGCCTGATCGTGTTGCCTCTTCCAGAGGCAAGCAAAACCCATTGCGAGATGGCCCCACGGATCGATTTCGTCCAGCGCGATGGCTTTTTGCGCAATTTCATAGGCGTTTTCTAGAGCCTGACCGGCTGTCTCGTTCCATTGATTGGCGTAGTTTATTGCCTGAGAAGTGGAGAGATGAGCATGCGCGGTTGCATAGTTGGGATCGAGCTCGATCGCTCGCTTTAACAGGGCTTGAGCCTGGGCGTTTCCCTCCTTCGAATACAGCCGATGCTGTTCGCGGCTACGAAGGACGTAGTCGTATGCTTCCAGATTGTCCGTACCCTTGGATTTGAGGCGAATCCGCTCGTCCCCAGTCAGTTTGACAGCCATAGCCGAGACGATTTCCTGAGTTACCTCGTCTTGTACGGTGAATATGTCTGTTAGGTCCCTGTCAAATCGCTCGGCCCACAGATGCGCATCGGTCCCACCATCGATCAGCTGTGCTGTGATTCGTACCCTGTTACCAACCTTACGGACACTTCCTTCGATGACATACCGCACCCCTAATTCTTCGGCGACATCGGAAACGTTCACGGCCTTACCTTTGTAGGTAAAGCTGGAGTTTCGGGCTATCACGAGTAACTGGGATAGTTTGGACAATGAGGTAATGATGTCTTCGGAAATACCGTCAGCGAAATATTCTTGATCCGGATCGCCCGACATATTTGCAAAGGGCAGGACGGCAACAGACGGTTTGTCTGGCAAAGCGGGTGAAGGAGTTGTTTTAGACACTGCAGTGATTGTGCTGGTCGGTGGCCAAAACCAACTACGCACCGGTTCCGTAATATTTTTAAGGATTCTCTCACCGGCGTCCGAGAAGGGCAGGTTCAGCTTGCCGCGAAGCTCACGATGCGCGCCTTCGGAGATCGCAACACCGTTGGGTTCGGCGATTTCCTGCAAACGGGCTGCGACGTTCACGCCATCACCGAATAGATCGCCATCCTCGACAGCAACATCACCTATGTTGACGCCGATACGTAATGCTATGCGCTGGTCTTGCGGCATATTCGCAGACCGATCCGGCACGGCCTCTTGAATTTCTACAGCTGCGGAAACAGCGTCCACAACGCTTGCAAACTCTGCCAGCAATCCGTCGCCCATCAATTTGACAATTCGACCACGGTGGCGCTTCAGCGTCGGCTCGACTAATTCTTTTCGGAGCGCGCGCAAAGCGGTCAGCGTTCCAGTTTCGTCCGCGCCGATTAAGCGCGAATAGCCAACCACATCCGCCGCCAATATCGCTGCGAGCCTTCGCTCCACCTGCTTCCCCCGAAGATCGTTGCCAATCTGCTCCGGATGCTAAGGCACAGCATCAATTATGCCCAGCGCCAACGGCAGCCGAGGTCTGCTGTGGGTCAAAACTCCCCGTCAGCCAGCGTCGGCCGGTACTTCTGAAGCTGCGGGATAAGCCGACGTAAATCCGCTGAAAGCCGACATCGCCGCCCGGATGTCGGTAGCTGGGGGAACAGCAGAAGTCGTTTTGGATCGGCGCGAGTTCGCTTCCTAGCCATTACCGGTCATTCCGCGATCTCTAGTTATTTTCGAGGCAACCTTCTACTATGGCTTAATTTGGATGTCAGCAGTTTCGATAGACAACAATATTAATCGCCAATTATTCTTCTTTTGTTTTCTGCGTGGATTAGAAAGAGGTTGAAAAATGCTCGGCAAGACTGTCAAGGCCCTACTAGTATCAGTGTTTTCAGTCTGTATTTTGCAGATTTTGGCCTCTGTCGGAAACGCGACCCTTATAGGTGACCGATTCGACTGCGATAATTCATTCAATTTTCTTCAACCTGGTAACGTGTGCGAAACCTCTAGTGGTACCTCGAATATTCTTATTGGTGCAGGAATAGAGGTCACGACCATTAATTTTGAAGTAGATATCGATGCCACAAGCATAACGATGACGAATGTCGGCCAATCTGACATAGCTTATACCTTAAGCAGTAATACTATTGAGTTTACTAGCTTGGATTGGGTAGATTTGCCGTTGGCTGTTATTACTGGATTTACTCTAGAAACGGACGTGAGCGGCTTTGACACAGGGAATGTCACGACTTCGGACCACGGTGTGACACTGTTTGTGAACGAAGTGTGGCAAGCGGGCGAATTTATTAAAGTGAACCTGGAAACCTCTCACGCTGTTCCCACCCCTTCTACATTGGCACTCTTTGGTCTCGGCCTTGCAGGATTGTGCATTCTTTCTCGTCGCCGCAGGCAAGAGCGTGCCAGCTAGTTTTTCTATTCCTAGAACGATATAGCAGTCTTTTAATGTCATCGTGATTTCTTTGATGTCGCATTCGGGTCATAAATCCCCGGGAGCCGGCATCGTTCGGCACGTCTGAACCTGCGGGATAACCGGAAGCAAATCGACGGAAAGCCGACATCACCGGCGGCATGTCAGCTGTTGAGGGAAGAGCGGAAATGCCGAGGGATAGGCCGTGAGGACCGTTCGTAGCCATCAACAGACTCTTGCACTGCAGCATTCTTAGAGCACTCGACCATTAAAAGTTCGTGCTGCAGCGTGTTGGCTTCCTTCCAATTAAGCATATCTTCGCCGCGCGTAGATTTACCGAACATGCGCCGTTACACTCTCCCCATGGTTGAGATAACTCAGCGTAGATTGGCGGCAATCGCGTCTGCTGAAGTCGTTGCTAAGGGGGAGAAGAATGACCGAGGAACTACCTCGTCGAGAGACTCATTATTTTACCACTGTTTCCGATTCCGACCGTTGGGAAAATTTTGTGGGCCGTGACACCGATATTTTTCTCTGTACACCCCCCAAGGCCGGCACCACTTGGACCCAGACCTTGTGCTGCCTGCTGCTGTTCGGCTGGCGTGACTTCGACATTAGGCCCTCCGACATCTCGCCCTGGTACGATTCGACCTTCGAGCCGGTCGAAGCGATAAATGCGTTGATCGAAGCGCAGGATCATCGCCGCCTCATTAAGACCCACACGGCCTTGGATGGCATTCCTTACAGTTCTCGACGGACATACGTGACCGTCTATCGAGATCCACGCGATGTGTATTTTTCCTGGCTCAACCATAGGGACAATGTCACAACCAACGATTTTTCGATCAGTCCGGAGGACGATATATCCGCGCCATTCAGGGAATGGGTGCAAGCGCCGGCCGGCAATGGCGGCCCTGCTAGCGGCTCACTGGAGAGGTTCATCGTTCACTTCAAGAGGTTCAAACGGTTCAGCCATTTGGCGAATATTCACTTTTTTCATTATTCGGACATGAAACGGGATCTGCCGGCCGCAATTGCCGGGTTGGCCCGCGCACTTGGGATCGAAGTCACCCAAGACGATATCGCGCAAATGTCCCGCATTACCGATTTTCAGAACATGCGAAAGAACGCCACCCAGTTCGCGCCTGACGCCAAAGACGGCATGTGGAAGAGCGACGAACAATTCTTCAACAAGGGTATCGGCGGCCAATGGCGCGATGACCTGAGCGCCGATGATCTGGGCTTTTACGATGAGCGCATGAGCACTTTGTTGCCGGCCGAAGACATCGCCTGGCTGCATCACGGCGCAATTCAACACACGTGATACTGGATGCTGTCTCGGAAGGTTTCAACGTGAAGCTTGGCAAGTATCTCGAGCGAATTGGGTACAGGGGGGAAATCGGCCCGACACTGGATTGTCTTACCGCCATCCATCGCTGTCACGCTTTCGCCATACCCTACGAAAACCTCGATGTTCAACTGGGTCGTCCTCTCGACTTCGACATAGAACGAATCTTCGACAAGCTTGTCATGCGTCCCCGGGGCGGTTGGTGCTTTGAGACCCACATACTTTTGGAATGGGCGCTGCGCGAAATCGGGTTCGATGTGATGCAGGTGGCAGCGGGCATCCACCGCGATGAGCGGGGCGACGACCTCTTCGGCGACCATACCGCCATCCTTGTGCGCCTCGATGAGACGTACTTGGCCGATCTCGGATTGGGCGATGGCATACGCGACCCAATCCCTCTTATCGAAGGCACATATTCTCAGGGCGCTCTGAGTTTCCGACTTGAACGCTTGGAAGACGGCTACTGGCGTTTTCATAGTCACGCATTCGCCTATCCGAACAACTTCGATTTTCGCGACGAGCCCGCCGATTGGGTTCGCATAGGACGGCAGAACCAGCGCCTGCAAACCGATCCCGCGTCGATCTTCGTTTCAAACTTCGTTTGCCAAATCATGAAACCCGAATCTGTAACCTGTCTGACGGGACGAGTCCTGAGGGAGAAGACCGTCAACGGCACCACAAAACAGCTCATATCGAAGGACGAGTTCGAGGACATCTTGTACCGTGTGTTCGGCATCCATGATGAAGAAGCATCATCAATCTGGCCGAAAGTCGCCACGCGCCATGAGGAATTGTTCGGCGAGCAAAAGGCGGAACAAATCGATTTTCAGGGGTTCTAACGCCCGGCCCTACAGACCAATATTTACTGATCGCGGCACCTTCGAGCTGGGTCAATCGCGACCGGTTCCAGTGGCCGTCAGCGCGTCCGAAGCTGGAGGGTTAGCCGCCCCGAATGGCACGAAAACCGACATAGCTGCCGGCATGTCGCTTGCGGAGCGAATAACGGAAGTCGATCACGCGGCGCTGAATCGACGCGATTAGCCAACTGCAGAAGTCAGCGTGTAGTTTGAAAAGGCGTTGCCGCGCGTGACAAAACAGCATCCACCTTTCATATTTTGACATAATCGTCAGGCATAGATTGCCGCGAGAAATACGCCCGATACCACATATGGGGGATGATCTGTTTCTAAATTCGGCTCAATTTAACTTTTGTTAGACATCGACGCCTTCGGAGCAACCGATCGGAAAGGGTTCGATTAAGTTTGGGAGACGGCCGTGACGAACAGGACGACAAGCACTGAGAGGCCAGCAACTGTAGCCGGAAGCAAAGGCAGCTACCCGTATCCGTTGCCTGATAATCCCATGTTTCAACTTGGCCCCGGGGCGGCACTACACTCCCTGACTGCATTGTTTGAGAGACAAGTCATCGCAGGTCCCGATCGGCTCGCGGTAGGTTTCGGAACCACAGAGGTCTCTTACGCCGAACTTAATGCCTGGGCGAACCGAATCGCCCATGCCCTGCTCGATCGCCATGACGGCAGGTCGCCGACCGTTGCCCTTCTTCTGCAGCATGGCCCAGGCAGAATTGCCAGCGCTCTCGGCGTTCTCAAGGCCGGGCTGGGTTATGTAGCGCTTGATGCGATCTATCACGACCAAGGTCTCACCGATCTGGTCGTCCAATCGCAGAGCGGGATCATTCTTGCCGATGCCGCGAACTTCTCGCGGGCGCAGGAGATCGCCCGCGACGGCGCGCGCGCCTTTGACATTGACCAGATCGTTTCCGGTGCCACAGATGCCAATCTCGGAATCGACATCCCACCCGAGTCGCTCGCGCTGCTCCGCTACACATCGGGTTCCACAGGAAAACCCAAAGGCGTCATTTACACCCATCGCGCCACTGTCGAGGCGGCACGCCGGAATTGCCAGGTCCATTGCATCGATGGCGATGATCGGGTGGCCTTCCTCGACGAATTCTGGTTAGGACCGTTGTATGCGGCGCTGCTTGGCGGGGCATCATTGCATCCGCTGGATGTCAAACGCATGGGTGTGATGTCCATGCCTTCGCGGCTCTTGGCGGAGCACATTACAAAGTGCCCCATGTCCACCACGGCTTTTCGCCAGTTTGCCGCGGCACTCGACGACAGTTTCGTTGCTCCGACGGTCCGCCAGATCTCAATTGGCGGAGAGCAGGTTTTATTTTCAGATTTCACACCTTACCGAAAGCATTTCCCCAATGCCGATTTCGGTTCGGCCTTCGGCGCGTCGGAATTCAATGGAATTGCTGGGTATCGTTGTATCGATTCTATCCCCTCGGGTAGCGATCGCGTTCCCGCCGGATTCTTGAATGATGGTGTGGAAGTACTGGTGCTCGGCGAAGACCGGAGCGCCATCGATACGGGCGAAATTGGCGAAGTTGCGATTCGGTCCGACTTCCACACTGATGGCTACTGGTCGCGTCCCGACTTGACCGCGCAGACCTTTGTCCCCGATCCCGAAAGGACAGGCCACCGCCTCTACCTGACCGGCGACCTCGGCCGGTTCGATGAGCATGGTTGTCTTTATCTGTTCGGTAGAGCGGATCACCAGATGAAGGTCCGTGGTCATCGTATTTTACCGCCTGAGATAGAGGATGTGATACTTGCGCACGAGGGTGTGAAGGCGGCGGCGGTTGCATCGTTCAGCAACAAGAACGAGGACACACGCCTTGCGGCATACATCGTGCCGCACGAGGGGAAACAGGTTGCAAGCGAGGTGCTTCGCAGCTTTCTCCGTGAGCGTCTCCCCGATTACATGGTCCCGTCGGTTGTGATGGCAATGGATGCGCTGCCCCAGACGCCGACAGGT
>Ga0315338_1002082_pt1 | contig 21352 bp, 21 predicted proteins | sample ASW8metaG_FD_204518 | JGI IMG/M metagenome (GOLD analysis project Ga0315338, IMG submission 204518) | Ammonia-oxidizing marine archaeal communities from Monterey Bay, California, United States - ASW #8 | ecosystem: Environmental > Aquatic > Marine > Coastal | place: USA: California | collected... | reverse complement strand
GTTTGGTGAGAAGTACGGTGAGGAGGTCCGCGTGCTCTCGATGGGAGGGGGGGAGGGCGTGCCCTTCTCGGTCGAGTTGTGCGGCGGCACACACGTCGCGCGTACCGGCGAGATTGGCGCCTTTCGCATCGTCGGCGAAGGCGCGCTGGCGGCCGGGGTGCGCCGTATCGAGGCGTTGACCGGCGCGGCCGCGCTCGACCATGCCCGCTCCCAGGCGCGCCTCCTGGTGGCCGCCAGCCAGGTCCTTAAGGTGGCGCCGGCCGACCTGCCTCAGCGCATCGCCGCGCTCCAGGACGAGCGCCGTCGGCTCGAGCGCGAGCTGGCCGATATGCGTCGTCGGCTCGCGGCCGGCGGTGGCGCGGCGGACGCCAACGACAGCAAGGATATCGGAGGCGTTCGCTTCGTCGGCCGTACTTTGGAACAGGTGCCGCCGCGCGAGCTTAAGACGATGGTCGACGATCTCAAGGACAGCGGCGCTGGCGTCTACGCCATCGTCGGCATCAATGGCGACAAGGCCTCGCTGGTGGTCGGCGTGACCGACGGGCTCACCGACCGTTTCGATGCGGTCGCGCTCACCCGTCTCGGCGTCGCTGCGTTGGGTGGCAAGGGCGGCGGTGGCCGGCCTGACATGGCCCAGGGCGGTGGCTCCAACCCGGCCGGCGCACAGGCCGCGCTGGCGGCGATCGAAAAGGCGCTCTTGGCGCCAGGCGCAGCCGCCCTCGCACCCTAAAAGGCTGGTCTCGTCGGCCGGCCGCCGGACGGATGGCTCAGCCCAGCTTGGCGCCTAGGTTTTCGTCGAGCTTGGCGAGGAACTGGTTGGTGGTGAGCCAGCGCTGGTCAGGGCCGATCAGGATCGCGAGGTCTTTGGTCATGTCGCCGCTTTCGACCGTCTCGACGCAGACTGTCTCCAGCGCCTCGGCGAAATCGCGCAGCGCATCGTTGTCGTCGAGCTTGGCGCGATGCTTGAGGCCGCCGGTCCACGCGAAGATCGAGGCGATCGGGTTGGTCGAGGTTTCGTTGCCTGCCTGGAATTGGCGGTAGTGTCGGGTCACCGTGCCATGGGCGGCCTCGGCCTCGACGGTGCGGCCATCGGGCGTCATCAGCGCCGAGGTCATCAGGCCGAGCGAGCCGAAGCCTTGGGCGACGATGTCGGATTGCACGTCGCCGTCGTAGTTCTTGCACGCCCACACGAACTTGCCGCTCCACTTGAGCGCGAAGGCCACCATGTCGTCAATCAGCCGGTGCTCGTAGGTAATGCCCGCCGTTGCGTAGGCGGCGGCGAATTCGCTCTCGAAGACTTCCTGGAAGAGGTCCTTGAAGCGCCCGTCGTAGGCCTTGAGGATCGTATTTTTGGTCGACAGGTAGACCGGCCAGCCGCGCGCCAGACCAAAATTGAGGCAGGCGCGGCCAAAGCCCCGAATCGACTCGTCGAGGTTGTACATGCCAAGCGCGACGCCAGCGGCGGGGAACTCGAAGATCTCGCGCTCGACCGGCGCGCCACCATCCGCCGGGGTGAAGGTAACGGTCAGCTTGCCGGCGCCGGGGACCACGAAGTCGGTGGCGCGGTATTGATCGCCAAAGGCGTGACGGCCGATGACAATGGGATAGGTCCAGCCCGGCACCAATCGTGGCACATTGCGGCAAATGATCGGCTCGCGGAAAACTGTGCCGCCGAGGATGTTACGAATGGTACCGTTGGGCGAGCGCCACATTTGCTTGAGGCCGAACTCCTCGACCCGCTCCTCGTCAGGCGTGATCGTCGCGCATTTGACGCCTACGCCATGCTCCTGGATGGCGTGGGCGGCATCGATTGTCACCTGATCGCTGGTGGTGTCGCGATGCTCGATACCGAGATCGTAGTAGCGAAGGTCCATGTCGAGATAGGGCAGGATCAAACGCTCCTTGATGAAGCCCCATATAATGCGCGTCATCTCGTCGCCGTCGATCTCGACGACCGGGTTGGCGACCTTGATCTTCGACATTATGTGTGCTTTCCGGCGTGGCGGCGTTGAGGTGCGGCGGCACCATAGCATCGCCATTTCCGGCCGCAAGGGCCGTCAGTGGACCCCCCAGGCGTATGGGGTACGCGGTAGACACGGTGTTGTTACCTCTGGGTTAATTAACTTGTGGGCTAAATCCAGATAGGGTCCGAGGCGGACGCTTGGCAGCGCCGCGGCGGCGTGGCGCCTGACCGAAACAGGAGGGTATGTGTCATGAGATCATCATTGGGGTGGTGCGGCGCTGTGGTGGTTGCGGCCGGCATCGCTTTCTCCACGCTCGCGGTAAGCGCGGGCGGCGACGACGCCATAAAGTTTCGTCAGGCGGTGATGACCAGTATCGGGACCCATATGGGTGCGCTCGGCGCGATGGCGAAAGGCGAGGTGGCGGTCTCCGAGCAGGCGAAGTGGCACGCCGGAGCGCTCATCAAGCTCAGCGGCATCGTGCCGCAGTTGTTCCCGGCCGGAAGCGGCGCGGGCAAAACCGGCGCTCTGTCCGTGATATGGGAGAATACTGCGAAGTTTCAACAAGTTCTCGCCGACTTCCAGGCGGCAACACCACAGCTGATGGCGGCGGCGGAAAGCGGCGATGCCGCCCAAATCGGCGCCGCGCTCGGCGCCGTCGGCAAGACCTGCGGCGGCTGCCACGAGACCTTCCGAAAGAAACACGACCACTAGCTGGCGATACCGCCAGCGCATCGTCCGGCGGGCTCCCGCGTCGGCGTACGATGGCATATGGTGGCGGGGCAATGATCCGCGCCACAATCATCGCTCGGACATTGTTTGCGTTTGGCGTGGCGTTTGGCTTGACGGGTGGCTGGGCGACGGGCGCGGCGGCTGACGAGGGGCTGCTCGAGCGGGGTGAGCATGTATTCCGCGCGGCCGGCTGCCTGAGTTGCCACACCGATTTCGCCAGGGGCGGTCGTGAGCTCGCGGGAGGACGGGCGCTCAAGACGCCGTTCGGGACCTTCCACACGCCCAACATCTCGCCTGACCCCGCGACGGGAATCGGCGCCTGGACGGATGAGGACTTCCTGGGCGCGGTGCGCCATGGCGTAGGTCCCGGCGGCGCCCCTTACTACCCCGCTTTTCCGTACACGTCGTACACACTGATGCGCGATGACGATGCGTTGGCGCTCAAGGCCTATCTGTTCTCGCGGCCCCCGGTGGTCCGCGAGAATACGCCGCACGACTTGAACTTCCCTTTCAATCTGCGGTTTCTCATGCTCGGGTGGCGGCTCTTGTTCTTCAACGAAGGACCGTTCGAGCCCCTGCTCGATGCCTCCGAGGAAATCAATCGGGGCGCCTACCTGGTCGATGCGCTGGCGCATTGTGGCGAGTGCCACACCACGCGCAATCCGTTCGGCGCCGTCGACGGCAGCCAGTACCTCGCCGGCAATCGCGACGGACCCGATCGCGAGATCGTGCCCAACCTTACACCCGACACGACTGGGCTCGCCGGGTGGAGCCAAGCCGATATCGTCTATCTGCTTCGCACCGGGTTTCGGCCCAACTTCGACAACGTCCAGGGCTCGATGGCTGAGGTCATCAAGCACGGGCTCAAATATCTGAGCGATGCCGACCTTAAGGCGATCGCCGCCTACCTCGCGGCAATCCCGCCGATCGAAAACACCCTGCCGACGCGCCGATAGGTCTGCCGCGCGCCGCCAGGCGCGTCAGCGGGTCCTGGCCCCCGCGCTGGCATTGCCAGTCGCGGGGGTGCGTATTAGGTTGGCAGAACCCGAGAAGTGGGCTGAAGGGCGACATTTGTGCGCAACGTTATCGCCATCATCGCGGTTCTCGCGGTAGCCGTCATCGCATTCTATGTCCTCGTTCCGGTGGACGACGAGGCAGAGCTGTTGGAGGAGATTTCGACGAGCGCCCCGGTGGACGATGGGGCGGTACCGTCGTCGGAGCCGGAAACGCCCGCGCGAGAAACCCTGGCCGAACTCGGCGAGCCGACCCCCGACCCAGCGAAGCCAGAGTCGGCTGAGCGCCCGGAGCCCGCCGTTGAATCGCGGCCCGCCGAGCCCCAGGATGCTACGGCGAAAGGAACGCGCGTCGTAATCCGCACCGCGCTCGACGCCGAAGATGCGGTTGAACCAGGCACCGCGGGGGCGACCACGACGACCGAGGAGGCTCTGCCTTCCGAGTCCGCGCCAGGCGTGGAAGAGCCAGTCACTCCGAGCTTCGATGTCGTTCGAATCGATCCCACTGGTCGGGCGGTGATCGCTGGCCGCGCCGCGCCGGGGGCCGAGGTGTCGGTGCGGGTCGATGGTGAGATAGTGGCTACAGCGACGGCCGACAGTCGGGGCGAGTGGGTCGCCATTCTCGACCAACCGTTATCCTCGGGATCGGCCGAAATCGATCTCGCCGCGACCGAAGAGGATAGCGCGACCGAGATGCTGTCGGCATCGGTGGTTGTCGTCGATGTCCCGGAGCGCGCCGAGATGGCCGCGCTCGCAGAACCAGTAACGCGGCCTGAGCCAGTGGCGGCGGAAACGGCCGTCGATACTGCCGCCGCCGAGGCGCCGAGCCCAACGGCCCGCGCCGAGCCGGAGCCAGCGCCGCCGGTCGCGCTCGCGATTCTACTGCCCCGCGAAGGCGAGGGACTGATCAAGTTGCTGCAGGCGCCGGGGTCGGGCGATGATGCCGACGGTGGCCTTCGTCTCGAGATCATCGACTATGATAGCGCGGGCGATATCGTGCTCTCGGGTCGCGCTAGCGCGGGGACCACGGTGCGGGCATTTATAGATAATGCGGCGGTCGGCGGCGCGTCTTCCTCCGAGGGGATGTGGCGGCTGGTGCCGGAGGTCGAAGTGTCGCCGGGCCGGCATTCCCTGCGGGTAGAAGAGGTGTCGGAGGCCGGCGTGGTCACTGCGAGCTTGGAAATGCCCTTCAGCCGCGCCGCGCCCGACGACATAAAATTGACGGCGGGGCAGGTCATCGTCCAGCCCGGCAATAGTCTGTGGCGAATTGCCCGCCGTACCTACGGTCGGGGCGTCAGGTACACGATCATTTTTCTGGCCAATCGCGACCAGATCACCGAGCCCGATCTGATCTACCCGGGTCAGGTTTTCACGTTGCCGCGGACGGAGTAGGCCGCTTCTGCGCCCCGCCCTGTTCCGCTAGCAATGCGAAATATGGTTTGGCGCTCAACAGCAGGGCGACGGCGGTTCCAATTATGCTCGATGGATCAAGACGCTTCATCGCCATCTTGCCCTTGAAACGGATGCCTTGAACAGCGGTCATGATGAAGCGAATCGGTGGGGCGTCAAGGTCTCTGCCGAGCAGAGACAGAAGCTGGCGTCGCGCCTCCGTATCCTCGGACATGAAGGGTATCTGCATGAGCGCGGCGACGGCGCGCAGTATCGGCTGAGCGCTGCCCGCCGCACAACTGGCGTCGAAGCGTATCCCTTGCCACCGAAACGCGAACGGCGGCCACAGCCCGAGACCTTCGAGGCGCGGCTGAGACGGCGGCGCCGCTACCAGGGCAGCCTCTTCGGCAAGCGATGTCATGTTGGCATGATCTGAGCATGACGACGGTTAAGGGTCAGTTTAGGCCGAGCAATTTGCGATGCACGTCTTAACCTAAGGTGATCATGTCGTATCCAAGAGTTCGATGACCGCTCCCAGCTTCGACCCCCAGTCTCGAGCGCCCGGCCGGGGCCACCTGCACACGCTATGGACGCTACTGCCATATCTGTGGCCGGCCGACCGCCTTCAGCTTCGCGTCCGCGTGGTCGTGGCGCTGGCCTTCATCGTGGCCTCTAAGGTCGCGGCCGTCTATGTACCGCTGCTCCTCGCCCGCTCTGTCGATGAGCTGACGCCCGATGAGGGCTTGATCATCGCGGCGCCGGTCGCCCTGATCGTCGCCTATGGCGCCGTCCTCTTGTTGTCTCGGGCGTGCTCGGAGCTGCGCGACGCCGTCTTCGCCAAGGTGGCGCAGCACGCTATCCGCTCGGTCGCCTTGCGAACCTTCGTCCACCTGCACAAGCTCGCTCTTCGTTTCCACCTCGATCGGCAGACCGGCGGGCTGTCGCGGGTGATCGAGCGCGGAACCAAGGGCATTCAATTCCTCCTGACGTTCTCTCTGTTCAACGTCCTGCCCACGCTGGTCGAGATAGGCCTGGTCTGCGCCATTCTTCTCGATCGCCTCGATTGGCGCTTCGCCGCCGTCACCTTCGTCACCATTGCTGGCTATATCACCTTCACGCTGTCCGTCACCGAGTGGCGGATCAAGTTCCGCCGCGACATGAACGCCAAGGACTCCGAGGCCAACACCAAGGCGATCGACAGCCTGCTCAACTACGAGACCGTCAAGTATTTCGGCAACGAGGAGCACGAGGCCCGTCGGTTCGACCGCGCTATGGCCGGCTACGAGGCCGCGGCAGTGAAGAGCTACACCTCGCTCTCGGTCCTCAACATCGGCCAAGGCGCGATCATGGCCACCGGAGTCGCTCTGGTCATGATCATGGCGGCACTCGGCGTCGTCGACGGAACCTTGACGATCGGCGATTTCGTTCTGGTCAACGCCTTCCTGATGCAGCTGTCGAGGCCGCTCGATTTCCTCGGCTTTGTCTACCGCGAGATCAAGCAATCGCTGGTCGACATGGAGAAGATGTTCGAGTTGTTGCAACTCAACGCGGAGGTGTCGGATAGTCCGGGTGCTAGGCCACTTATCGTATCGGCCGGCGAGATCGAGTTTGACCGCGTCAGTTTCTTCTACGATACGCGGCGACCGATTCTGAGCGAGGTCTCGTTCATCGTGCGGCCCGGCACGACAGTAGCGATGGTGGGTGCGAGCGGCGCCGGCAAGTCGACCGTCTCCCGGCTTCTCTACCGTTTCTATGATGTGACCGGCGGCGCCATCCGCATCGACGGCCAGGACCTTCGCAACGTCACCCAGACCAGCCTGCGGGCGGCCATTGGGGTGGTTCCCCAGGACACCGTCTTGTTCAACGACACAATCGGCTACAACATCCGGTACGGCCGTCCGGCCGCCGACGACGGCGAAATGCGCGGCGCGGCGCGGCTCGCGCATATTGGCGACTTCATCGAAAACCTGCCCGACGGGTACGACACCATCGTAGGCGAACGTGGGCTCAAGATCTCTGGCGGCGAGAAACAGCGCGTGGCGATCGCGCGCACGATCCTTAAAGGCCCCCGCATCCTCCTGTTCGACGAGGCGACCTCGGCGCTCGACTCCCACACCGAGAAGGAAATTCAGGCCTCGCTCCGCGAGGTTTCGACCGATCGCTCGACCCTGGTGATCGCCCATCGCCTCTCGACGGTAGTCGACGCCGACGAGATCCTGGTGGTGGACGACGGCCGCATCGTCGAGCGCGGCCGTCATGACGAACTCTTGACCCGAGGCGAGAAGTACGCGGCGATGTGGGCGCGCCAGCAGGAGGAGGCCCAGTACAAGGAGAAGCTCGAGACCTTGGAAGCCGCCGACAGCGGCAGCGAGTCCGAGCTGGCTGCGGCGCCCACCGATTAAACCCTTCGGCGGGGGCACCGCCTGCATGCGGGTTCGAGGACAGCGCCATTCCACTCTTCATCGCCGCCGCGCTCGCGTTCGATCCGGAAGGTGTCAGCGATGGTGACAACACCGCCACCATTGTGGCGTTACCTCGAGCTAACTCGCCGAGCTATCGATAAACCGCCGCCCGACAGCGACGCCAACTTCACGTTGACGGTGGTGACGAGCGTCCGGGAGAGGGGCTCTCAAGCCGACACAGTCGCCGCGCTGACCGTCGAGGTTGACCGTCTTGCCGATGTCCCGACCATCACTGTTCAGAACGCCAAAGGCGAGACCCATGGCTCCATACCGCTTGGCGTCGCGGCGATACTGACCAATACGGACGGCTCGGAGGCGCTATCGGTGACGGTGCGGAATGTGCCCGACGGGCCCCGGGTCCCAGGCCCTGAGCGCCAGCGGCGCGCCAAGACAGACGAGAGCTGGTAACTGCCCCCCTGGCCATGACGCGACCCCAAGCGGCGCGCCAACGACCACGCCAATCAAAGTCAACGGCGGGGGGCGGCCATGTTCTCGGACGACGTCGTGGCTCCGCCGATCTTAGCGGCGCCGAGGGGCGCGGTCTCGCTCAGACCCGAGTCTCCACGGGAAGGGCTGCTCGCTCAACAACGCGCGTTTACGCCGGGCGGGCGTCGAGGTCGCCGGGATGTGCGCCTGGCTCCCGAATGCGGATCATCCAGGCGCTCGTCTTGGCTCCGAGCGCGAGCAGACTCGGCGTCACCACGAGGGTGAGGAGCGTCGCGAAGCCGAGGCCGAAGACGACCGCCGTGGCGAGTTGGACCCACCATTGTGTGGACGGTGCGCCAACGGCGATGTCGCGAGTAATAAAGTCGATGTTGACCTGGAACACCATCGGCAGCAGGCCGCAGATCGTGGTGATCGCGGTCAGCATCACCGGGCGCAAGCGCTGGGCGCCGGTGCGGATCACCGCCTCTATCGGATCCATGCCGGTGCGTTTCAGGCGGGCGTAGGTATCGATCAGGACGATATTGTTGTTGACTACGATGCCGGCAAGCGTGATGACGCCGACGCCGGTCATGACGATGCCGAACGGTTGGCCGGTGATCAGCAGGCCCATCATGACGCCGATGGTGGAGAGGATCACGGCACTCAGAATCAGGAACGTGTGATAGAAGCTGTTGAACTGGGTAACCAGGATGATGGCCATGATAAACAGGGCCACCGCGAAGGCCCGCATCAGAAATTCCTGGGCTGTCTTCTGCTCCTCGTCCTCCCCCTTGAAGGTCAGTTCTACTCGCGGGTCGATATCGGCGCTCGGCAGCCAGGCGGCGATATCTTTGACGATGGCGCTCGGCAGCACGCCCTCTCGAACGTTGGCCAACACCGCCATCTTACGCTTGCCGTCGATGCGCTCGATGGTGCCAACGCGTTGCTTGGGGCTGCGCGTGACGAAGTTGCTGATCGGCACGAGCCCGTCGTCGGTGGGGACACGCAGGGTATCGAGCTGGTTGATACCGCGATCGTCAAGCGGGAAGCGCAGCCGGATGTCGACTTCCTCGTCGGTGTCGTCGGGACGATAGTCGCCGACCTTGATGCCGTTGGTAACGAGCTGAACCACGTTGCCCACGCGCACGATGTCGGCACCGAAGCGGCCGGCTTGGGCGCGGTCGACGTCAAGCTCCCATTCGATGCCCGGCATCGGGCGGCTATCCTCGATGTCGATCAGGCCGTCTAGGGACTCGAAGTAGCGGCGCACCTTCACAACCTCGGGCGCCAGCAGCTCGGGAAATAGCGAGGTCAGTTGCAGCTGTACAGGCTTGCCGGTCGGCGGGCCGGCCTCCGGCTCGCGCGCCTCTACGACGAGACCGGAAATGTTGTCGGTACGAGCGCGGATATCAGCGAGGATCACCGCCGAGGGCCGCCGCTCCTGCCACTCCTTGAACTCGAGCGTGATCGTCCCGACAACATCCTCGGAGGCCTCCTGGGCTTGGGCTTGCTGGCCGGAACGAGTGTAGACCGAAGCAAAGTCGTCGAGCTCGAGTACACGGTTCTCGACCTCTCTCACCAGTGCGTCTTTCTCGTCGATCGACATGTTGCCACGGGCGTGGATCAGCACGATCGCCTGCTCGGGCTCGACGTTGGGGAAGAACTCGACCCCGTTGCCGTGGGTGGCGTAGTAGTACTGAACGCCCACCAGCGTTCCGATCGCCAGCAACACGATGAGCAACGGAAAGCGCACGATCAGGCGCATCGCCTTGACGTAAACGCCCGTCAGGCCGCGAATGTCCTCCAGCGCGCCGTTGTCCATTGCGGCCAACGAGGAGAGTGCCCGCTGATCGGTGGCGCCGGCCCGCCCGAGCTGGGCACCCAGTGTCGGTACGAAGATCAACGCCATCAGGAGCGAGCCGAACAGCGTCGTGATCAACGTGATCGGCAAGAACACCATGAACTCTCCGACCACTCCGGGCCAAAACAGGAGCGGCATGAAGACGGCCAGGGTTGTCGCGGTCGAGGCGATGATCGGCCAGGCCATCCGTTTGGCGGCTTCGGCATAGGCGATGCGGCGATGCACCTTTTCAGCCATCTTGCGATCGGCGTACTCGGTCACGACGATCGCGCCATCGACCAGCATCCCGACCGCGAGGATCAGGCTGAACAAGACCACGATGTTGATGGTCATGCCGAAGATGTAGAGATAGAGGATGCCGATCAGGAACGAACTGGGGATTGCTAAGCCCACCAGCCCAGCGGTGCGCAGACCGAGCGCCGCGACCACTACGACCATGACCAACAGAATGGCGCTGATCACGTTGTTCTGCAGGTCGGTCAGCATGTTGCGGATGTCGTCGGATTTATCCTGGCTGAAGGTGACCCGGATGCCGTTCGGCCATTCGGCCTGCTTGGCTGCGACGATGGCGCGCACCGCCCCGATCGTGTCGATGATGTTCTCGCCCAGGCGCTTGCGAATTTCGAGCGCCACTGCCGGCTCGCCGCCCAGTCGCGCGTAGCTCACTGAATCCTTGAAGGTGCGGCGAATGTCGGTGATATCGGCCAATGTCACGACGCCGTCGCCGCGCACCTTGATCGGCAGTTCGAGCACATCCTTGGCGGTCTTGAACAGGCCCGGCACCTTGACCGAGAAGCCGCCCGCGCCGGTGTCGATGGAGCCCGCCGCGACCAGGCGGTTGTTGAGATTGACCGCGTTGATCAGCTCATGTTGGGAAATCTCGTAGGACTCGAGCAGCATCGGATCGACCAACACCTCGAGCACGTCCTCGCGTTCGCCAGCGATGTCCGCCGATAGGACACCGGGCAGGCCTTCCACCGTATCCTGCAACTTGCGCGCGATGCGCAACAGTGAACGAGCCGGCACGTCGCCCGAGAGCGTTAACACCAGGACCGGGAACAGACCGACATTGACCTCCTCGACGGTCGGGTCGTCGGTGTCCTCTGGAAGCTCGACCTTGGCGATGTCGACCTTCTCGCGCACGTCGTCCATCGCCGTATCGGCGTCGAAACCGGCCTCGAACTCCAGTACCACCGAGGCGAAGCCGTCGGCGGCCGTCGCGCGCATCTCCTTGACGCCCTCGATCGAGCGCAGTTCGAGCTCCACGGGTCGCACCAGCAGCCGCTCGGCGTCCTCGGGCGAGATGCCATCGTGCGACATCGACACATAGATGATGGGGATGTTGACGTCGGGGTCGGCTTCCTTCGCAATATCGTTGTAGGCGAATACGCCGGCCATCAGGATGAGCAACAGGGTCGCGATAACGGTGCGCGACCGGTCGATGGCAGCGTCGATAATCGCGTTCACGAGGCGTCCTTCTCGCGGGCGATCCTCACCTGATCGCCGTCGCGAACATACTCCTGGCCGACCACGATCAGATCGATCGTTGCCGGCAAGCCACTCAGCCACACGCCATCGCTATTCTCACCAATGATCTCGGCGCGGTGGAAGGAGACGTGCTTGCCGGCGTCGACTAAACGCACCCCGACCACGCCGTCCTCGTCGAGGGTCAGCACCGCCGGTGACACGAAGTGGGCGGGCCCGGTACTGACCTTGATCCGGATCTCAGCGGTCACGCCATCGCGCAGCTCGCGATCGTCGTTGGGCACTTCGAGCTCGATCCGGAAGGTGCGGGTCGCCGGCTCGGCCACGGTGCCGATGTAGCGGATGCGACCTTCACGAACCTGGCCATCGATCAGCTCGGCGGAGCCCGGCGCGCCCAATTTGATCTTGACGACGTCGCGCTCCGAGACTTGACCGACGACGAGGTAGGGGTCCTGGTCGACCACGGTGCCAACGTCCTGGCCCTCCATCACGTAATCGCCGATTTCGACGTGGCGCACTTCCAGCACGCCATCGAACGGCGCCCGGACCTCGGTATCGTCAATCTCCTCGTCGATCTGCGTCACCAGTGTGTAGGCGCCTTCGAGCTTCGCGGACGCCTGGGCGACTCCGACCTCACCGCGATGGCCGCGCTGGTTGAGCGTTACCGCGGCCTCGTACTCAAGCTCGCGTTGAGTGACCAGGGCCTGCGCCTCAGCCATTCTCGCCACACGATTCGCCTTATCGAGGCGCGCGATGACTTGCCCTGCTGTGACGCGTCCGCCCTTCTCGACCAGGACCTCGTTGACCCGCCCATCGATCTCGGCCTTGAGGTCGACCCAGCGGACGGCTTCCGTGCGGCCTCGGACGATGACGTGGCGGTCGTAGGGTTTGGCCTCGAGACGCCGCACCCGCACCGTGACCAAGTGGTCGACCGGCGCCTCGACATCGGCTGCGGCCGTGGCCTCCAGCGCCGCCTCCTGTTTGACGGCATCCGCGTCCGCGTTATCCAGCTGGCCGGAATAGAGCCAGCCGCCGATCACGGCAGCCAGGACGATTGCGATCAACAAGGTGTTGCGCATACCTAGTCCACCGGTTGGATTTGAGCGTTCCGGGTCGTGAGAGCCGGCGATGCTGCTGCCGGCTCCGCCATCAAGTTTGCCGCTTCGACCCGATAGCGATTCTCTTCCGTGTACGCAAGCGCCGCCCGGTACACCGCAACGCCAAAGCCGCACACGAACTCGTGGCCGGCTGCCGTCGGCTTCTCGGTGCCGGCCTCAAGCTCAGCGATATGGGCGCGCCAATAGCCGACCTGCTCGTCCAGGACGCGGCTCAAGTGGCGCGTCGGCAGCAGTTCGGCGAAAGTCATGAAGACGAGGAATTCCGAACGCACCCGATCGGGCCGCGGCATGGAGGTCAGTTCGTCGAGGAAAGCAAGCCTTCCAGGCGTCGTCAGACCGTACACCTTTTTGTGGGGGCGATTGGCCTGCGCGTGCTTGGTACAGGACACCATCCCCTCCTCGGTCAGGCGGGTCAATGCAGGGTAAATGGAACCGAAACTCGCTTCGTAAAAGTGGTTGAACGGCCCCTCGATCTTTTTTTTGATCTCGTAGCCCGACGCTTCGCCGAGTGAGAGGATGCCGAGACAAAGCGTGCGAACATTCATGAGGGGTCCTATTTGCGCAGCCGAGGCCATATTCAGCATATGACAATTCGATATATTATGGCCAGTGATACATCGTGTGATCAACGGTTGTCGCGGTGCCACCTTTGCCCTCGACTATGGCGCGGTTTGCATTAGGATCATCGCGCCGCGCCGAGGCCGGCGGCGGCCGGACCGGTAGGAGGGCCAGCTCCATGACTCTTGCGAACAAGCGAATGTTGATTGTCGGCGGCTCGAGCGGTATCGGGCTCGCGACCGCGCACGCGGCCGCCACCGCGGGTGCCAAGGTTGCCATCGCCGGCCGCACGGCCGCGAAGCTGAAGGCCGCAGCGCGCCGGATCGGCGATTCCGTCGACACCTACCGCGTTGATATCTCCAAGGAGAGGGCCGCGAAAGCATTGTTTGCCAAGGTCGGCAAGCTCGATCACTTGATCCTGACCGCCGCCGGCGGTGTCTTCAAACCATTCATGGAAACGACCGCCGCCGATTTCGCGGGCGCGATCGACAGCAAGTTATGGGGCGCCTACCACACCGTCCGCTACGGCGTTCCGCACGTTCAAAAGGGCGGCTCGATTACGCTGACCTCGGGCGTGGCGGCACACAAGCCGCTTGCTGGCCTGTCGCCCTTCGCCGCGGCCAACGCGGCCATCGAAGCGCTGTGCGAGAGCCTGGCGGTCGAACTCGCGCCGCTGCGTATCAACGTGGTCAGCCCCGGCATCATCGCCACGCCGGCGTTCGACGGCATGCCCAAGGCGGATCGTGACGCGACCTTCCGTAGTGTCGGCCGCGCCGTACCGGCCGGCCGTGTCGGAACGGCCGAGGAACTCGCGGCGGCGTACCTCTTCCTTGCCACCAACACCTACACCACCGGCGCGATCCTTGAAATCGACGGTGGCGCCAAGCTCGCCCGCAAACCGCTCTGGTAAGACCCCGCTCGCCGTTCCAGTGAGACGATGGCGCCGCGCCGCGTCCTCGTGACCGGGGCCGCCGGCCAGGTGGCGGCCGATCTCGTGCCAGCGCTGCGCGCGCTTTACGGCGCTGACAACGTCGTCGCGGTCGGTCATCGGACGCCTCCGCCGGAAGACCTACGGACCGCCGGGCCGTTAGAATTCGCCGATGCCCGCGATCGCGAGGCGCTGGCGGCGCTGATCCGCAAATACGATGTCGGCGCCGTCTATCATCTCGCCACCATCCTCTCGGGCGCCGGCGAGCAGAACCCCGACCTTGCCTGGGACGTCAACGTCAACAGCCTCAAGGTGGTGCTCGACCTGGCCGTCGAGATGCGGCTCGATCAGGTGTTCTGGCCGAGCTCGATCGCCGTCTTCGGTCCCACCACCCCGACCATGAACACACCCCAGCGAACCGTGCTTGAGCCCACGACCATGTATGGAGTGAGCAAGGTGGCGGGCGAGAACCTCTGCAACTACTACGTCGTCAAGCATCGGCTTGACGTGCGCAGCGTGCGCTATCCTGGACTCATCAATCACAAGGCCTTCTCGGGCGGCGGCACCTCGGATTACGCCGTCGAGGTTTTCATCGAAGCGATCAAGTACGGTCGCTACACCTGCTTTGTCGCGGCGCGCACGGCGATTCCGATGATGTACATGGACGACGGCATTAAGGCGACGCTCGACGTGATGGCGGCCGATCCCGCCCGCCTCAGTGTGCGCACCAGCTACAACATCGCGGCGCTCACCTTCACGGCCGGTGAGATCGCGGCCAAGGTGGCAGAGCAGGTTCCCGGATTCACATACGAATTCGCGCCCGACTTTCGCCAGGCGATCGCCGATTCGTGGCCCGATTCGCTCGACGACTCGGTGGCCCGGCGTGACTGGGGCTGGTCGCCGGACTACGACCTCGAGGCGCTGGTCGACCTCATGCTGCACGAGATGCGCAAGAAATACGGTCCGAAGTCGTAGGGGCGGTGTCCGAGAGTCGGTGTCCCGGAAGTCGGGAAGCGGGCGCCTCACGCCTCTTGGCGCGGGATCACCCAATCGGCGGCTTCCTTCCGTTTCAGGAAACCGACCGTGTAGTCGATCAGGGCGTTGCGAAACACAGTGCCCTTCTGGCCCGTCGATTCGGTTGCGAGCCCGGTCGCGCCGTAGTCGGTTAGCTCCTGGTAGTTCCAGAACTCCCGGATGTAGGGATCCTTCTGATCGACCATGCCGCGCGAGCGCTCGGGATGGGCGAGGTCGGGACGAAAGGCCATCACTAGCGAGGTCTCCATCTCGCCGCCGTGGCCGTAGCCCTCGTACTTGTCCCACATATTCTTGTCGACCAGTTGGGCGCCCATGGTCCACCACGCTTCGAGGACGGCGATGCCCACCTCGGGATTGCGCATCTTGATGTCCTGGGCGGCGACATCGATGCAGGGGATGTTGCCGTCGTGGCCGTTAATCACCAGGATTTTCTTGAAATCCCAGTCGATGACGCACTGAAGCACGTCGCGGTAGATCGCGATATTGGTATCGTTGGAGACCGACACGCACATCCGTTTGTGGCGGTAGTGGTCGCTCATCCCGAAAAAGGTCGGAGGTAGGACCATGGTGCCATCGACGCGCTCGGCGACGGCCAGCGCCAGATCGTGTGCGATCAGCGCATCGGTCCCGAAGGGTAGGTGGTCGCCGTGGCTCTCGCACGAGCCGATTGGCATGATCACCTTGTCGTAGCCGCCGGCCTCCAGCTCGCCGGTGTTAAGTTCCTCGAACCGCACTTTCTTGGCCATTCCTGTCCTCCGCTCGGCCGTTTGGGCCGCTCAGCCGGTGGGGCTCACGTCCTGGCTGTGACGCATGTCGCCGTGCTGGCGCGCCACCGTATCAAGTTGATCCGCGTCCCACGCCTCTTCCTGCTGAAGCGCGAAGAGGGAGGTATAGCCGCCCGACCAATCGGGCGGCACCAGGCAGGGCCGCGGGTCGTGCTCGGCCCACAGCGCCGGCTTGCCGCGCACGACCGTGCCCTCGTACCGGCTCGGCAACGGGTTCGCCGTGTAGGTGAAGGCGTCGGCCGCCGAGTAGATATTGAGCAGCAGCGGCCGCCCGAGGCCAGAGCAGTTCGGCCTAGAGCCGTGAATGGCGCGGCAGTTATGAATCGTAATCGAGCCCGCCGGGCCCATCAAGTAGTCGACGGTATCGGCGGCGATGGTCGCAGCATCGGTGTCCGACAGGCACCCGACCCACTGGCCCTTATCGTTGTATTCGTTGTACAGCGGCCCGGCGTGGCTTTTGGGAATTACGCCCAGCGGGCCTTGCTCGGGGCCGACATCGTGGAGATAGGCGCCGATGGTGAGCGGACTGTAGTTGGTGTGCGGCCAGTACTGGATGTCCTGGTGCCACTTCACCTCTTCGCCGCCGCTGGCCCATTTGAAGTTGAGTTTGGAGTGGTGGAATTTGACGTCCTCGCCGACCAGGTCGGCGGCCACATCGGCGATAATTCCGGTCGCAAATTCCCAGTAAAACGGGTGATGCTCGACCGGGCTGGTCAGCCGCCGTAGCCGGGGAGCGTCCGTGTCGTGGCCGGGCTCGAGATCGAAGATGGCGTCGGATTTGGTGAGCGCGCGGCTGCGCTCCACCATCTCCTCTGTCACCGCGCGGGCGCGCTCGACCACCGCCACTGGCACGATCGATTCGGCCAACAGGTAGCCGTTCTCGAAATAGAACTCCCGCTGGGTGCGGGTGAGAACGCGCGCCGGGCGCGCCAAGACTTGCTCTGGTGTCATCGGCTCCATTCCTCTGCTTGGCGGGCCGCAATTGTCAGCCGTCGGCCGTGCTGCCGCCCCGGCAGTCCGGCGATGGAGCTATCGCGCCGCCACTCGCCGCCCACTCGGCGGGAGTCAGGGTTTGCATGGTGAGCGCATGGACGCCACCGGCCAATTCCGCGCTCAGGATGCGGTGGATCGCCTGCTGTCGCCGCACGCGATTCTGATCCCTAAAGGTGTCGGCGACGACTACCAGCTTGAAATGGGACTCAGAGCCCGGCGGCACGCTGTGCATGTGGCTCTCGTTGATGACCTCGAGGTGGGCCGGCACCAGCGAGGCCCGCAGCTTGTCCTCGATTCGCTCCTGAATGCTCATTCGTGGACCCTCAATACGTGGGGGTTTGCGTGCGTCTACCCTACCACGATCACCGTGGCAGATGAGCGGCGAAGCGCAACCGGACATAATCGGCCCACCATCGCCCGTCCGCATCGCGCAGACGTGGCGCCAGCCGCGCGATGACCTCGGCGCGCGCATCGTCTCGGTCGGCTGGCACGAGAGCGGAGAAAAAGCTGTCGCCGAACGTGTCGAGCCAGCCAGCAAGGCCCGCCGGAAGCTCTGTGGGTCGTGCGAACAACTCGATCGGCTCGACGGTGAACCCATGGTCGGCGAGCTTCGTGCCGTAGGCTTCGGTGCTCGGAAAGTACCAGCGGGCCATGCGCGCCTTGTCGATCCCGCGCGCCCCGAGCACCGTGTCGAAGGTTTCAATCAGACTGGCGATGTTGCCCTCGCCGCCCATCTCGGCGACAAAGCGGCCGCCCGGCTTGAGCGCCCGTCGGACACCGCCGATGACGGCGTCGGCCGCGCTCATCCAATGCAGTGCCGCGTTGGAGAAGACCGCGTCGAACTCCGCCGAGAAGGTTAGGTTTTGCCCGTCGCCAATCCGGCCATTGAGCCCGCGCGCGCGACAGGCCGCGACTTGGTCGGGCGCCGTATCGATACCCACCACATAGGCGCCGGCGCTCGCGATCTCGGCGGTTAACGCGCCATCGCCGCAGCCGAGGTCCAATATGCGTTCGCCGGGCTGGGGCGCGAGCAGGGTGACCACCGGCAAACCGAGCTGGGCGACGTAGCCGGCGTTGCGCTGATAGCGCGCCGCGGTCCATCTCTGGGTGGGCGAGGATCGATCGCCAAAGGGCGGTTCGGACTTGATTAGTTCAGGCATGAGCAAGCGGGGCTGCAGCGGTGGTCGGCCCGTTCTAAAGAGGCGCGCCGGGCGCCGCAAGCCGCAGCGCGCGCCGGAGAGGTTTAGTGGTGGGGCGCGCGGTGCATGGCGACTTCGTCGATGCGCTCGATCGGTCCATCCGTCCTGACCGGGGCATCGCTGATCGCTGCCTTGCGCGGCGCCTGAATGGCGACCGCGACGCCGTACCAGCCGTACAGCTCAGCGGCATACACCGCCCGGCGTGCGCGGAGAGTCTGCATCAGATTGATCGCCAGATCTCGGTCGTGCTGTGCCCGACTTGCTATCGTTCCTCCTAGGGCGTCGCAGTAGGATCGAGCCGCGCCACGGCGTCTTCAATGTTCCTAACTCGGAACATAGTGCGTGGTCGCCCGGCCCCGTGAGTGACGGCACTCACATGGCCAAAGCGCGGGCGCGTGACCGCGCTCACATCCAAGACGCTTTGCGGCGGACTCCGGGATAACTATTTGGGGTCGGCGAATTCCTCGCTTTGGTACTCGATGAGGTGTCGATAATCCTCGCGGATCGGCGCGAAAACATCGAGGTTGAAGCACGGCTCGTCGCCGACCGGTTCGGCGTAGTGCAGCGCGTTAGGCGGGATGCGGATCAAGCTGCCGGGGCTAGCCTCGAAGACTTCGTCGTCGACATGGACCTGGGCGCGTCCGGACACGATGTAGAGGACTTGTTCGAACGGATGCCGGTGCGGGTGAAGGTCCATCCCCGGCTCAAGGCGGTTCATGACCAGCAGCACCTTCTCGCCGCGAAAGCCGCTGCGGGTAACGCCCGGGCGGACTTCCTCGCTCGCTAGATCGTTCCAGTTGTACATCTCGGTCTTGGCCGGCATGGCGCGTCCCCTTTAAGGCGTGATGAGGGCGCCATATTGGCATGGCGGCGGCAACCCCCCAAGCGACATGGCCGCCGTCGCGCTAAACCTACTGTGAAGAGGGCGAGAATGCTCTGTGGGTTTGTGTTTTTGATGAAGCGGGCTTGAATACCGAACTTCTGTTGGACCTGTCGGACCTGTTGGGACTGGAGGTTGGCTGATTCCTCGGCGAGGTTGCCGACGCCGATCTTGAGGATGTCGACGAGTTGAACAGTGAGGTCGGACTGGACCTCGATCAGCTTTGAGGAGGAACTGAGTGGCGAGTTTGGAGGAGACGGTCGTGATGGCATTGTCGATGGCGGTAAGGGCCAGAGAGGCGGAGGCCGCGGCCGAGGAAGTCAGGTCGGTGGCGGAGATGCCGAGGGTGGCGGTGTCCATTATCTGAGCGGAGGCGACGATGGTGGAGCCATCGACGGTGGAGAGGACGTAGAGACAGGTGGCACCCGAGGTGATCAGGTTGGCAACGTTGAACTCGGCGGTTTGGACGATGGTGGTGATTTGATCGTGGAGCGCGGCGACGTCGTTGTTGAGGGCTGATCACGAGGTGGAGTCGAGGCTGGCCTGGCTGGCCTGGATGACCTTGGCCTTCATCTCAATCCACAGGTTGGAGATCGACGGTGGCCTCGCTCGACGACAGTGCGATCTTGACGGTGGTGAAGCCGGCAATGTCGCCGCGCTGGTTCTGGGCGATCACGAAGGTGGTGGCATCCTTCTTGGGTCCGTTGATGCGGATGCCGGTGGTGATGTTGAACTGGGTCTTATTGGGCCGTTTGATAGTCTTCGTCAGGTTCTATAGGGCGATGAAAGAAGAATCATTCGTGTTGACCGAGCATGCACCCAAGTTCCACTCCTTCTCATGGCACCGCGCTATCGCGCCGCTGTTAAGGCCAAGCCACTTCTGGGGCTTACCTCGGCTCGCACGCCATCCCGGCGCACCCCCTCTTCCGCAACCCCTATGCCAAACCACAAATTAACTAACAACATCCAACAAGCACCTTAAGTCATTGTTTTTGTGTATTAAAGGAGGTATGCCGAGATCACTCGGCGGCGCCGCCAGGCGTGCACGCGCGGGGCGGGCGGTCAATACTGACCGGTCGACGCAAGATTGCCTGGCTCAAGCCTGCCTAGTCGTGTGCGCGGCCTGATCTAGAAACAGCCTAGGGTGGGGATCAGCGAGGTGGGATCGTCGTCGACGAGACCGCCTCGCCGGCGATCAGCACAGCAAGTGCGTCGGGGGTGCCACCACCCATGTCCTGCGCGACCGTCGCCGATGTGCGCGCAATCTCGGCGACGGTCGCCAGGGCTAAGAGAGTGAAGGCAACGATGACGGTGCGAGCGATAGGATTCTTTTTCATCTCTCCGGCCCTCGCTTCTGATTGGTCTCGATCCAAAATATGAGAGCGATTCCGCGTCGGCCATGTGATCGCCGTCACCACACCTCGGTTCGGAGGCATGACCGGTGTCACAAGTTGGCACGTCGCATGCCGCCGTAGCGCGCCCTATGCGAACAGTAGCCGCGTTTGGCGCGCCGCCTTAGGAATAGTCGAGCGGCAAGGCGGTGGTGTACTTGATTTGCTCCATCGCGAACGAGGAGCTCACGTCGGCCAGCGCGGTGCGCTCGATCAGCCGCTTGTAAAAGCCGTCGTACGCGGCGACGTCGGGCACAACCACGCGCAATAGGTAATCGATCTCGCCGCTCATGCGATAGAACTCCATCACCTCTGGTATCTCCTCTACGGCGGCGGCGAATTGCGCCAGCCACTCGGCGTTGTGCTGGGTAGTCTTAACCGAGACGAACACGGTGACGCCGACGTTGAGCTGGTCGCTGTCGAGCAGGGCGACGCGGCGTCGAATGACCCCAGCCTCGTCAAGCTTTTGGATGCGCCGCCAGCACGGCGTCGAGGATAGCCCGACCCGCCGCGCGACATCGGCGATTGGCATCGCCACGTTCTCCTGCAAGCAGTCGAGGATGCGGCGGTCGGTGTCGTCCAGCTTGGCCATGTGAACCCTGGTTAGGTTACTGTTCCGTACAACGCCTCGTATGTAGTATATTATGCCTTATATTTTACAATTTATCGAGAACAGAGGAAAATAATTCTAGTCTCTTGCGAGTTTGCCCTTGCGGGAGGCGGGCGCACCGCGTAGCTCGGCTAGTAGCGCGACAACGTCGGTGAGCGAGATTATGAGATATCTGCCCATATTTCTCGATGCGAAGGCGCACCGCGTGCTGGTCGTTGGGGGCGGTGGTGCGGCCGTGCCCAAGATCAGGCTGCTGTGCCGCGCCCGGGCGGCCGTGACGGTCGTGGCGCCCGTCGTCGACAGCGAGATCGCTTTGGCCGCCCAGGCCGGCGAGCTCGAGTGGCAGGCGCGGCCCTTCGCGATCACCGATGTCGAAGAGTGCGCGGTAGTCTACGCCGCGACCGGCCGTGGCGACATCGACGCGCGCGTGGCGCGGGCGGCACGGACGAAGGGTGTGCTCGTCAACGTCGTCGATCGTCCCGATCTGTCGAACTTCATCATGCCCGCGATCGTCGATCGCGATCCG
>Ga0315338_1002080_pt1 | contig 21382 bp, 31 predicted proteins | sample ASW8metaG_FD_204518 | JGI IMG/M metagenome (GOLD analysis project Ga0315338, IMG submission 204518) | Ammonia-oxidizing marine archaeal communities from Monterey Bay, California, United States - ASW #8 | ecosystem: Environmental > Aquatic > Marine > Coastal | place: USA: California | collected... | reverse complement strand
GGACAGACTTGTCGGTACACTCGCAGAGACACCTGAATAAAATCGCGCGACGACTTAATGAGCGACCCAGGAAAACGTTGGGCTTTCATACGCCGGCAGAGAAATTTGATGAATGTGTTGCGGCGACGCGTTGAGATCACCAGGCAAGAATTGACATTGATCGGTCAGCCGAACAGTGGCAAGTTCTGGAACTCGATATTGGCGCTCGCGAACGGCTCCTTCTGGCCGTTCGCGTATATATTGGTCGCGTAGCCGAACGTCCGTTACCAGGGGGCTAAACTGTCATTCGATGCCGCTGTGCAAGAGCCACTAGGTTTGCTCGACCAGAAAACAAAATCGCGGCGCACCCTATCTATCCTTATTCGTTAGGCGTCATTGCCGGTTTCTCCATGATCGGTCCCGAGTAGCGCCGATAGTACGCGAGGTACGTCAGAGGCTGGAGCCTCAATGCTTTCAATGAATTGTTGGAATTCTTCACTAAAGATATTCTGCCTTACGTCCCAGATGCGACGAACAGACTCAGATCCTAGAAGGCTCCTTATCTGCGCGTAGTGGCCTTTCCATACTGAATCGGTGATGAGACCATTTCGGCGATGTTGATACGCAAGATCGAAACTTCTAAAAAAGCTAATCATTATCAAGGTGAATTGTAGCTTTTCATCGGTTTCCAAGGAATCAAAGTCGGTTTGACCGGCTAAAACGATACGCGCATTACTCGGCGAAGTTGCGCCGATACTTATGGTTTCATTTAGTAACACCAAAACTGACTGTGCAGCCGCAGACTGGACGGAATCGCTATTCTGGCGAATTTGAATCGCCAAATAAATCAGCGTGACAATGACCCCCGCTGCACCGACTACTTCCCCGACCGCACCGATCGCATCCCAGTTCATCATTCGATCTCCCATGGACGAAGCCAGCGGCCAGAATATACGATCACATTGCTAGGACGAACGGCTGTTGTTGGCCGCTTTCCGCCCGATCACGTATCTACGTGGCCGTCTCAGTTGGCCCCCATAGCCGCCCTTCGGCGTGACTACGCGCACAACCTTCGGCTAAGCTCGATCCCGAACGAACCAGGGAAATTACGACCATGTATTGCTGCAACGCAACGATTCCGGCCAGCACGACGAACGTGGATTCTGTGTATTACCAACTTCTGTCTAGCTGACCGTTAGCCCGCATAAATGAACATCCAAGATCTCGGCAGTATCGGTGAGCTAATTGCGGCTGTCGCGACCGTTTTAACATTGATCTATTTGGCGACTCAGATTCGGCAGAATACTAATCAGCTGAAAGGCGACGCTATTATTTCAATCAATAACATCGAACATAATCTAGACAACGAGCTCAGAGCCGATCGACCACTATTCTCACAAGTTATTCGAGCTACAACGAATTGGAAGTCACTCAATCCCAAAGAGCAAGCCGCAGTACATCTATTTTTTCATTCCCACACTCGCTGGTGCGAAACATGTTGGACGCTATGGACTCGCGGAGCCTTGGATAAGGAAACTTACGACACACGCGAAAAATTTATCGTTGCCTTCTTGGGCCACCCAGAAGGCGGTCTAGTATGGTGGAACAATTGGAAGGCGATTTATGATCCCCGATTCGTAGACCGTATCAATAAAAAATTGGCAGATTCAACTAATGAGCGCTCGCTCGTAGAATTTGCGCCGTTTTATGAACAGAAGTACTGGGAAGAAGATGACGCGATCTAATCAGTGGATCAATCTGACAGATTACAGCGCACTTTTCCGATGTGCAGGTATTTTCACATCTCCAAAGTGCGCCGTAATCTGCAGGTTATCCCGACGTTAGGTAGCACCGGCATAACTGTGTGCATAATCAAACTCCGCTAATCTAGGATCGGGACGTGAGCCTGTGGACTACTGAAGTTACCGACGGCGTCTGTGTCGCTACATACGCTTTTCCCCCGATGAATTACATCGGCGCCGAAGGTACGAACGAATTAACAGCCCTTATCGAACGGTGGAAAGATCCGGAGATCCGAGCAATCGTGGTCGCCGGTGCGATCGATGGTAAATTCATCACCCACTACTACGGCGAGGAGTTACTTGGTCTCGATCGGACGCACCTTGAAAACTCTGACGTACTCGGGCTGTCTCCGATCCCTGAGTACAACGAAATGTTACGTGCAATGCAGAGGTTACCCAAACCCATAATTGCTGCTATGAACGGCGATGCGATGGGTGGAGGGTTCGAATTTTGTTTAGCCTGTGATATCCGGGTCGGTGAATCCGGCGATTTTCGGTATGGGCTCCCCGAAACCTTATTGGGGTTGATCCCTGGCGGCGGAGGAACTCAGCGACTGCCACGATTAATCGGTGTATCGAAAGCGATGAACTTCATACTCCGTGGCCAAATCGTAACGCCGAAAGATGCCTACGATCTCGGTATCGTTTGCGAGGTGGTTGAAGATTCGTTATTTCGCGCCAAGGAAATCGCGCGCCAATTAGCGAAACTGCCCACGACAGGGTTGGCTCGGGCGAAACGCGCTGTGTATGAAGGGTTCGAAATGCATATAGATAGCGGGCTAAACCTAGAAAACGCCGGCTTCATGGACACGATTCTCGCGGAGGAAACTGCAGCTTTAGCGCAAGAATATTTTAGTCTCGACCACGACCAACGCCGAGGTTGGTTTGAGAAAAGGACTAAAAGCGGAGACTAAATGGTGCTACCTAACAAGTCGTACATGGACTCCTCCCGCAAGTAGAGACGAAGGGGCATTTGTAGACGGTCGAAGGTCGGCTTTTGGCCGATTCTGTTGAAAAACTCGAAAAATTGAGGCCGCAAATTTTCTGCCGAGCGGCAATCAGTTTGGGAAAGCCATCGATGTGTTACGTAGGGGCGTGCCAGAAGATCTAGGTCGAGAGAGTAGCCGTTCCGCACACCCCTTCGTGTCTATTGAAATCTGAATCGCTTAGGCGGCCTTAGATTTTTTGTCCTCCGGAAAAACGGAGTTTTTCAACAGAATCGGCCGTTTTCGGCTGCACCGTCTAGTTTGTCGACCGTCTGCTTTGGAGCGCTGACCGGCCAAGTCTGTGCTACGCCGAAACGGTCGGCCAACGACCCATTGCACCCGACTAATCGGGATAGTTCTGAAGAAGCTTGACAAGGGAAGCCACCGAAGCGGAATCGGAAAGAGATGGATAGAGATCGATAAGGTTACGCATCAAAGGCCTCAGCCCCGGGTAGCTCACAACAAATCGTCGTTGATCGTCAAAAATCAGGTCGAACGTCTCGCGCGGTATCATTCCATTTTCGTGCGCTGTTTCCATAGCTTGCCATTGATTCGCTAGTTGGGTTATCCATGCACCAAGCCTTACCTGTTCAACGGCGGTCAGGCCGCCTTCGTCAGATTCTGCCTTTACAAGTAATTCGGCGAACTCGGCGTTTTCATAAATGGCTTGGTTGAGAGGCCCGTAGTTGTTGCGGATGTCAATCACGGTGCTTGCAGTTGCAATCCGATTATTTCCGCGGATCTGTATTGCAAGATACGCCAGCGTTCCAATGACTCCGGCGGCACCAATGATTTCACCAATCGACCCTAGCGCATCCCAGTTTATCGTCCAGCTCCCCGATTTGCGTATCCAGCCGCCAGCATATCCGAGGGCTGCAGTGGGGTGAACGTCTGAAACTGGCCGTTCGCGTCGATTTTCCTATTGCCGCTCACTGCTAGCGCCTCGGTTACGGTCATTCGCGTGCGAGCTGATTCTTAACCGGTGCGTCGCAAGTCATAAAAGTCTTGACCGTCGTCAGTAAGCTCTATCTGTCTATCGATCCAGTCCTGAACAGGAGATATAAAGATACCCTTCGAAAGCTCCCACCAGGCCCTCCAGCCAGGATAAGACAGTAGTCTCGTTCGCAAATAGAAACTCCAATTCTCCATCGTCTCATCAGACATAAAATCTGCCTGATTGGCACTATATGTTGACTCGACGTACACGATTAAGGCCCCCATCAGATTGTCGAACACATATTTTTCTTTTGAATTCAGAGATGAAAAATCCTGCAACCCCTTAATAATGACTTCTGCGTTTTCGCCTTCAGCCATCGAGGCGAAGTGCGCATTCGTTGCTGAAAACGTGTCTCGAAAAGCCGCGTCTTCCGAAGACCGGGCACCGTGTCGGACCTGGGTCGCGAGATACAGGAGTGACAGCACGACTGCGCCCGCCCCAATTACTTCGCCAATTGCCCCGATTGCTTCCCAGTTCATTTTTTACCTCCCATCTATGAAGCCAACAAGCAGAATACCCGAGAGCCTCGGGAGCGCGAAGGTCTCTTAGTGGCCGGTTTCTGCCCGATTGCGATTTGATGCGTCGGTCTGCTTACAGGTCGCGAACAGTCGTTTCGTTTCGAACAGTAATAGGCGACAAAATGTCCACCGCCGACCTGCGACGTGACTGCGCGCACAACCATCGGCTAAGCTCGATCCCGAACGAACCAGAGGAATTACGACCATGTATTGCTGCAACGCAACGATTCCGGCTAGCACGACGAACGTGGACTCCGCGTATTACCAACTTCTGTGTAGCTGATTGTTAGGCACCTGCCGTGACAATCAGCGATATTGGAAGTATTGGCGAGGTAGTTGGGGCAGTTGCGACCATTGGGACACTTATTTACATTGCCATTCAAATCCGAGAGAACACCTCTTGGACAAAGCGCCAGGCACTAGAATCAGTAATTGACCGAGTCATCTCATGGGGTGGCCGCTTTAACGACAACCCTGACGTTCTCGATATCTACCTGCGCGGATCTTCCGATTTCGAATCTTTCGATGAGACGCGAAAGCATCGGTATCATTACATTATGTGTGAAAGATTAGTTGCCTGCGAAGCCGCACTTGAACACGAAAAAACTAAAGCGATCAAGTCGGAATCAACTGCGGCTATCGAGCGAATTATACGAAGGGAGCTTCGAGGGAACGGGGCTAGAGCATGGTGGGGAGAAATGGGCAGAGAGCTATTTGCAGACGATTTTTCCGCACACATAGACCAGATAATTCGTGAAACGTCGCCTCACAAAGCGCTCAACCCTGACCCTTGATCACTCACTCGCCTTGCTGCCGCAAGCCAAGCTCGTGTTCAACGGCAGGTTAGCGCGACGTTAGGCGGATATTGGAGAGCGTTTTGGACTGGCAATTGATTGGTGTTATCGCCGAGGTGGTCAGCGCGATCGCGGTCGTTGTGACGATCATATTTTTGGCTGTGGAGATTCGACACAACCGCAGAGCTGCCCAATCAAATTCTCTTGATGCCCTCACAGCTGGATTTAGCGATATTAATTACAACGTCGTCGGCGACGGAGAATTTACAGCCATCTGGGAAAAAGGATTAGCATCTCCCGAATCCCTTAACAGCCAAGAAACGATCCGAATTTGCATGTACATGCAGTGCTATATCAACCATTACACTGCGTTGCGGAAATATCATGAGCTTGGTGTGCTAGCGCATGAGGAGTGGGAAGCGTATTTGGCCGCATTTGCCGGCATCTTAAATACGCCCGGAGGGCAGTGGATGATCCCGCGGCTAGCGATCGCGCCCTCTCTATTGAAAGAAATTCAGGATCACGGTCCTTCTGCGCAACGTTACGGTTGGATCCCCCAGGCGGAATATCCGCCTAACAAGCGAATGTGATACGGAGTTCTCTTTTCGCCACTGGCCTATGATTTTCTTCTTTGGCGGTCGAATGTCGGTTAATGGCCGTTCTCGCTCGTTGCGGTCGCGGTGGCGTCCGTCTGCTTAGCGGCGATGAACAGTCGTTTCGCTCCGCTGTGCGATTGGCGGAAGAGTCCGGCGGTGCCGAGACTTCGTGTGGTGTCTGATCACGATCCCTTCGATTCCATTTCCCGCCGCCGTTCTTCAGCGACTGCATCATCAACGGCATCCTGGAATTCAGAGACGAAAATTCGGGGACCTTCCTCGCGCCACCAGTTCGCTCCGGTGGGAGTTCCCAGATAGCGAATAAAATCTCGGGCCAGAAATTCGAGAACGTTACCCGTACCGGTTTCCACGGGGTAAAGACCGGATTTCTGCTGCCAATACAGGTCTTCGAGCCAGCAAAAATATGACACGAGATAAGCCCCGTAACGAACCTGTTCATCCGCTGTCAAATCGCCATCTTCCATGGCGATACGATGGATGCGTGAGAGGTCGGCGTCCGCAGCGAGCAGCGCCGCTACCGTCGAGAACCCGCTTTGGACGCGATGGATGGTATCTGCACGCGATAGCGCGTTACTCCGCCGGAGCTGAATGCCGACGTAAATTAGCGACACCACGACAGCCACAGCGCCAACCAGCTCAGAAAGAGCACCCAATGCATCCCAGTTCATTTTTCAATCTCCCGCCGATTCAGCTAGCGGGCAGCATATCCGAGCGCATTTACGACGTGAACGTCCGGTTGTGGCCGTCTCCTGTCGAAGTTGCGCGAAGGTCGAATGGCGGCTTCCGAGCAGCGAACAGCCGCTCGCACGAAAGCGGCATATGTGGCTACCAAGCCCGCGCAAAACGCTGGCTAGGAAAATCGCTCCGTCCAGAACTTAAGCAACGGCTGTTGCTTCAAGCTCGATCATGATTTCGGGGTCGAACAGCGCCGCCACGCCGAGTAAAGTGCCCACCGATTTGCAGCCGTCTCCGGCAAAGATCGGCACGATGTCGCCCGCAGATCCCATGAATCCGGGCACATCTGTCGTGTACATGTTGAGTCGAACGATATTGGTGGGGTCCATCCCTGCGGCCGCTAATGCGTCTTTGAGGTTGGACCACGCCATGCCACACTGCGCTACGAGGTCTCCGGGATGAACAGGGGCACCATTCGCATCGGTCGATGTTTGGCCGGACAGGTAGAGGACGCGTTCCGCGCCTGTTACTTCGACGCCATGGTTGATGTTGAAACCCAGCAGCCAGTCGGTAGGGTTGATTTCTCGGCGTTCCATGTGTTTCTCCTTTGTATGATACAAATAGTACCCAAAACCCGGCCGCGGCGAAATTATTCCCCTCCCAGCGATAGCTGGAATCAAAACGCCCGGCATGTATTCGTCCAAATCTAACTTAGAATTTCCGCACGATTAGCGTCGATCTAAGACGGGCGAACTTTCGCCATGAAGCAGAACGGTCACTTTCCGAGTGACCGTTCGTGGACGGTTTGCGCCACACAAGGATTCGGCGCGACCGTCTCCGTAGTGCCAAAAGCTGTCGTTCAGCGTGACCCTTGACAGAGTCATGCGCTAAGCTCGGGTCGGAATTACCAATGGGTTTCCTATCATGAATTGCTGCGCTGCGATGATTCTGGCTGGCAGGGCAAATAGAGATCCAACCTTTGCCAGTGAACGTAAAACCTATTTAGCGCGCTGTTAGGTTACGGCATGGTGATGAATTGGGAAGCAGTTTCGGCACTATCAGAAGCAACCGGGATGGTTGCTGTTGTAATCTCCATCATATATCTCGCCATACAGATCCGGTTGGGCCGAGTCTGGTCTAAAAAACAAGCGTTTGAGGGATATCTTGCGTTACTTTTTGGTTGGTTTTCGAAAATCTCCACTGATGAAAATACGGCACGCTTATACAACGCTGGGAGAGCATCGTTCCATTCACTTAGCGATGATGACCGCGTTCGATTTGCATATCTAATGTTGGAGAAATTCGCCTGTCTTGAACTACTACGGGAATACGACAAAGACCAACTAAGCAAGCGTGAATCGATGGAACGAATACCGGATTGGATCAAGGCAGAATTCGCCCAGCCCGGGATTCGAGAATGGTGGGTAGATCAAGGAAGTAAAGCGATGGCTTCAGATTTTGTGACTTACGTTAACGCCGTCGTTTCAGAAACGGAAAATAGCTAGATGGAAATATGCGATCACTTAGTATTCCAAGCGAAGCTCGACAGCCGCCTGGCAAAGCGATGAACAGTAGCGCGTACGGCATCATCCTTTCGCTATCGCTCGGGTTCAGCATCTTTAAGCGCGGCTCAAAGGCAGGTTAGGGCACACGATGGACTTGAATACCTTCGCTAATTTTGCGGAAGTTATCGGAGCTGCGGGCGTGATCGTATCTCTCGTTTATGTTGGGCATCAGATTCGCATGAATACGAATCAGCTAAAAGGGGAATCTATTATTTCGATAAACAGCGCTGAGGCGCCGCTGGACGAAGTGATACGCGACAATCCCGATCTGCTCGGCGCGATTCTCAGAGGCCTCGACGACTGGGAATCACTTACTGCGCAAGATCAAGCTCGCGTTCATTTATACCTTTACACACACATGAGATGGTTCGAGACTTGCTGGAAGCTGTGGCAGCACGGGACGCTGGACAAGGGTCCATACGAAGCGCGGGTGATTTTTATAGCGAGTCTTATGGGTCAGCAACAAGGCGGGCGCATCTGGTGGACACAAGTTCGATACATGTTCGATCAAGAATTTGTCGAACATCTGGAGTCCAAACTTGAGCATCTAGGCAAAACGGTTCCGTCCATAACGGAAGTTTCATTCTATAGGCCTGAGAATTGGCCCCGTAATTATGGGGCCCCCGTTAGTCAAGGACAGAAATCGCTCGTCGAATGAATTTCGAATTTAGCCGGCTCGAAGGTCCGAATTTGGCCGTTCGCGTCGATATTACGATGATTAGCGACCGTCCGCTTTGTAGCGGGTCAACGGACGACTATGTCTCACGGCAAAACTATCTTGGGTGCCCTGTAAAAAAACGCTGTTCGGAATTGCTAAAGTCCTCGTTTTAAAGTCAAATCGCCGCTACAGTCTGTGACTCAGTATATCGGACCAACTATCGCATGATTACCGTACAGCAAATCGGGCAGACCTTTGTAAAAGCAACCCAATTACTGCATCCAACCGCAGTCGAAGTCGACAGCACCGGAATTCGCTACGATCGGGATTTCGCCTTGGTCGAGCAAGACGATCGATTCGTAGCTTCCGATCAGCATGGTAGTTTTTTTCCGCTCAAATTCCATTTCGATCCCGACGCCAACAGCATGCGCTTAGAAATGCCGGACGGCAGCGCCATCAACGGACCAGCAGTAGGCTCCGGCCGACAATGGGACGTCGATCACTTCGGTCTGCGCAATATTAGCGTTGCCGAAGTCGAAGGACCGTGGGGCGACGCATTGTCGTCATTCGCCGATCGAACCATCCGCTTGGTTCGCTGCCGCCATATCGGCGCGGCAGTTGACGTGCTACCGATTACGCTGCTGAGCACGGGTTCGATGCGACGCCTAGAACGTGAGGTCGGCGCACCGGTTGATCCGGCGCGGTTTCGCGCGGGCTTCGTATTGGAAAATAATATCGAGCACGAAGAAGACCAATGGGACGGCCGACGCCTGCGCATTGGTGAGGCTTTACTAAAAGTTCGCACCCCCGTACCACGCTGTGGGATCACCGGATTTAATCCGATTACTGGGGCCCGTGATCAAGACGTCATGAGAGCGCTGATTCGTTATCGTGATAAAACACCGCTGCCGGACGACTTACTGCCCGATTTCGCAACTCCCGGTTTCGCTACATTCGCCGAAGTGCTTGAAGCTGGCAGGGTAAAAACTGGTGATCCAGTCGAACTACTTTCCTAGACCTAGAATTACTGTCGCGCTCGCTCCCAGGCACAGCGAAGTTTGCGCTGGCAACGACGGAAAGATGTAACCAAGTATGAAGCCGGCGGCCGTTAATCAAGATAGGGCATGCGCTATCTGATTTTTGCTTTCTGTCCGTTCTTGGCCGTTCACGTCGATAGTTGTCGTAAAGCCGAACGTCCGTTCAGGAGAGAATGAACAGACGTTCGTGCTGCGATACAATACCCCAACCTAAACTGACACTGGCTTTTTCACCAAGTAACCTGTCCGTTAGGAAGACGGAGGTACTGGTATGAACTGGGATGCGATTGGTGCCATAGGCGAAGTCGTCGGTGCACTCGCCGTTGTTCTCACCTTGGCCTACTTAGCCGTGCAGATTCGCCAGAATACGAAATCGGTCCGCTCCGCGGCGATCGATAATAGCATCACTACCATCACTACCGCGCGGCAGGCAGTCTTCGAGAACGCTGAAGTTTCAGACATATACAACCGTGGATTGCAGAATCACGAAAACCTTGACGAAGTCGAACTGCTCCGATTCCGTCTAACGATGCAAAACGCGCTCTGGGGGATTTGGAATACCTACGCGCAAGGTGAACTTACGGGGCTATCCCGAGGTGTTTGGGAAGCTCAAAAGCCGTTCGTTTTGCGAGTGCTGTTGACCCCCGGCGGAGCTTGGTTTTGGGCAACTTACAGGAACGAGTTTGAACAGTCGTTCGTTGTCGAAATAGATCGAATTATTAGCGAGGCGGCCGAGTCACAAGCCTGATTAGAAACGTCGCCTCACACAACGGTCAACCTACTGTTTCCCGAGACGGTCCGTCGCCGGCAGGTGCAGATCAGCTCGCTCGAACGACGACCGTAAAATGCCCGACCGTCCGAAATTGGCGGTGGGTTCAACCGGTCGATGCAACACGGGGAAGAATATCCGAAGCAGACGGGTCACGATCCGTTAACCGACGGTGTACTGCGAACGGGGAATTTCCTCGAAGAACTTCTGGAATCGTCTACTGAATGCGCCCTTCCTAAGGTCCCAGATTCGCTTCCCCCCGGGGGTCGACAAAACTGTCCCGTAGATTTGGACCATCCCGTCCCAGACTTCCTCGTCTAAGCGATCTTCTGCTGCTTGGTAAAACGCATCCTGAAACGAGCGTAAATTCAACGTAAGGACGGAGATCATCTGCACCTTTTCCGCTTGAGTTAAGCTTTCAAAATCATCCAAACCCTTGAGCCATAATTCTGCTACCTGAGGATCGTTGAACGGTTTCAGGCTTTCCATGAAGTTTTGGGTCGCCTCATGAATCGCAGCTAACCTTTGCTCGCGGGTTTGTCGGCTGATCTGTACGCCGACGTAAATTAGAGAAACTACAACCGCCACTGCGCCAACAATCTCGCCGACCGCTCCAATCGCATCCCAGTTCATCTTTCAATCCCCCGTTAGCAAAACAGACAGGCAGCATATCCGAGGAGATTGACAGCGTGAACGTCTGAAAGTGGCCGATTTCTGTCTGACGAGCCTGCTAATCGAGTATCGGCTTACGGGCGCTGAAGATTCGTTCCATATAGCAATGCGACAACTGGCCGCCGCGTGGAATTGGAGCGACGGAAATCTATGCCTCGCCTGATTCGACTATTTCCCGGGCCTCCGCGACGCCCGCAGCGGCTGATTTGTTCGATTCGTTGATAGGCATCGATTCGATATAGTTTTGGAACTCTTTCTTGAAAGTATTGCTCCTGACCTTCCAATAAGCCCGTACGCCGCTAGATTGATATTGACTTGAGAACCAGCTCTCGATCGCCCCCCATGAGCGATCGCTCAAATTCCCGTCGCATCGTTGGTCATAGCTGAGTTGAAATAATTGAAACAACCCCGACACGTAGAACCCGAACTGAGCCATCTCCTCGTCGCTCAATTTCGTTAGATCGTCAGATCCCCTGACGTAGATATACGGAAGGCTAGTAGCAGCTTGATCGAATCCAATATGAGCCCATTCAGTCGCGATATCTTTTTCGACGCTTAATTTAGTTGTTCTCGTGTTTTGTCGAATTTGAATAGATAGGTAGACGATTGAAACGACTACTGCAATTGCGCCTACGACCTCACCAACCGCCCCGATAGCATCCCAGTTCATTTTTTAATCCCCAGTCAGTAGATAGAAGGCAGGATACAACACGGCCGTCGAAGCAATGAACGTCGGTTCATGGCCGGTTTCTGCCGGTCAATCTGAATCTGCGAAGGTCCGCTCTCAGGCGCTAAGCAGTCGCCCGGTTGGACGCTGAGGCGGGCGGTTATGTTCCGTTCCTGACATTGCCAGAGGACGAAGGGGCCTCACGGTATCCTACTGGATGCAACACCCATCTGCGGCCTCCCCAACGCTCTCATCAGATCAGGCGATAGCTGCGAGTCGCTGACGTCTTTAAAGCAATCTCGGAAAGCTTGTGTATAGAACGGTTGGTTGCGCTCGGTCTCCCACCAATCCTTAAAGACTGGTAGACGTACGAATCCTGCTACCCACAGGAAGTGCCCTTCCCACATGGCGGTCTCCAGCAAACCGGCCTGATACTGAAAGAGTTCGGATTCCGCCCGTTGCATAATCGAACGCGCAAAAAAGAATATGATTTGCTTTTCTTCGTCGGTGAAATCATCGGCAATCGAGTCCGGGTCGAATGCGCGTGAAATAATGTCCAGATTAGGCGATTCATAAAGTTTTTCGTTCACCGTAGCCCATTGAATTTGAGCTTCTCTGGCAGAGTTAGCTCTCAAAGTACGGGTGTTAGCTCTGACTTCCCACGTCAAATAGAGCAGGGAAACTACGACGGCTATCGCGCCGATTAGCTCTGCCGTTCCACTGATTGCATCCCAGTTCATCTTTCAATCTCTCGTCTGGAAACCTAGCGGGCAGCATATCCGAGGGCACTGACAGCGTGAACGTCTGAAATTGGCCGGTTTCCGTCCGATTACAAATCTATGCGGCCGTCTCAGTTGCCGCCCAAAGCCGACCTTCGACGTGACTGCGCACATAACCATCGGCTAAGCTCGATCCGAACGAATCAGGGGAATTACGACCATGTATTGCTGCGCCGCAACGATTCCGCCTAGCACTGCGAACACGGATTCCATATATCACCGTGAACGCGGATTCCGTCTAGTTAGCTGTTGAACGAACGTTTAACGCTTAAGAGGCAATTTCAACGTCGCATCATCTCGACATCGCCGAAATCCACTTTTCGGCGAGCGAACCACCGACATCTACTAAACCAAAGGAGCTCAAAATGACGTGCCAAGTCGTACTCGAATTCAAAGCAAAAGCAGAAGAAATCGAAAATATTCGAAACTATCTCCGCGAAATCTTGCCGGACACGCGTTCGTACGATGGCTGCGTAGCCTTAAACATCACGCAGAACATGGACGACCCAACGAGCTTTGCAGTGGTAGAGCAATGGGATAGCCGCCAACACTACGAGGCTTACCTCCAGTGGCGTACAGACACTGGTGTACTTGGCAAGCTCGCAGAGAAAATGGACGGCGAACCCAGCATCAGATTTTTCAGCTACTTTGGCGTGTAGCTACTGAACATTGTGCCCGCAACCTAACAAGGGGACCAACCTGACCGTTGACAGCGTCCTCCTTGCGCTGCCGCTCCAATCCGGCGCTTTCAACGGCAGGTTATCCAAACGTTAGATGGCTAGAGAACCGAAAAGATGAATTGGGAGGCGATAAGTGCAATTGCAGAGGTCGCTGGCGTACTCGCCGTTGTTGTGACTCTAGGTTACCTGGCGGTACAAACGCGTCATGCGCGACAAGCTACGGAACTGAATACGCGAGCATTGAGATCATCAGCACGTATCGAGGCTTCTCGGTACTGGTCCGATGAAGTCCTTCGTTTAGCGCTCAGTCCCGATATGGCGCTGATATTGGCGAAGGGTATGGAAGATGCCAGCCAGCTCGACCCCTCGCAACGCGAGCGCTTGATTGCCTGGTACGTTCAACGAGTTGCTGCTACAGATGCGCTATATCAGCAGTTCCACGAGGGTTCATTGCCGGTCGAGGCGTGGCAACCACACGAGAAATTACTGATTGGTTTTCTGTACACAGATTCGTTTTTACGGGTCTGGGATGCAGGCTACGTACCTACGAGTGATGGGTTTCGAGATTACGTTAATGGTCTGAAGGAAAATCTTCCTGAGCGCGAATGGTCGTACGACAACAAATATGGAGTATTCGATTGATCGGTCGCTACCGGATACCGCGTGCCAACTAAGGTTCTGTGCGAAATGCAACAGCCGTCGCGAAACGCCCCGCCACCTAACAAGGGGATCAACCTGACAGGTTATCCCAACGTTAGGTGGCTACCAGATCCATTTCCGAAATTCACAGAAATTAGATTGCTGGTCGAGCCAGAACTAGGCAACTGCCCACATGACTGAAGCCGAAAGCTTAGAAGTAATCGCCTTATATAACGTTAACGTTGCGAGCTATCTCGCCATTTTCATTTCCGTAACGTTCGCCTACCTAACTGTGGCCTATTTTCAAGGGCGTGCATTAACGGACTTCCAAGTGAGAGTAGCATCTGGCCTTTATGTACTTTGGTCAGGTTTACTTGCATTAGGCGTTTACGAGAATACCGTGGCGTGGGAATTAATGGCTAGAGAACATGAAACCATACTTAGTTCGATGTCGGTTTATGGTTCCGGAGTCCTTCACATTCCGTTAGCGATAGTTTTGGTCGTAAGTATTTTGGTGAGTCTGTATTTTATGCATGATGTCCGAAGAGAATAAATGACGGCGCCACCTGACCAAGCGCTGCGCCTGACCCATTACAGCGCACTTTTCCGGAGTGCAGATATTTTCACTCCTCAAAAGCGCGCTGTAATGGGCAGCTGAGTACGACGTTAGGCGTATTTGAAAAGCAGCCTCAGCCCGATCTGTATAGGAATAACAGAGTGCAAGACAAGCAAAACGGAGGATGCGATTGCGGAGAGGTGCGGTACGAGTTTTCGTGTGAGGTGCTTAGCTGTTACGCGTGTCATTGCACTGATTGTCAAACTCGCTCCGGCGCATCTTATAGCTTGACCTTGCTCATCCCGGTGTCCGAAGTCCGTATAACGAAAGGTGTTGTTGTCGATTACCCGGCGAAAACCGCCGCACTATTCAAGATGTGCGCTCGATGCGGTGTACATTTATGGGGCGTACCGTACGTCGCTTCGGAACTTGCGACGATAAAGGTAGGAACCCTGGACGATGCGTCGTGGTGCAAGCCCGCGATTCACATATTCACGGATAGCGCTCAACCTTGGGTCTCGATAGACGAGAGAGTTAAAAAGTTCGGCGGCATGCCCGAAGATCCCCTTGTTCTGCTGGAACTTTGGAAACAACAATCAAATGCGTAACGCTCCGGATAGAGCAGCAGAAATTCCGCCTAACCAGCGACTGTGATGCGGAGTTCTCTCTTCGCCACTGGCCGATAATCTTTTCCTTGGCGGTCGAACGTCGGCTTTTGGCCGTTCGCGTCGATTCTTGTCGAGACGGTGACGGTCCGCTTACGAGGTCAGAACGGCCGCCTAGCACCGCGCTGCGGCCGTAGGGAAAGTGCCCCCGGGCAGACATCCAGCTTAATTGACCGTCTCAAAAATCCCGTAGGCTCTGAGTCCAGGATAGTTGTGAAACCAACGGTCAACCTGACGTCGCATGCCGGGCCATCGCTTGAGTGCAATCCCGACATCCCCGACCACGCTGTCATAAAGAGCCTTGTCAATCTGACCTTGATTGAACGCGATTTGAGTTGTGGCCCAAGCGTTGCAGTACATGTCTGCATATGTGTACGACTGCTCGTCTTCCTCCACCGACAACTCGCCTTCTTTCAGCAGTACCTGTCTGATCGCCGAATCTGTAGCGTACAGGCGGTTGAGGTCATTGAACTGCGCCATGATCTCTCTTGTTGTTTCGAAACTCGCCATCGCGTTGGCCTGCTTGACCTGCGCAGCTAGGTACAGAAGCGTTATCAATACCGCGATCGCGCCGAGAATTTCCCCTATTGCCCCCAAAGCATCCCAATTCATTGCCCGTCTCCCGCAAATCAATCGAACGGGCAGCATATCGGAGGGCTTTGCCCGCGGGAACGTCCGAAACTGGCCGTTCGCGTCGAAAGTTCTGGTGAGGCCGTAGGTCCGTTCATGAGGGAACAACGGCCGGACCTTATTGCGGTGCGATAGACGGAAGGGTGCTGTTGATCTCGAGAAGGCGCGCCCTGAAGACGCATTTTTGGTACTAGCAATGTGGCGAAATTTGTTCCATATATGGTCAAACGCCCGTCGGCAACATCTCAACGGGACGCTAAATAGAAGAGCACAATTACGCTACACCGGACTTGAACGCGGCGTCCCCTTCCCCTCAAATCGAGGGGAAGGGACAGGGATGGGGTGTAAGTATGGTGCGGGGAACGGAGCCCGGGTGTAGCAGGCTTACGCTCACGTATTCAGACGTGACGTATCGAATGTTCGAACGGGGTCTGCCAGACGAGGACATCGGGTTTCGACGTTCCTGTTGCCCCGGCCACCATGTGCCGTTTCCCGCCGAGATCACGCGCCGAGATGAGCCCGTGCTCGCTTAAATGAGGCTCAAACGATGAGTACACAAACGTTGCCGACGCGTTTTACGCGCCTTGTGGGAGTCCGCCATCCGGTGATGCAGGAGGGTCTCGGCCCGTACAAAACTGTGCGCCTGGCGGCCGCCGTCGCCACGGCGGGCGGACTTGGAACTGTCAGCATTCCCGGTATTTCGGAGGAAGCGAGTGTCGGCGCCCGGAAGTTGCGAGGCTATATCGAAGAGGCCTGCTCGCTGACCGATGGCGCGCTCGCCGTCAACGTGCCCGTTGGTGCGGACAAAGTCACGGGCAAGGCTTTACCGTTTAGCGCAGCCTATGTGAGCGCCGTCGTGGAGGCAGTGCGGGACCCGACGATTGCGAAACGCTTGCGGGTAATCACGACCTCGGCCGGTCCGCCTGCGGCAGCGCGTGAACTAATCGCGGACAGCGGTCTGATCCATTTCCATAAGGTCGGCGGCACGCGTCAGGCACTGCGGGCGGAGCGGGACGGGGTCGACGCGATTATTGCCTCGGGCTACGAAGCCGGCGGCCACACGCATTCGCGGCCAATGCATACGTTTGTATTGGTTCCTGGCGTGACGGAGTCCGTCAGCATCCCGGTGATTCTCGCGGGCGGCGCGAAAGACGGACGATCGCTGGCCGCCGCGCTGTCCATGGGCGCGGACGCCGTCGCCATGGGGACGCGGTTCGTCGCGTCGCGGGACAACACCGACTGGGACCCGGCATACGCGCAGCGGATCCTGGATGCCCGGGAAGCCGAAGACATTATTTTCTCGGCTATCTACGGTCCCTCACGAGCGCTCCCGAGTGACGGTATCGATGAACTGGCGGCCCTGATCGGCGAGGGGGCGGATCACGAGGCCTTAACTAGCTTCAAGGATGACCGGCTGATTGCGGGTCAGCGCGATGGCGACATGAAAGGCGGCATCCTCCCTTGTGGACAGGTCGCAGGCGTAATTAAAGATCTGATTGACGTGGGTACGTTCATTCCCACGATGGTGGATGAAGCCATTTACATCCTGCGGCAGCTTGCGCCAGACAATGTCGACCTGGCGGTCAACCCGCCCGAAACCGGGCAATGAAAGCAGCGGGCATCCGCCTGCCCGTGACGCTTGAATCGCTTGCCCTCGCGTAGCCGAACGTCCGTTACTAGGCGGTTCGCAGTCGTTTCATTCCGTGGTGCACCAGGCGATGCTCAAAGCCGACCCACGACGTGACCCTCGGGCGAGTCTTGGGCTAAGCTTGTTCCGAATGAGACGCCGGGATTCCTTCGGGCAAGCTGTTAGGGTGAACAGGAAACATCTATGGTAGCCAATAATCCAACAACTTTTTCTCACGGCGGTACTGAGCGAACTCATCGATGCCCGAAAAACGGAGTCATGTATCCAACAGTCGCGGAAAAAACAATGCTGCATCACCTGCGCCGACCGTGGAACGCTAACATCCGGAATCAGCGTTACTATTATTGCGATGATCCGGATTGCGCCGTCGTTTACTTCGGTGAGGATGACGAAACGATTTCGTTTGCAGAATTGCGCACTGCAGTAGGGACTAAATGGCGAGATAAGGGTGGGATCATTTGTTATTGCTTTGGGGTCTCGAAGGGTGAGGCCGCATCGGACCCGAGAATAAAGGCATACGTAGTAAATCAAACTAAACTGGGCAAGTGTGCCTGTGAAGTCAGGAATCCATACGGACGGTGTTGTTTGAGAGATTTTTCGCGGCTGTAGATTGCGCAAACAAGGTGCGGTAACGGGCCGCTGAGCATGGTGCTATGCGTTTTTCCCAATAATTTTTATGGACTGGAAAGTATTCTTAACTGTTTTCGGAGTTGTTTTTATTGCAGAGCTCGGCGACAAGACACAGTTGGCAACTATGCTTTTCGCCGCAGACAAAGATGTTGGTAAATATACTGTTTTCATTGCGGCTTCTGCGGCATTAGTCGTTGCTTCTGCGATCGGAGTCTTAGCCGGCAGCTTGCTATCGGAATTTATAAACGAAAAATATCTGCACTACATCGCAGGAGTCGGGTTCATAATCATTGGCGCGTTTACTTTATACAATGCATGAAACGTCCAACACATGTGAGGCCCCGGATAGTCAAGGGCAGTAAGCGCCCATCGATCTGAGTTCGATACTTTTCGTTTTCAAGCGTTGATATGGCTTCGGTTCTGAAAATATCGTCGGGACGTTGCCTACAATAAGCCCCTATCGAGCTTTCCCGCACCGGCGGCATGAACGTCTCTTCCTGGCCGCAAGCCGAAGTCGCGGCATGAATTACCAACGTCGGCTTTGCGGTCGATAACAGTCATACCCATTCCGCACCGCAACAGGCTGAAGAGTGCCCAGAGCGGGCATCTGCGGCACACCAGTAAAGTCAGGCTGCATATACTGCAATTATTTAACGTGTAATTGACACAAGTCAGAAACAAAATCCGGAATCGGCGTGACGCTTAGCATTCACTGAGGGCAGTCTAAATTGCTCCCGAGATCCTGTTAAGCATAGGGGCCGAGCCAATGTGTTTCTTTTTTAGTTTCATGCCAGCCACTATCTGGCTTGTCATCGGGTATTTCGTGCTGTTTTCCTCAACGAAAACGGAGGGTCGAGTTAAAACATTCGGCCAGATCCTGTCGATCTGGATTTTTATCATTGCCGCCATGCTGCCGTTAGTCGCCATTTACGTGACCGTTAGCGGGCTTTGTCCAATGGAAGCGATTATGGAAACAATGCACTCGAAACTATCCCCGTGAACGTTTGAAGCAAGTACTGATAATTGCCTGTTGATTTGCGCACTGATTTGATCCGGCAATTGCACTAAAAATTGAGCCTAGTAATTTGGATGAATTCGGCCGGGAGTATCCCCCTATCGTTAGAAAGGTGGGTCCGCGCTAAATGCAAATCTGTAGAACCATTGGATCACTTATGGGTGCAATTCAACATGCTGGCTGCCAGTAGACAAGACAAACGAAGATGAGAAGATACTGAAGGACGAGGGAAAAACATGCGAAAACAAGTTTGGCTGAAAATTAGGCTGCTGATTGGTATCGTCGCAGTTGGCTTGCTGTTATTCGGGCAGCTGAGCTCGGTCTTGGCCCTAGACGATGAACCGGCAATGGAAAGCTGGGGCAAGGATCTGTTCGTCGAGCATTGTGCGGCATGTCACGGCCTGGATGGCAGAGGCGAAGGTCCTATGTCGGCTACGCTCAAAAAGTCACCAGCGAATCTTACCCTGCTAGCTAAGCAAAACGAGGGCAACTTCCCACGCGCCAAGATGCTGAAGTTTATTGACGGAGAACGCCCAATCCCCTCCCATGGGTCACGCGAAATGCCGATCTGGGGGAAAACCTTTCGGCGCCAGCGATCCGACGTCGAAGCGCGAATGCGCATCTTTGCACTTACTTCGTACGTTGAATCGTTGCAAGAACATTAAGCAGATAAAATGCTTGCCCTCTCAGGCATTCTCTCATTTTGTGTGCAGAAGGAAGACATAGTCGAGTCCACGGGGCCTCGCGCGGTTGTCGGCGAAAGCGAGAACCAAGGGTACGAAGTATTTCTCCGGCATGCTGGGTACCCAGTCGTAAAGCATGCACCCTTGGCGAAACAAGGAATGGCTTCATCGTTTCACGAAGTTTGGGAGAGTTACATTTGCTTCCCTGTGCATCGCCCAATCTCCTGTCGATTAATCCAGCACGCAGCATATCCAAGGCGGAAGGCGGCGTGAACGTCTGAAAGTGGCCGTTCGCGCTCGTTGATGTCACAGAAGCCACCGGCTGCTTACGGGCGGTAAACAGTCACTCGTTTCGCATTGCAGCTGGTCGAAAAGCGCCGGAATTAAAACGTCGAACGCCATTAACCGGCGGAGCCTCTCATTTCCGTTACATAATCTTGAAATTGTTCACCCCAGATATCGTGCCACTCGTTCCACCAAGAGGATAACCCAGGTGATTCGAACCATTTGATCATCATTTTTTTTCGTCCTTCCCAAATTTCCCCGTGCACTACACCTTCCAGATATTGGTAATAGCAAGCTTCGTAATACGCAATGAGTTGCATGAACAACATTCGAGCGACTAATTGATCGTCTTGTTCAAGATCGTCGTAAGACTCTAAAGCCGTTTGAAATATTTTCCGGGTTTCAGGGTTTGTGCCGAAATTGTCCAGAATCTGAATTCCAGTCTGAGCCGCACTCTGATATCCGCCGCTTCGAACGTTTGTAGAATTTTGGCGAACCTGCAACGCCAGATAAACGATCGAAACAAAAACCGCTGTTGCCCCTATTAATTCGCCAAGTGCCCCGATTGCATCCCAGTTCATCTTATATTCCCCGTCAGAAAATCCAGCGGACAGCATATCCGACGGGGTCTGGGCCTCGGAGGTCTCTATTGGCCGGTAGTGTCGATGGTGACCAGTGTGGCTCGCGTCCGTTTTAGAGCGCTTATCCGACACCTATGCCGCGGTGCGGCATACGATAGACTCGTCCAACCACTTGATAACGGAGCGGCTGCGGACTATTTCTCCTTATTCGTGGCGTCGGCTTCATTATGCTTTTCTTCTTTTCCGAATATCGGAGCGAAAATAAGAAGATTTCGCATTTCAGAGTATTTATTCGTAACTTCCAGAAATTTTTCGTGCATTTGTGGGTAGTCGTCAACGTACCTTTTTACATCGTCACAAAAAGACCTATAAATTTGTTCATCGATAACATTACGATTTTGAGCAGTTTCTACTGAAAACCACTGCGTTAAATAGCGATTCGAAATAGCTTCTAACAACGTGTCTTCCTCCGGTGAAAGAGACTGGTTTGTTTTCATTTTCGTAAATAGTTGGACGACCGCTGGAGTGGAAATGAAAACTTCCTGCATGCGGTTAAATTCGTCGAAGAGGGTAGACCCTCTAATTGCTGCGTTCTGATTAGAGCTGTCGCGGATTTGAATAGCCACATAGATAAGTGATACGACGACGGCAAAAGCTGCTATCACCTCAGCAATCACACCTGTTATTTCCCAGTTCATTTTTTATGCCCTGCTCCTCAGAAGGTGAACCGCCCCGGGTTTGCCGGAGACCTTTTATGTTGAGAGGATACTCCAATGGCAAGATCAAACAGATATTCCCCGGAAGTGCGGGAACGCGCCGTTCGTATGGTGGAAGAGCAGGAACCTTCGCACTCGT
>Ga0315338_1002079_pt1 | contig 21391 bp, 18 predicted proteins | sample ASW8metaG_FD_204518 | JGI IMG/M metagenome (GOLD analysis project Ga0315338, IMG submission 204518) | Ammonia-oxidizing marine archaeal communities from Monterey Bay, California, United States - ASW #8 | ecosystem: Environmental > Aquatic > Marine > Coastal | place: USA: California | collected... | reverse complement strand
TCCCCCTATTTCCAAACCCTATTAAGTATTGTGTCCCCTTGTTTCCTACCCGAACAGGCGCTTGAAGGTCCCCTCCTCGGCGGAGAGTGACGAAACCGTGCCGGACTGAACGATCGCGCCGTCTTCGAGAACGAGGACGTGGTCGGCTCTCGCGACTAGCGGGAGCCGGTGCGAGAAAACGATCGTCGTACGGTTGTCGAAGAGCGGAGTCAATGAAGCGGCGAGCGCGGCTTCGGTCTCGCCGTCGAGCGCTGACGTGGCCTCATCGAGAATGAGGATCGGCGCGTCGTGAAGGAGCGCGCGCGCGATGGCGACACGCTGCCTCTGGCCGGCGGAAAGCTCGAGCCCGCGTTCGCCGACGACCGTCCTGTATCCCTCGGGGAGCGATTCGATGAACGTGTCGATCCCCGCGAGTCGCGCGGCTCGCGCCACGTCGTCGGAGGGTGCGTCGGGACGCGCGTAGCGGATGTTCTCTTCGAGAGTTTGGTTCCACAAGAAGGTCTCTTGTTCCACGACGGCGATCGACCGCCTAACGTCTTCGAGCTTCACGTGCTTCAGGTCTACACCGTCGAGAAGGACTTCGCCACGCTCGGGGTCGATCCGCCGCAGGATGAGATCCGCGATCGTGGATTTGCCGACGCCGCTCGGCCCCACGATGGCGGTGATAGTCCCGGGCGCGGCATGGAAGCTCACGTCTCGAAGGACGGGCTCGCGGTCGTAGTCGAGGCCGACATTTCGAAGGGTGATAGCGCCTTCGGCGCTCGGGAGAGCGACCGGCTCCGACGGCTCGGAGACTTCGACGGGTTGGTCGAGGAGCGCAAAGACCCTCTCGAGCGACGCCTCCGCCGCGCGTACGCTCAAGTAGAGTCCCATCAGTCCCGACAGCGGTCCGAGGAGACGCGCTTGGTAGGCGGTGAAAGCGACGAAGCTGCCCATCGAGAAGCTTCCCTGAATGACCAGGTAGCCGCCTGCAAGAAAAACCGCGAGCGTGGATAGCGACAAGAGCACACCCGGGATGCCGGACGCGAGGTAATTCGTGAGCTGTCGGTCGAGGAGCGCGCGCACGAACCGATCGTTCTTCTCGCGAAACCGTTTGGCCTCGTGGGTTTGTTGTTGCGACGCTACGGTCTGTCGCATGCCGAGAAAGGACTCGACGAGAAAGCTGCCGATATCGGCGCTCGTCTCCCGTAGCTTGAGATTTTTCTCGGTGACCCGGTTACGGTAGCGGCGGAGCACCCAGATCGAAGGCGGCACGAGCGCAATGCTCACGAGGAACAAACGGGGCTCGAGGACGATCAGGATAGCCACGGTGCCCACGAGGAACACCACATTCGTGAGCAGTGACAACAGCGTGTCGGAGGCGATGCGCTGTATCTCGGAGACGTCGCCATTCAGCCGGGAGAGGATGTCTCCCATCGGCGTTCTCGCGTAAAAGCGGGGTCCGAGCTGTTGGAGGTGACGGTACACGCGCAAGCGGATGTCGAAGAGCGCTTCGGTCGAGACCTCGATGTACTGGTAGCCGGAGAAGGCGTTCAGGACGACGCTCGCGACGGAGACCGCGAACAGCGCCACCGAGATGCGCAGGAGCAATCCGAAATCGGAAGCGAGAAAGGCATCGTCGATCAGCAGCTTGAGAAAGTAGGGCTGCGCGAGCCCCAAGAGGGTCGCGAACATGGAGACGAAGAGAACGAAGCCGAGTCGCTTCCAGTAGGGGATAACGAAGCCGAGCGCTCGACGGTAGAGGCCGCCCTTCAAGGAGCGCCCCGCTATTTCGAAGACGATTCGGTGGGGTTGAGGATCTCGACCGGCGGCATCATGAAGTCGCCTCCGGCATAGACCGTCTTTATCGGCTCGAGCGTCGCCGCGTCATAGATGTAGACGGTATCGCCTACCCCGGAGATGTAGAGCTTGGTGCCGTCATGGGAGACGATCATCGAGTTGTTGGTTCGGCCGCGCTCGAAGCCCTCTTTTTTCACGAGAACCTTGCGCGACTCCATGTCGATGACGACCATGTCGTTCAAGCCGGCATAGCCCCTTTTCTTGTCCGGAGAGAGCGCGAACTGACCGACTCTCAACTCGGGTCCGAGCTCGAACATCGAGATCTTGCTGCCATAGAGATCGAGCTCCGCGAGCCCGAACAGCTTCTTCTGTTGGATCGGGTCGACGGTGCGGTAAATGGCGTAGAACATCCCCGGCTCCGTCTCTGTCAGGCGGATGCCTCGGAACGGACCATAGCCGGCCTGCAGTGGTTTCGAGATCTCGAGGCTGTTCTTGACCTCGTGGGTCTGGGCGTCGATCTCGTAAATGTTGTCGGTGATCATGAACAGCGACGAGCCGTCGGGTGAGACGTGTATCGTGGGTCGGCCGCCGGAACCGAGTTCAGGAGGAACCGAGAACTCGTCGACGATCGATTGGCTCGCGAGGTCGTAGAGCAACACGTCGGCGGAATCGTCGCGCACGAAGCGGTCGATCTGCGTCTCGGTGGCAGTATAGGTGAGATAGACCTGGGACCCGTCGGCGTTGGGAAAGACGCCGAAGATACGGACCTGTCGGGCTCCCGTCGAGAGCTTGAACTCGTCCACGATCTCACGGCGCACCGGGTCGATGACTTCGACCGACTCCATGCGATCGGTCACGACGAAGAATTTCCTGCGGTCACTCGTATAGGCGGTCCGGGTGACGGCTCCGTGTCGGAGCTCCAGTCCTTCGCTGAACTCGTCCGTCGTCTGATCGAAGAACAAGATTCGATTGGGCCAGACGCCACAGATGAAAACGGTGGGCTCGGTCTGGGCCGTGCTCGGGCTCACGGACAGCATCGTGGCCAAGAGAGCCAACAGAAGCGCGCGTTTGATCATCAACCGGTTAGGGAAAGATCAGGTCGATCTTGCGCCAATCCTGGGTGGCGCTCGCGCAGCCCGAATGCCAATCCGGATTGTTGTTCAAATAGTCCGGTACCTGCGCGGGCCAGAAACACGTCTTGTAGCAGTCGTAGAGGTCGCGCTCCATCGGCTGGCACAAAGCGGCGGTGCCGCCGGTCGCGTCGACTTCCCAGCCCGGCGAGAAAATAGTCGTGCACCCGGCGGGGTAGTGCGGTGGCCGCTCCTCCTGGAGCGCTTGAACGCTGCCGCCTTCGGCATCGAGGTACTCGATGACCGCCTCGGCCTTTTGGTTACACGCCTTCAAGTGCTTCATGCGACTTTCCTTTCGTCGAAGCGATCCAGGAATGATGGATTGCCGTTCAGAATCTGTCCGTATGCCTGTAGGCCCATCGCCGTCCACTCGCGGATCCAATCGCAGTAGTGGATGTTGGGACGGAACCGATCGCCATAGCGGACCTGGGCTTCATGATAACACCCGCCCGAGCATAGACTCCGCACCCAGCAGGTGCTGCAGTCGGTGCGCTTGTCGATGTGCCCTTTTTCGAGATGCTCGACCCGTTTCTCGTTGTCGACTCCGGTCGTCACGTGGCCGAAGTCATGGTCGCCGGCTCCTGCGAAGCGGTGGCACAGGCCGATCTCGCCGCCGGGCGCGACGCCCACGAGCCCGAGCCCTGCACCGCAGGGATAAGCTTTCGAGACCCCCTTGTGGATCTCGCCGAGCATGTCACTCAAGTTCGAGAAGCCGAGATAGCGATTGTCGATTGCGGCTTCGACGTAGCGCTCAGAGAGTGCTCGGAACTGATGCAGCAGCTCGTCGAAACCATCACCGTCAATCGCGTATTCGAGACCGCTCGAAGACGTGACCGGCGCGAAGCCGACTTCGTAGAAACCCATCTCCTCGGTCAGGTGATGGAAGATCTTGGGCACATCGATTGACTTGGAGGTCAGGGTGACCCGAGCGCCAATCGGCCGCGTCTTGTAGAGCGACAAGAGCTCACGGATTCGCGGTGCGACGACGTCGTAGCTGCCCATACCCGTCTTTCCGTAGACGCGCATCGAGTCCTGAACGTCCTTGGGGCCGTCGATCGAGACGGTGATCCCGATGCGGTTGTCGGCGAGCCATTGACTGATGTCACGGGTGAGAAGCGTGGCGTTCGTCGTGAGGCTGAAGTCGACGAACTTGCCGAGCTCCTGAGCTCTCTCGCGGGCATATTCGACGGTAGGACGTATGACTTTGAAGTTCAGGAGCGTCTCGCCGCCGAAGAACGTGATCTGCAGCTTGTCGTTACGGCCCGACTCGGCGAAGAGCGTGTCCACGGATTGCCGCGCCGTCGCGACGGTCATGATCTCCGGAGCCGCGGCGGCTTCGATACGATCGTCGCCGTACTCGTAGCAGTAGCGACAGCTCAGATTGCAGCTGTTGGTCACGTTGAGCACGATTGTGCTCAGCGGCGGCGGAGCTTCGGGCGTGGCGAGCTGTGCCATCGGGACGTCGGGCGCGTTGTCGCGCACCACGGCTCCGACGCGGGCTAGCTCGCGCAGGGCGTCCGTTCTCTCTTCGCTCGTGGCGAGCTCGTCGATCTCAGCCGGTCCCTTCTGGAGACGATCGAGGATCGTGCGTACATCGGCGTCGAGCTCGACGACCATGGAGGAAGGGACGAGAAACGCGAACTCCCGCTCGCCCGCGCGGAACCGCTGGTGCTCAGCGGCGTGTACGAGGGCCGAGCTCACGGCATGAGCTCCCAGTACACGAACAGGGGCGGGGCGACGACGAGCCGCGATCGCCCGCGGATCGTGTCGGACGCGCCGTCCGGCGTGTAGCTCGCGACGATCCAGATGTCTCCCATGTTGTTCGCGTTCAGCTCGCGGTCCATGTTCGGCCCGTCGATGCTCGGCGTGAACAAACCGTCGGCGTCGATCGTGCCGACGAAATCGGCGTCGTCGTCCTCGTGGCGGATGTGGTACTCCTCGATGCTCCACTCCGGTCGAACCACTCCGAGGTTTATATCGTCGTCGGTCAAGATCTCATCATCGTGCCCGCGGTGATAGGCGACCGCTTCGAACTGCGCGAGCTGTTTCGGGACACTTCCGCCGCCGACCCGCGACAGGCCTTCCTCCGGAACCACCTTCACATAGTCGACCGAGTCATACACCGCGAAAGCGTTCATCGCCCGGGTGGCCTGGTAAGCCACGTCGCGGTAGCCGGAGAGCGCGTCGTCGGACACATCGAGCGTCACCGTCATGCTGGTCGCCGAGCGCGCGTCGATGCTCGTGACACGAACGCCTTGGCCGAACTCGAGATCACCGTCCGCTAGATTGGCGCCACGCACCGTTACCGTGACCGCACCGGCCCCGACTTTCGCGGCGGGAGGCCACACCGAGGCGATCACCGGGTCGTTCCCGAGGCGGGTGAGCGAGACGTCTGCGCCGAGCTCTCCATAGGTGCCGTAGAACCAACGGCCGGTCAGCTTGGAGCTGTCCTTCGAGAGCATCATGACTTCGCGCAGTTCGCTGGCAGGTCCGGCATTCGGAGCGCTCGAGCGTCCGCGCCACGAATATCCGCCGTAGAGAACGCCTTCGCCGGTCCGCGTGATGGCGGTGCCGTCGGCACGAGTGAGCTCCGCGCTGTAGGTATAGTCACCGTCGGCACCCTCGAAGGTGACGACGCCCGATACGGGGCCCTGGGCCGGTATGTGCGACTTCAGAATCCACGATCCCGCGATTTGCCGCGTCGATTGCTTCGCTCGAAAGCTCCGATAGGCGGGCGTGTCGAACGGGTAGGCCTCGGCGAGCTTGGCCAACACGCGATCCGCGCGCCACTTGCTTCCGTCTCCGACGTTCGAATCCGGTCCGAAGACACCGCCGTCGTTCATGGGGGACGGGCCTCGGAAGGTCTGTGACTCGATAACCGGAAAGTAACCGATATGCATGCCCTTGAGGAGATTCCACTCTTCCGTCGTGCGGCGCTGCGTTGCGAAGCGCGCGCCGAGGTGACAGCGAACGCAGGTGGCGGAGAGCTCCTCGTCCTCGAACTTCTCGATGCGGGGTCGCTTCTCGGCCCGGTAGAAGAACGGTCTGGCTTCCTCGGGCGCGAGCCCGTGATGATCCGAGAGGTAGCGCACGATCTCGCGCGCCTGAGCCGGCGTGAGGTCGAGCCCGTTCGTGCGGATCATGCGTTTGAGCGTGATCTGCCAGCCCTCCGGGCTTTTTCGCTGGTAGGAGATGCGTGACATCCGCCCGTCCGCATCCGACGCGTGGCAGGAGCCACAAGCGGTGCGGATCAGCTCGTTTTCGACGGGCAGCCCGTCTTGAGCCAGCGTCCACGAAGGGGACAGCAGGAAAGTAAGGAAAACTAAGGTCGACAAACGTCTCAACGCTCAGGAACCTCCGGGGAAAACGATGGGAGTCATTCTATCAGAGAACCGGCGTCCTGAAGGAATCCGGAGCGATAGAGCCAGTCGATGGCCCGGTACGCCTCATCGAATCGAAAACCGCTTGCCCTGGCCGCGGCGGCGGCGTTCTCTGCATCGCAACTCTGCTGGAATAGCTCGGGTAACGAGATCGCGCCCGAGAAGCGGACGGGTCGGGCCTTGTCCGAGCCCACGAGCACCGCGCGTCGCTCGATGAAGTCGCCCTCGAGCACGGGGGCGTCGACGACCTCCACACCTTCGGCCGATCTCAGCTTCATCTCCGGTCGCAGCGGGGATCGCGGATCCGGCATCGAGGGCGCGGCGGCCGACCCGCGAGCGCGCTTTCGCCAAAAGGGTTGGGCCGCGTAGCGGGACTCCTGCGCATAGAGGCGCGCGAGCCGCTCCATCGTAACCTTGTATATCGCTTTCTCACGGGCGTCGTAGAAACCCGCGGCGTCGGCCTCCATCGCGGGCCGCTCGAGCGTCGTGTGGATGACGGTCGCCGCGATGAGCGCCCCGTCCATCGCCTTGTGGACGCCGTGAGCCGAGAGCGGATCGAGGAACGATCCGGCGTCGCCGACGAGCAGCACGCGCCGGTCACAGAATCGGGACGCGCTGTAGGGAGTCGCGTCGATACCGCGCACGATCTCTACGAGAGGCGAGCTCCCAACGAGCCGACGAACCACTGTCGATGCTTCGAGCGCCGTCTGGTGAGAAACATAGGCATCGAGCATGATCGTGACGTCGCGCAACCCGTTGTCGAGCGGCGCAGACCAGATCCAGCCGTCCGGTATCGCCTCGACGATCGTAGGTGGCGCCGCCTCGTCGGTTTGGAAGTGAGCCGTTTGCGAGATCGTGCGAAAAGCCGTCTCCCGGCGCCGATAGTGCCGTGCCCTCACGCCGGCTCGGCCTGAGGCGTCGACGAGAAACCGGCACTCGAGCGACTCGCCGTCTCCGTAGTGGACTTCGTGCCCGTTTCCCGATCGGTGTTGTCGATGGACGGCAGCGTGCTCGAGGCGGACACCTCGAGCGACCGCGGTTTTGCGCAAGAGAGCGTCGAACGGGCCGCGCCATACGAGGAAAGACGTCTCGCTCGCGGCCGCGGGCCGGCTCTCCCCCTGCATCTCGCCCCAGTAAACGAGGTGCTCGGGCGGCCGGGCGACGACGATGGATGGAGGCAGCTCGATCTCGAGCGCGTCGACGACGACGCGGATGCTCGACGGGAGGCTCTCGCCCCTGTGTTGGTTCCGGCCGGAGCCCTTGTCGATGAGGGTGACGCGGTAGCCGATCGCGGCGAGCTTGATGGCGCAGCAAGCCCCCGCGGGGCCGCCGCCGATGACGGCGACATCGCAGCGGTGAAGCGTCGAGCTCACCTTGCTATCATAAGGCGCGTGGCGGACGAGCGAGATGACGAAGCCTTTCGTTCCCACTTCTGGCCGCGGACGAGTACGGGCCGCCGCGCGCTCCTGCTCTTCGCGGTCCTGTTCGCGCTAGCGGAGCCGCCGGTCGTTTTCAACTTCGCCAACCGCATCGAGCCGTTCCTGTTCGGCGTGCCGTTTCTCTACGCCTACTTGCTCGTCGTCTACTCAGCGCTTATCGGCGTCCTCGTCTGGATGTACCGACGCGGCGTTTGACGAGCGCGCTTGCCTTTCGCGGCTAGGGCCGTTCGACGGAGTGCTCGGTCGGCGGGGGCGTGACGGTCATGACGGTCACGCTCTGCTCGACGACGAATCGATGCCAGCGCCCCTGCGGCACGATGAGAACGGTGCCTCCGGTGAGGTCATGCTCCTCGGGTCCATCGTCCATCAAAATCGTGATGGTCGCGCGGCCGTTCAACACGTGGACGAGCTCGTCACCACTCGAGTGACGCTCCCACGGGCTCTCTCCCGAAAAAGCCCCGAGGTAGATTTCGCCGCCGCCGCAAGTGCCCAAATTGCCGAACGCGGCTTCCTCTTCCGACATCGGGGTTTCCGGGGTTCGTCCGTATAGAAAGGTGAGCTGCCTGAGCTCGTGGTGAAGGTCCATCGGTTTCGCCATGGCGGCGATGATTATAGAACATCGGTCGCCGATCTCGGCGTCGCGCCTTGCGTCTCTATCGCGGACTGAGACATCATCGCCGCCTCGTGAGAGCGCGCGATCTCCCCCTCCACTACAACGCGTCCGAGATCCTGGACGGCAATCTCGAAGAGCGTCCCGACAAGGTCGCGCTCGTCAGCGCGGAGCGCTCGATGACTTTCGGAGAGGCGGCGGCCGAGGCCAACCGGGTCGGAAACGCGCTCCTGAAGCTGGGAGTGCGCGCCGGTGACTGTGTCGCGCTGTTGTCCCTCGACGGCGCCGAGTGGGTCTCCGTGTTCTTCGGCACGCTTCGGCTGGGCGCAATCTCGGTCGGACTCAACACGCTCTTGACGGAGAAGGACTACGCCTACATGCTCGACGATTGCCGCGCACGCGTGCTCGTCGTTCATGAAACTCTTTGGTCCAAGGTCGCCTCGGTGGTGTCCGACTCCGACACTATCGAGCACGTCATTATTATCGGGGCGGGTAACGACCACGCGACGGGATTTGCCGAGTGGATCGTCGACGCCTCGGATCGGCTGCCGGCTGCCCGAACGCATCGCGAAGATTTCTGTACGCTCAACTACTCGAGCGGAACGACCGGTGAGCCCAAAGGCATTCTTCACGCTCACAAGGATCTGGCGCTCACGGCGGTTCATAGCGGCCAGGAAAGTCTCGGTCTAAAGGAAGACGATCGAACGTTCGCGGCGGCCAAGCTTTTCTTTACCTTCGGTACCGGGGGGAACCTCGTCTTCCCGTGGACCGTGGGGGCGTCGATCGTCCTGTTCTCGGGCTCGCCGCGGGTCGCAACCGATATTCTCGCGACGATCGAGCGTTTCGAGCCTACCGTCCTTTTCCATACGCCGACCGGCTACGCCATGTCGCTCGCGCTTCCGGACCTGGAGCGTCGTTATGACCTGTCTTCCTTGCGCCTGTGCGTTTCGGGCGGAGAGAGATTGCCGGCGGCGATCTGGGAAGAGTGGAAAGCCCGAACGGGGCTTACGATCCTAGACGGGATCGGCGCAACGGAGGTCTTTCACAACTTCTTGTGCAATCCGGAGAACGCGGTCCGCCCCGGGAGTAGCGGCAAGCCGGTCGCGGGCTATGACGCCCGCATCGTCGACGACGCTGGGGCCGAGCTCGAAGTGGGGGAGGTTGGCAACCTCATGATCCGCGGAGAATCCGTCGCCCTGTCGTACTGGCACCAATATGAACGCTCCCGTGAGGCGTTTCGGGGTGAGTGGTTCTTCACGGGCGACAAGTACCGCGTGGACGAGGACGGCTATTACTGGAACGAAGGCCGTACGGACGACATGCTCAAAGTCGGCGGCATCTGGGTGTCTCCCCTCGAGGTGGAGGGCACACTCATCGGCCACGAAGCGGTGGCGGAGTGCGCCGTCGTCGGTGTGCGGGACGGGTCCGAGCTCGTCAAGCCGAAGGCCTATGTCGTGCTGCGATCCACGTTCGAGCCGGGTGATGCGCTAGAACGTGCGCTCATCGAGCACTGCCGTGAACGGATGGCGGCCTATAAGCGGCCGCGCAGGATCGCGTTCGTGACGGAGTTGCCGAAAACGGCGACAGGGAAGATCAAACGCTACGAGCTTCGACGGGAGACATCATGACCGAACCGAAATCGGAAGACATGCAGTTCAACTACATCGAGCACCTACAGCTCGACAAGCTTCTCAGCGCACAGAAATTCGTCTCGCCGCATCCGGAAGAGAGCGTCTTCGTCATCATGCACCAGAGCTATGAGCTCTGGTTCCGCCAGGTGATCCACGACTTCGAGCGCGTCATTGCGTTTCTGGAGAAGGACGAGCGCGCCCAACCCACATGGCTCTTGCAGCGACTCGGCCGCATCTTCCAAACGCTCGATGGCCAGCTCGGTATCCTCGAGATGATGAGCGCTGCGGACTTCCACGAATTTCGTCCGTATCTGAAACAGTCGAGCGGGTTGCAGTCGCGTCAGTTCCGAAAGATAGAGGTGCTCGGGGGGCTCTGCGAGACTTTGGGGGATAGCTACCGCGAGCGCGTGCGCGCCCAATGGCCCGGCCTCATCGAAGAAGTGCCGACGACGCTCCATGGCGCGCTCCTGGCTCACATCGATCGGCAGTCACTGGAGCTCGTCGAGCTCTACCGGCAACGGTGGGCACACTTCGATCTCTTCGCCTTGCTGGAAGCCTGCCTCGAGCTCGACCGTCAGCTCTTGACGTGGCGCTCGAATCACGTTCGTATGGTCGAGCGAATGATTGGCGACCGGGCCATCGGAACCGGCGGTACCGAGGGAAGCCGTTATCTCACGTCGACGACGCGCTACCGCTTCTTTCCCGAGCTGTGGGACGTCCGCAACGCGTTGACGGAGGCGAGCGGCGGGAGCACGACCGCTCCTGGCCCATGAGGGGACGAGGACGCCGGGGCGATCGAGCTGTTTGAGCCACCGCTTGCGCTAGAATCCCAGTATCACCAACGCAAACCACCTTTTTGCGAAAGCTCGAAAGCCAACATCCGAAACAAGGAGCTCCACCGATCATGATTCGAAGATTTGCACTAGCGATGTCAGGCCTCCTCATGACCATAGCTTGCGGCGACAGCGTCTCGACCCCCCCCGCAGCTCCGTCCGCGGGCGTCCCCTTTACCATCAGCGACTTACAGGTCGGGACGGGTCCGAGCCCGACCGTCGGTATGCCGGTGACCGTCAACTACGCGGGCTGGCTCTATGACGCGAACGCGCCGGACAACAAAGGACAGCTGTTCGACCAGGGACAGATCACCTTCACCTACGGCGTCGGGAACGTGATTGCCGGCTGGGATCAAGGGCTGGGGACGATGCAGGTAGGTGGAACCCGGAGGCTCATCATCCCGCCGGAGCTCGCCTATGGCTCGTCCGGAGCGGGTGGCGGAGCGATTCCCCCGAACGCGACCCTCATCTTCGACGTCGAGCTCGTCAGTATCCCGTAGCGTCGGCGGCCACGATCGCGATCTTCCGCCCGTCGGGGCTCACCGCTACGCGACTGATGTCGCGGAGGCCGTCATCGGCGAGCGATGCGAGCTCTAGCCACTCGCTCGATTCGCCCGGCTTCCACTGAAAAAGAATCGAGTCGCGGCCGGCCACGATCGTGCCGTCCGGTGTCCACGCGTAGTCGATCTGCGTCCCCGGTAGCGGGGCTATCGGCGTGACGGCGAGCGTCTCTGGTTCGAGGCGTTTGATCCACGTCTGGCCGTTGCCTTGCCGGTGGACGAAGCTGAAGTCGTCCGAGCCCGGGATGATCTTCGGAGCGGAAGGTGCTGCGTTGCCGGTGATGAAACGGGTCTCGCCGTCGCCCGGGCTCTTCAAGTGCATCGCGAACGCGTAGCGGACCCACAACAACGCGTAGCCGTCATCGTTTACGGCGTAGTAGCCGATGGGCTCTCTGGAGGTGAGCATCCACTCGGATTCTCCGGTGTCCTTAGCGACCCGCCACACGGTTTGATCGGGAACGGTATTCTCGCGCACGACGGTCACGCTTCGATTGTCGGCGTCCGGTACCGGCGAGTATTCGGGGATATCGGGTGTGTCGGTGACTTGTCGGATCTCGCCCGACGCGAGCACGTATTCGTAAACATCGTTCAGCCGGCCCCGCTGCGACGCGAACAGGAACGCCTTGCTGTCGGCCGTGAAATAGGGCTGGTTGTCGTAGCCCTGTCGGGCGGTCGTGTTGCGTCCGTTCGACAGCGTGATCCGTCCGTTCGACGTCGCCACGTCGAACACGAAAATGTCCTGCGCGTAGGCGGGGGCGCCCAGCAGCGCGACCGCGAGCATCGTTGCGAGAGGAGCGTGTGTCGTCATGGTACCCGGGTGAGGATCGTGGCCACTTGATGGCGCGCATAGCCGAGATATTTGTACTCGATTCCCGTGCGCGCGACGAGCTCGGCGAACGCTTTGAACTCGTGCTCTCTCCAACCGGGATAGTTGAAGTAGTCGTCGAACACGAGGATGGTACCGACCCGTAGCCTTTCGGCCATTTGGTCGAGGACGAACTTGGAGGACGAGTACAGATCGCAATCGACGTGCGCCAGAGCGATCTCGTCGGAATGCGCATCCAGAAAACCAGGTAGCGTGTCCTCGAACCAGCCTTTGTGCAGCGTCACGCTCGCGGGCACGCTCGGGAGCTGCCCTTTCAACGAGAACTCGCCCTTGGGGCTCTTGTTGCCGGCCCAATCCTCCGGAAGGCCTTCGAAGCTGTCGAAGCCGTGCACCGGTCGGTCCGTGCCTCGCGCGATCGTGTGGATGGATTGGCCTTTGAAGACCCCGAGCTCGAGGACGAGTCCGGCGATGCTGATCTGCTGCACGGCGTAGCGGAGCAGCGGCTCGCGGTCGAGAAAGTAGAGCGCGTCAGGCATCCGTTCCTTGATGTAGGCCACGGCTTCTTCCTGAGATTCCCGAAACAGAAGGGTCGCCGGGTGCATCTCACGGTAGTAGAGATGGTTGACCGTCTTTCGGGCGACCGTGTTCGCCATTTGATCGATCAGAGGATCGATGAGGCGTCGGAGTAAGCGCTTCATGGGTTTGACACCGCGATGGGCGGTGTAAGGCTACGCGTGGGCTCTGAACCTGTCAAGGAAGCGACGACGTTCGCGAAGGCTAAAGATCGCGCCGGGCGACCACGTGCACCGTCGAACCCGATCTGAGGCCGGCAGCGACGATCGAGAGCATGAGAGCGAAGGGGCTCAGCAGCGCGAACTCGAGCCAGCTCGACAACCGACTCGCGGTGGTTTCTCTTCCGTTCGCGTATAGAAATCGATAGAGGTCGTTGCGGGGCTTATGTGAGTATCGATTCAACGCGCTTTGGATCCAGCCGAAAGGGTTCTGGCGAAGAGAGAAGTGGTGGGTCGATTCGCAACGAAAGCCGACGCGTTCGAGGAGGAGTCGCAGTCCGGCGAGCGAGAAATGAAATAGGTGTCGCGGCGCGTCGAGGTGAAACCAATCCGGCCCCGCCCAGCGCGCTTGCACGCTCGAGAAATTCGGGAGCGCGACGATGATGCGTCCTCCCGGCTTCATGATCCGGTAGCACTCGGTTATCGTTTCGAGCGGGTCGGCTAAGTGCTCGAGCACGTGCCACAGAATGATGACGTCGAAGGTGGCGTCGTCGTAGCCGGCTTCCGCGAGGCTCGGCGCGATACGTATGTGTGCTCTCGAGTCGACGCCGGTCGTTGCGACGGCGGACCGCTCGACGCCGTGCGCTTCGAACCCCTGTTCGGCGAGTGGCCCGAGAAGGACCCCGCGTCCGCAGCCGATGTCGAGCACCCGGCCCCCGGGGACGAGCGTCTTCGCAATGAACTCGATATGTCGGGCTCCGACGAGCCTGACGGCGCGCTCCACGAGCGGTCGAAACTTCTTGCCGGGCTCACCGTAATACGACGGCGGGTAGAATGCCTCTACCTCCTCCGGCGCGAGCATCGGCTCGTAGCGACCCACACCGCACGCAGTGCAGACGACGACCGGCGGCTCGATGGCTTCAACGATGAAGCGCGGCATCGCCTCTTGGCACCCGCAGGCGGGACACGGTGAGGCTGAAATCGGCGTGGCGTCGGTCGCGCGCCGTACTTGCCGGTCGTAAAGGCTTTCCGTCATGCGTTCGCTCTCTGCACATCGACGAGAATGCGCGCGAGAGGTTGACTCTCGAGGGTGTTGGCGTTCCAGGATTGGTCGTGAACCGCGAGAGCCGATAGGGCAAGCAGTATCGCTACGACGACCGCTCGGAGGCGCTTCGTTCGCCAGAGCGCGGCGAGCGGTACCGCACCGAGGAGGCAGGCAAAAGGGGCATAGAACAAGTGCTCTTTCGCGTGCAGGAATACTCGCGGCATGACGTCCGGGTCTTTCAGTATCAACAGTGCCACATAGGTCGAGACCGCTGCCCAGAGCATCATTTTGTGGTGTCGACGCGCGTCGCTCCGCCCGAGCATCCACAGCCCCACGGCAGAGAGCAGCAAGTAGACAGGATAGCCGTTTCTCAAGAGGCGAACCCCGTCGCGAAGCTGATTGCGGAGAAAGAAGAGCTCGGCCGGCGGCTCGTAAGCCTCCGCGCGATCGAGTAGGACGCCGCCGGACGTAAGCGCGGAGACGACGTAGGGACCATAGAACACCGCGAGGGCCAAGCATCCCCCGAGGGCAAAGCCGACAGCGACCCGCCCGGCGAGAGCGCGCTCCTCGCTGCCGGCAACGAAGAGTAGCGCTATGAGCACCGTCGTCCATATGGACAGCTGCACGAGCGTCACCGTATACGACAACAAGCAGATCGTCGTGAGAACCCCAAAGAGGAGCACGCCGCGTCGCGTGCGAAGCGCATCGACGTGCACGACGAGGAAACACGTAAACGCGACGACGAAGAGCGCGCCGAAGACCCCGGGACCGTGGCCGCGATGGACGTGATGCCACAACGAAATTTCCAGGCACATCAGGATGGCCGACATCTTCGCGATGAGCACATCGCTCCAAATCGCTCTGGCGATGAAGTAGGTGAGCGCCACGATAAGGGCGCCGAGGATGGCGGGGAAGAACTCCAGCATGAAACGGATATCGTCCCAGGGACGCGAGAGCGCGTAGGTCGTCAGGTAAAAGAACGGAGGGTAGGGTGTGGCGTAGCCGGCATCGGAGCGGGAGCCCAACAGCTCTTTCAAGTCCTCGCGCGTCGCGTCGCGCCCGATCTCCATCGTCACCGCGTCTTCCGTGATGCCGCGGCTCACGAGCTGCGAATAGAGGCTCAGGCTCTCGACGCTGACATCCAGATTGTCGAGCCACGAGACCTGGATGCCGTGAAGCGGGACGTCGGGAGGTGCGTGGTTCGGGAAGAAGATGAGAGCCGAGTGGAGGAGAGCCGCCGCGACGAAGAGCCGGCTGACGAACGCGAGCTCGTTGGGCTCCGCCGAGGGCAGCCAAGCTCGGGCGACGAGCCAGCGGAGGCAGTGGTGCACGACGGCTCCGATGAGGAAGACGGTCCAGAGTCTCCCGCACGCCATTCCGACGGGCACCGGAAACGCGTAGCCGAGAGCCGACAATCCGCAGCCTGCCAAGAGCATCGCGAGGAGGCTCGTCGACGAGGACGCCCCCGTCGTGTGCATGAACAAGCCGGCCATGGCGACGAAGGCGTAGAAAGAGATCCAGGCCCGCCACGTCGGCATGACGCGCACTCCTTGGGACATCGGCTCGACTTCGATCCAGTCGATCCCGAGGCCGATATCTTCCGGCAAGTGCTCCGGGGAGGGTACCCCTCCCGACGTCTGGAGCCCGATCCGAAGCGGGCCTCGCTCGGCGACTGCTTGCGGCAGCACCGCGCGGAGGCCTCCCCAAGGATAGGACGTCGGGCCGAAAACGAAATCGTCGATCTCTTCGCCGTTGACCGTGAGCTTTACGGTGCCCTGGAGGCCGAAGCGATGCGAGCGGATGCGGAGGTGAAGCGGTGAGCGCTTCGCGTGATAGGGCAGGAGGATCCCCGACTCTTTTCTGCTGAGCCGACCATAGAACTCGATGACTTCGACCGAGTTGTCTGGGTGACGGATGGGCCCGTCCATCCGGACGCCGGGGCTGTGGAACAGCGCGTCGTCCACGAGGTAGTCGCGATCCATCGAGCCGAGCTCGAACCGCCTCGTGTCCGGCGATTGGTGGGACGCGAAGAAGACCGGCGCGAGAACGACGGGAAGAAGTAGGAAAAGAAGGAGTCGCGCTCTAGACATCCCGTGCCGAGAGCTCTGCGGGGGCCAGCGTCATCACCGTCGGCGTCATGATATTCGCCATCCCGGCGATTGGCAAAGAGGCGCCCACGAGCCGTCGCGGCTCGATCCGGCCCTTTTTTTGAAGAACACCTACGCATCCGACGCGTTAGGATCCCCTAGATTCGTTTCGCACAATGGAGGAGTCGATGTCATCGAAGCTCGTAGCGATTTCCTGCTGGCTGTGCGTGTTCTCGAGCGTGGCGGTGCTGCCGGGTCAGCCGCAGCGGCGGCGCATGCCGGACTCCGCGACGGGACGTATGGCGGGCGCGCTCCTCGAGCTCGCGGATGCTTCCGCCGAGGAGCTCGTGTCGTTCCTGAACGATCGCGTGGCCCCCGAGGCCTTGGACGCTGTGGCCGATCGGCTGCGGAGGTATCGAGACACGCTCGAGGCTCCCGAGCTGCAGCGGGCGGAGAAGACCGGGGCCTTCTCCGCCGTCGTCACGCTCGCGAGCGCCGGTGTGACTTATCGCGCGAGCTATGGCCTGGAATCCGTCGAGCCTCACCGCTTGACGTCGTTCGACTTCTCGGAGGGTGGCTCCGGCAGCGCGGCGTCACTGCCCGCTCTGGGAGATCGCGCGGGCCGGAAGCCTCCGGAGGTGACGACGGATTACTTCGAGAGCCTCGTTGCGCGCGACGTCTTCTCGGGAAGTGTCCTCGTTGCGAAGGGCCGCGACGTCGTGTTCGAATCGGCCTTCGGTCTCGCCGAGCGCGACTCGAAGCTCCCCAATCGCACGGACACGTTGTTCGACGTTGGCTCGATCACGAAACTGATGACGAAAGTCGCGATTGGTCAGCTAGCGCGAGACGGCAAGCTCTCTATGGACGACACCGTCGCCTCACATCTGGACGACTACCCGAACCTGGATGTGGCGTCACGGGTGACGGTGGGACAGCTCGTGGAGCACCGCTCCGGCTTGGGCGACATCTTCAACGCGCGCTTCGAACGGACACCGAAAGACCAGTTGATCGCGCCCTCGGATTACTTCCTGCTCTTCGCGGATGAGCCGCTTCAGTTCGAGCCCGGTCGCTCGGAGAGCTACTCGAATGCGGGCTACGTCGTTCTGGGCGCGATTATCGAGGCGGCCTCGGGGATGAGCTATTTCGACTACATCGACCGGTACGTCTTCGCGCCATCGGGGATCGAGGGCGAAGGCTTCGTCATGAGGAGCAAAACGGCCACCGGCTATACCGGCCGCGGCGGAGCGTTGCATTCGAACCGAGGCATGTTGCCGCTTCGTGGCTGCCCCGCGGGAAGTAGCTCGCACAGCGCGCGAGGTCTCTACCGCTTCGAGCGCGCGCTGTCGAGCGGAAAGCTCCTCGGGCCGGAGTGGACGCGCTGGTTTCACGGAGGCGATGCGGACGAAGTCCGCGAGCCGGCGTTCTCTTTCGGCGGCGGAGGTCCCGGTGTCAACGCGATGCTCGTTTCCGAGGACGGAATGACGTACGTGGTTCTCGCGAATCTCGACCCACCGGCGGCGCAAGACGCCATCGATCGTTTGACGGAGATCTGGACGAACGGCTAGATCGCGCGCTCGACTGCTTTGGCGAGATCGACGGTCGTGGCGTTTCCGCCCATATCCGGGGTGAGGCATGCGTGCTCGGCGAGAACGTGCTCGATGGCACCGACGATCGTGTCGTGAGCGTCTTCGTGGCCTAAGTGTGACAGCATCATCGCGCCCGCCCAAATCGTTCCGATGGGGTTGGCGATCCCCTGCCCCGTAATGTCGGGGGCGGAGCCATGGACCGGCTCGAACATCGAGACGTGCTCTTTCTCGGGATTGATGTTCGCCGAGGGCGCGATCGCGATGGTTCCCGTGCACGCCGGTCCCAAGTCCGAGAGGATGTCCCCGAACAAGTTGCTTCCGACGACGACGTCGAAGTGCTCCGGCCTCTGGACGAAGTGGGCCGCGAGAATATCGATATGAAACTGGTCGACGGAGATATCGGGATACTCCTCCGCCATCTTGCCGAATCTTGTATCCCAGTAGGGCATGGAGTGCACGATGCCGTTTGATTTGGTCGCGGACGTGACGTGCTTGGCCTCACGGGTACGGGCGAGCTCGAACGCGTAGCGGAGCGCGCGGTCCGTTCCCCGACGCGTGAACACGTTTTGCTGAACGACGAGCTCCTGTGCCGTCCCCTCATACTGGATTCCGCCAATGGCTGAATACTCGCCCTCGACGTTCTCTCGAACGACATAGAAGTCGATGTCGCCGGGCTGCTTGTCAGCGAGTGGACACGGAACGCCGTCGAACAAGCGCACCGGGCGAAGATTGATGTACTGGTCGAACGCACGGCGGATAGGGATCAGTAACCCCCATAGCGAGATGTGGTCCGGCACCGTCGGCGCTCCGACCGCGCCGAGATAGATCGCATCGAAATCACGCAGCTGCTCGATACCGTCTTCCGGCATCATGCGTCCCGAGCGGAGATAGGTGTCACAGGACCAGTCGAGCTCGTGCCAGCGAAAATCGATACCGTGTTTGGCGCCGGCCGCTTCCACGACCCGCACGCCTTCGGGGATGACCTCTTTTCCGATGCCGTCGCCGGGTATCAACGCGATGTCCAGTTGGGCGTTCACACTACGCTCCGTCGTTGCTTCAGCCTCATGGCCCAACAATAATAGCGGAGTCAAGGAGAAGGATCGTGAAACGTATCTTGAATGTGCTCGCTCTGGTCGTTTGTTTTCAGGCTCCGGCCTTTGCCACGTGGTCCGTCATCGCCGTGGACAAGAGTACCGGCCAGGTCATCATCGCCTCCGCTACATGTGTCGCCCAATCGCGATTTCCACCGCGGCCCTCTCGAGACCTCATGGATATCCAGGCGGTGATCGTTCCCGGTATTGGCGTCGCCGCTTGTCAGGCGGGAGTCGACAACACGCGCGAGAACCAGATGATCGTTTACGAGGAGTTAAAGAAGGGGACCGATCCCGAGCGCATCATCGAGCTTCTTCGCGAGCACGAGAACAAGAAGGAAGATCCTCTGATGGAACGTCGTCAGTTCGGGATCGTCGACCTCGAAGGTCGCTCCGCCGGGTTCAACGGCGAAGGCAATAGCCAGGCCTCGCTCTACGTGTCGGGGAATGTCGGCGACGACATCTTCTTCCAGGTGCAGGGGAACATCTTGTTCAGCGACCGAGTCGCGGAGGACGCCGCCTTGGCCTTTACGCGCGCGAGCGGTACCTTGGCGGATCGAGTCATGGCGGCGATGGAAGGCGCGGACGATGCGGGTGGCGACAAGCGCTGTACCTGCGAAGAGGAGCCGAAGCCTGCCGCGCCGTGCCTCGGAAAGACCTCACACGTCGCCTATATCGCCATCGCCGACAAGGACGACGCGCTCGGAACGTCGCACAACGATGGCGACTACTACGCTTATATCAGCGTGACCGACGAGAACATCGAGTCTCACGAGAACGCGAATCCCGTGAAGACACTGCGCATGCGCTACGACCGGTGGAAGAACGCGGGAAGCCGGCGTACCGGCATGCCGGCTTCCGTCACGCCCTAGACCCGGAGGCTCGCGCGTCGGCGCGCTTTGTTTACTGTGTCGACGAAGAGCTCTGGATCGCGCTCTGGATGAGCTTGGTCGTTCGGTCGACGCGCCACTTCATCAGCTTCTTGCCGACCGCGACGGTCTTGTCCAGGTCGGAGATACTGACGCCGTTCACTTTGGCTTTGCCGGCTTTGACTCGCTGCTCGTAGCGGACGGTCGAGGGATCCGTGACCATCTGGAGCGCGGTGATCCAGTAGGAGTCGTGAACGCCGTCGCTCTCGGGCTCGGTGATGCCGAGCTCTTCGTTCATGTACTCGATCAGCTCGTTGTTCGCATAGAACTCGCCGATGTGGTGCGCGTGGGCGTCGTTCCAGCGTGCGTTCAGTCGTTCCGCGACGGCGGCCTGGCCGCGCTGATTACCACCGCTATCGCCCAGGTAGACGATGTTCTTGAATCCGTGGACGCGCAGGCTTCCACCGACATCCTCGAGCACGGACTCGAATGTTTCGTTACGAACGCTGATGGTGCCCGAGTAGCGCATGTGCCCGCTCGGCTCGTCGATGCCGCCTTCGGGCACGAGCTTGACGATGGGCGCGCAGAGCGCGTTGCCGAGCTTGCGAGCGATGTCCTCGCATGCGGTCTCGAGAATGTAGTTATGTTTCCCCATCGCGACGTAGGGACCGTTTTGCTCGATGCCGCCCGTCGTCACGATCGCCGTCGTCTTGCCGGAGTCGATGGCGTCCCGGATCTCGATCCAGGTCAACTCCTCGATCCAGACCGAATCGAGGGCTTCGATCGGACGCTCCATCACCAGTTCGGCCTGAAGGCGTCGCTCCCTCTCGGCGCGCTCTTCCGGAGTGGGCTGCCTTCGTCCCTGGGCCGATGCCGCGACCGCTGTCAGGACGATGATTGCTACGACAAAGAATCGTTCGAATCTCATTTTTTGGAGCCTCCAGCGGGTAGAATCACACGGGATTGCAGGCAACTGCAACCTTGGTGGGCTAAACTCCGTACTGATAAACGGCGGGTCCCGTCCGCCTGGGAGGATTTAGCTTTGTTCCGAATTCTGACACTACCCCTGATTTTTACATCTGCACTGGGCTTGATGTCGATGATGCCAGCCCAATCGGAGTTTTCGGAGAGACTCGAGGAAGGAAAAGCGAGCTATTTCGACGGCCGCTATCAGGAATCGCTCGATGTTCTCGAGGCGATCGCGCCCGATCTGACCGAGGTGGCGCTGCGCTCGGATTGCTACATGTTCATTGGCCTGGGCCACTTCGCTCTCGGTGACGCGAGTGCGGCCGACCAAGCGTTCGAGTCCTCGATCCGAGCGAACCCTGATCTCGTGCCGCAAGAGGATCTACTCGCCGCCGATGCGTTCGCGGCGTTCGAGGCGAAACGTAACTCGATGGTCGGGCGAATCGACGTGAAAACGTCGCCGGCAGGAGCGACCGCGACCATCGGGGACCGTGTCGTCGGCACGACGCCGTATGTCGGGAACGCGCTCGTCGGCGAACACCTGGTCAAAGTGCAGCTAGAGGACTATCACCGTTACGAGAGCCGGGTCGACGTCGAGGCGAACGAGACGGCCGAAGTCCAAGTGACGATGCGCATGACCCCTCAAGCGCTCGAGCGGGCGCGCGAAGAGGCGGACCTCGCGGCCGGCGGTGGCCCGAAAGGCACCAAGAAAACGGCCTATATCATCCTCGGCGGCGCGGCAGCCGGTGGTGTCGCCGCGGCCGTCCTGGCCGGCGGATCGTCTCGAGAGAGCGGCGCGACCGTCACGCGGACCTTCACCAACACGGC
>Ga0315338_1002078_pt1 | contig 21392 bp, 22 predicted proteins | sample ASW8metaG_FD_204518 | JGI IMG/M metagenome (GOLD analysis project Ga0315338, IMG submission 204518) | Ammonia-oxidizing marine archaeal communities from Monterey Bay, California, United States - ASW #8 | ecosystem: Environmental > Aquatic > Marine > Coastal | place: USA: California | collected... | reverse complement strand
CCTTCAGCAGCAGATGTTGCAGCAGCAGAATCTACACAAGTAGAGTCAGCTCTTTCAACTGATATTGATTGACCTCCAAGTAATGAACCAGAATCTGAAGCTTCTTTAAAAGCAAGCTCAGCAGAAGCGGCCATTGCAGGAGTTAGAGATTCAATAGGACCTGTAAATCCTAAAATGACTCCCATTTTAATATCTGCAAATGTATTTGTTGAAAACGTAGAAACAAATAAAAAAGCAGCTAAAATTAATTTTTTCATATTTTCCCTTTAATTGTTAACAATTTATAAAAAGCAATTAGATTATGATTAAATTATTTTTTCAATGATTAATTTATCTAATGTTTTGAAGCATAAACACTGATCTTATGACTATAATACCACACAAACACAAACAAACACTGGTTGTTTTCATATCTTAAGTTTCTCATCACTCATCTAACTCGGTCAGCCGTTTCGGTATTTCGTTGCTTTGTGTTCCGATTGTAAACAAAAAGTGCTGGGTGAGCGAGAGATTGAGAGATATCTCGGCTGCACCTTAGCCACAAAAAGCTATTTTTATTTTAATTTTAAATATAAAGTATTTTGATCATGAAACTAAATTTAGGCTGTGGTTCTAAAATTTTAGAGGGCTATACTAATGTCGATAAATTTGATTACTATAAACCAGACATTGTTCATGATTTAGAAATAACTCCATATCCATTTGAAGACAACTCTATAGATGAAATAATTTTAAATCATGTTTTGGAACATATTGGTCAAGATCCAAACATTTTTAATAATATTATAAAGGAACTTTATAGAATTTGTAAAAATAAAACTGTCATATATATTAGGGTACCGCACCCAAGACACGATGACTTTATTTCTGATCCAACTCATGTAAGACCTGTAACTATTTTGGGATTACAGCTTTATGATAAAGAATTAAATGAAAAATGGGAAAAAGGTGGATTTGCCAATTCTCCTTTAGCATTAATACATAATGTTAATTTTAAAGTTTTTAATGTTGTTTATGTAGTTGATGATAAATATAAAAAATTGTTAAATGAAAAAAAAATAACTGAATCTGAAGTTAATGAATTTATGCATAAGTACAATAATGTTATAAAAGAAATACAAATAGAATGGTCAGTTATTAAAGATTAATTTTGTAGACAAGATTATCTCATTGAAAAAGGATCAAGCGTTGGTTCATCAGATGTATAAAACCAGGTTGTTTTTACTCTAGTATAATCTTTTATAGACTCGATCCCTGCCTCTTTTCCAAAACCGCTATCTTTTATGCCTCCAAAAGGAGCAGACGGAGAAATAAGCCTGTAGGTGTTTACAAATGTAATTCCTGCTCTTATTGCTTTTGACACTCTTAGGCCTCGTGAAAAATCACTTGTGTAAACACCAGAACTTAATCCGTATTGATTATCATTCATTTTTTTTATTACTTCATCTTCAGTTTTAAATTTCATTACAGATAAAACTGGTCCAAAAAGTTCATTTTCTGCTGTTGGAAGGTTATGATTATCACATTCAATTATCGTAGGCGGAAAATAGTATCCTTCATTAGAAAAAGAATGTCTTTTGCCACCACATTTTATTTTTCCTCCTTGTTCTACTGTAAGTTTTATATTTTTTTCAATTACTTCTAATTGTTTAAAATTACTTACTGGACCCATTTCACTATCTATATCCATGGGTGCTCCAATTTTAATTTTTTTCGCTCTTGAAGCGAGCTTATCTAGAAATTCATTATAAATTCCATCTTGTAAATATAATCTTGATCCTGCGATACAACTTTGGCCGCTTGCACCAAAAATTCCTGCAGTAATTCCATTAATAGCATTTTCTTGATTAGCATCATTAAAAACAGCTACAGGGCTTTTGCCTCCAAGCTCTAAACTTACTTCAGATAAATTTTCAGCAGAGTTTCTAATAATATGTCTTGCAGTTTCAGGTCCTCCTGTAAAAGCAACTTTCTCGACTAAATTATGAGTGGTTAATGCTTTTCCACAAGGATCTCCAAAACCAGTTACAATATTTACTACACCTTTAGGAATTCCTGTTTCTTCAACTAGTTTTGCAAATTCAAATAAAACTGCTGGCGCTAATTCTGAGGATTTAATTACAACAGTATTTCCCATTGCTAAAGCAGGAGCTAATTTTGTTACTGTCAACAACATTTGAGAATTCCAAGGAATAATTGCCGCGATAACTCCTATAGGTATTCTTGTAGTTATGGCTTGAATATTTGGTTTATCAATTGGCAAAACTGTTCCTTCTACTTTATCAGCCAATCCGGCATAATAGTCATAATATTCCGCAATGTAGTTAGCTTGTTTTTTTGTTTCTCTAAAAAGTTTTCCAGTATCAATAGTTTCTATTTTTCCTAGCAGTTCAGCATTTTCTCTAAGTTTATTACCAATAGCTCTTAAAAACTTTCCTCTTTCTCTAGGTAATAATTTTGACCATTCCCCTTCAAAAGCTTTTTGAGCAGCTTCAACTGCTTTATTAACATCATTTGCACTTGCCTCTGGAACTATTGCCCACGGTTTATTATTTTCTGGATTTAAAGTTTCAAATGTTTTTTTAGTATCTGAGTCAACCCACTCACCATTAATAAACATTTTATATTCTTTTAATTTAGTCATTTTGAATAAATTCTTTAATTGTTTTATTTACATCATCTGCACATTCAATACCACACAGATGTTTTCCGTGACTTATTATTTTGACTTTAGAATTCGCTATTTCCTTGCTTAAATTTCTAGACATCTCTGGTGTTGAGCCAATATCATTTTCTCCAGTCATAATTAGTGTTTTAGATTTAATATTTTCAAATTTTTCATCATCTTTATGTTTCACAAATAATTCATAGATCTTTAGGAAATTTTCCATATTATTTTGAATAAGTATTGAAGTTATTTTTTCAAATGTGTTTGGATTGTTTTCTATATATTGATCTGTAAACCATCTTTTGAGCGCTTGTTTTGATAAAGATCTACTTTTTTTTGAAAGCTCAAATCTATCATTTACAATTTGTTGTTGTTCTTTGTTTCTTTTAAATACTGAACACAAAAGTGTTAAAGTTTTCAATCTATTGCTATTTTTTACAGCAAAATTTCTTGCAATTAATGAACCAATTGAAAACCCAACTAAATGAATTTTTTCAAATTTAAGCTCATCAATTAAATTTAATAGTTGATATGAAAAATCATCAAAAGAAATAATATTTTTATTTAATGGAGTTTTCCCATGTCCCAAAATATCATAGGCTAGTACAGTATTATCAAAATAGTCAATTTGAGGTTCCCAAATTGTATGATTCAATCCTACACCATGTATTAAAACAATCGGTGTTTTCTGTTTTTTGTTTAATAGATAAAAAGTATCTTTGGAATCTTTTGCATTGATCATTTAAATTATTTTGGCTCAATACCCATCTCTTTCATGTCTTGATATCTATCACCAGTTCTTGCATGAGCCCTTCCACTTGTAGCACCACCAATTGCAATAACAATTTCATCATTAAAAGGAGCATCATGAATAGTAAATTCATGAGTTAAATAATATGGTCTTAATCCTGAATCTGTTTTGTGCATCATGGGTATTGAAATTTTAGATCCTGCTGGTCCTCTTGTGTTAGTAAAGCTTAAATATGAGGTGCCACCAACAGCATCTCTAAATTTATTACCAAATCTTAATGTATGAATAAATGCAGAAGCATGTTCAATTTCACCATCTAGACCTACAACTCCAGCTTTACCATAAGCTAATATTTTTTCTGGAGATCCAATTTCTTTTATTAATTCTGGAACTAAAATATCTCCTAATTTTGGAGCTAAATCTAAAATCACTGGTTTTAAGTCTTCCACAAAATCTTTTCCATCCCATGGATTTTTGAAAACTGCTGCAACAGAAACTAACAAAACTGGTTCTTTAGCCTCTTTACCACCTTCTATGAAAGTTTTATCTACAAATTTTGTAAATTTTCTTAATTCTAATTTCATTATTTTATTTTATGTTTAAAACTGTCTCTTCTAAAACTGTATAGCGCTTTTGGATCGACATCAACATCTATGACTGCAGGTTTATTACATTTTAATGCAGCTTTAACAGCTTCATTTACTTCTGAAATTTTATTAACTTTAAATCCTTTAGCTCCATAAAGTTCAGCGACTTTGTCAAATCGAGGACTGCTTATGTCAGCCCCAAGATATCTTCTTCCAAAAAAATCTTTTTGATAAGCTTTTTCTGCACCCCAGCTTTTATTATTCATAACAATAGTAATGGTATTTATTCCATAATCTACTGCAGTACTTAGTTCAGAAATTGTCATTCCAAAACCTCCATCTCCCATAAGGCTAACTACAGTTTTTTTTGGTTTTGCAACTTTAACTCCCAAACCACAGGCAAAGGAGAAACCGACTAAACCGAAATCTAAAGGAGTAAATAAAGATGGTGGATCGTAATATTCAAGAGCATCTGTTGCTTGTAGACACAATGTTCCAGCATCTAAAGTTATTGCAGAATTTTTAGGAATTACACTTCTTAATTGTTTAAATAATCCTTGGGGCTGAATCGGAAATTGTTTTAATGAATTAACTTTATCTCTATCAATTAAGAACTTTACTCTTTTTTTTAAATATGAATTTGTCCAATTTTTTACATCTAAAATAGTTTTTTGTTTTTTTATTTCATTATAAATTTGATTTGTAGCAGTAGCAGCGTCAGCATGAATTCCAATAGAAATTGGAAAATATCTTCCTAGCATTTTCTTTTCTAATTCAATTTGGATAATTTTAGCTCTTTTATTTATATTATCGTATGAATAAAAAGTTGAATTAAATCCAAGTCTAGTTCCTAGAGCAATAATAACATCAGCTTCTTTAACGAGTTTTGACGCAATTGGATTCCCTCGAGGACCCATTTGTCCAGCATTTAGTTCATGATTAAATGGAATGGCATCGCCATGACCTGCTGCTGTTACCATCGGTATATTTAATAATTCTGCTAACTTTATTACGTCTTTATGCTTGCCTGAATATTTAATTCCGCCTCCAGCGATTAGTACAGTTTTTTTAGAATTATTAATGATTTTTACTGCTTTTTTTATATCATTTATCTTACCTTTAACTGAACTTTGATCTTCATAGGATTTTTTATTTTGATTAATATTAAATTTTGATGAACTGGCTAAAATATTTCTAGGCAGATTAATACATACAGGGCCTCTTCTAGGAGTCATTGCAAGTTTAAAGGCACTACTGAAAGTAATTGGTATTTTTTTAGTATCAGTAACGGTCCAGGTTTTTTTAGTAATAGGTTTAAATAAAGATTGTTGATCAAGACCTTGGAATGCATCTTCCATTTTATCTTTTGTTGAATATGATCCTGCTATTGAAACAACAGGTGAAAATGCAGCTTTAGCTTGAGCAATTCCCGTAACTAAATTTGTTGCACCAGGTCCGTTTTGCCCAGCAAGAATTACACCAGGTTTATTGAATGCTCTAGCGTAACCATCTGCCATATGAGTTCCAGTTCTCTCATCTCTAACACCAATAAATTTTATTTTTTTTTCATGGTAAAGAGCATCAAACATTTCCATGGTTGCAGAGCCAATTAATCCAAATACATGTTCAACTTTTTCTTTTTTTAATGATTTTACAGCTGCTTGACCGCCAGTTAGGCTCTTTTTAGATTTGTTCACGAAACTTTTTTAGCTTCAGTATCTATATCTTCTATGAAATGAGGCATTACTTTTTCTGTAAACATTTTAATACTTTTCATACAGTCTTCATGTTTTACACCTGGAAAATTTGACCAAACCTGTAAGTTTTGCAAATTTAATTCTGATTTAAGCTCTTTTATTTTATCAATAACATATTCAGGAGTTCCAAAAAGCATGTTACGTTTATGAAGAAAATCGTAGCTTAATAAATCTAATTTACCTTTAGTTACTGGCAACTCCTCACCTGGGTCCATATGATTTCCAAGACCTCTCCAATGACAAACCCATTTCATATAATTGACCATATGTTGTCCGGCTTTTTCTTTAGCCTCTTCCATTGTGTCAGCTACAAACATATCTCTTACTAAAGAAATACCTTCACCCATCGGTACATTTCTTTTTTCAGATTCTGATCTTGCGTTTTTATAGGCTTCAAACTTAATTTTTAATGCTTTAACTGTAGGTATCCACATTATGATATTTATTCCTTGTTGAGCTGCCCATTCTATTGATCTAACTCCATCAACAACTTGATGAATTGGCGGATAAGGTTTTTGATAAGGTTTTGGAAGAACACTAATTTTTTCCATAACATTTGTTTCCATATTTAAAAATTCTTTACTTGGTGGACTCATATCGTGTTGCCAAACATAATTAGGTGTTGGGTAAGTATAAAATTCACCTTTATGATTAAAAAATTTTTCTTTCCAAGCTTTTTTTAATATTGTTAGCGTTTCTTCAAATAGTCTAAAATTTTTTGCTTGGTCTTTCATGTCAGCTTCAATATTTAAGTTTATAGCTTCTCTCCCATAAATTCCTCTGCCGATACCAACTTCGACTCTTCCTTTAGATAGCTGATCCAATAAAGCAATATCTTCAGCCATCTTAATAGGATTATGAAAAGTAATAACATTGCACGCTTGTCCAATTCTAATATTTTTAGTTCTTGCAGCAGTATCTGCACCCATCATTAAAGGATTAGTACAAGCTTCCATTCCTTCATGATTAAAATGATGCTCGGTATACCAAATAGAGTTCCAATTATTTTGATCGCAATAAGTTGTTATATCTCTAGCCTCATCAAGTAGTTTGTCGTATGGTTTATGATTCCAATTAGTTGTATTACAAAAATATCCAAACTTCATTCATCCTCCTTAAACGTTAAAACTTAAAGGACCTATCCCACTTTCGTATTGGAAATAACGATGAGTTATGTATCGCTTTATTTCTAATGTTATCAATTTTTTGATTTTGAAGCAATCTTATTTAATTTAGATATCAGGCTAAAAGCTCTTTAATATTTTTATCTAATTGTCTTTCAAAATTTTTGTCATTTCCAGGATTGGCAGCACAATGACCATATGGCGAATCTATAGGTCTTAAAGAAGAACGAGGTATAAACTTATTTTCATATTTATTATCCTCAGTTCTAAAATATAAATCTTGATTGCATGGCATTAAAATTGTTTTTGCTCTTATTGATTTAAGTGCATTTATATAATTACTTTTGTATAAAGGTCCTTTGCTTATATCGTTTAATTGCCAGGTCTTAAGTTTTGTTAGCAAATTGTTGGCATCCCAATTTTTTGCATGATCATTTGCCCAGTCTTTGAGTAATTCTTCTGAATTCTTAAAACCAAATTTTTTATAAAGTTTCTCTCTGTAAAAATCTTGAGAGAAAGCCCAACCTGCATAAACTCTTCCAAAGGCTTTTAAACCTTCAACTGGCTGTTTTTTATAATTTCCTTTATTCCATTTTTTGTCAGCTACAAGAGCCGCTTTAACTCCTTCTAAGAAAACATGATTGTGTATTGAAGTTTTTGATGATGCACAAAAAGGAAGAATTGCTTTTACCATTTCAGGATACTGTGCTGCCCATTGATAAGATTGACAACCTGCCATTGACCAGCCAGTAACAAGAGCAATTTTTTTAATTTTTAGTTTTTCAGAAATAAGTTTGTGCTGACAAAAAATATTATCCCACAATGTTACAGTTGGAAATTTTGAACCAGATTGAGATTTAATAGCCTTAGTCGGTGAAGATGACAGACCATTTCCAAACATATTAATTGATACAATAAAATATTTATTTGGATTGATGGCTCTACTTTTACCTATAAAGCCTTCATTTCTAATATGGCTACCAGTATAAAATGTAGGAAGAATTATTACATTTGAACGATCTTTATTTAACTTGCCGTATGTTTTGTAAACCAATTGTGCTGATTTTAAAATTTTTCCAGATAAAAGTTTAATATTTCCTAAATTAAACTTTTCATATTTTTTCATTAATTAGTAAAGTCTTAGATATTCTTTTACTTCCCAATCAGTAACTGCTTGGTGGTAACGTTCCCACTCATCATTTTTATAAGATAAAAAAGATTTTTTCATTACAGATCCCATAACCTCATCAGATAATTTGTTTATTCTCAAAGCTTCTATGGCTTGCATTAAATTTTTAGGCAATCTTTTAATTCCTAATTTTTTGAATTCTGCATCAGTCATTTGATATAAATCTTGATCAGTTGGTTTACCAGGATCAATTTTATTTTTAATACCATCCATTGCTGAAGAAACTGTCATAGCTAAAGCTAAATAAACATTCATTGTCATATCTGCTGCTCTATTTTCAATACAATATCTGTTTTGTGGTAAACGAAATTGTGCAGATCTATTATTGTGACCATATGTAATATTGGTTGGTGCCCAAGTTACTGTTCCACCTTCAAAACCTCCAACTCTAGGAACTAAACCATTGTATGAATTAACTGTTGAACATGTAATTGCTGTTAGTGCTTCAGAGTTTTTCATAAGCCCACCAACTGCATGCTTTGATTGTTTTGACCAACCTTTTCCATCGGTAAAAATATTTTTTCCAGGTTTATTAACATTTTCCATTGAAAAATTAATATGTGCTCCAGATCTCCAATCACCTATTGTAGGTTTTGGCATAAAAGTGATAAACATGTTATTTTTTTTAGCTATTTCTTTTAAAAGAATTCTTAAGAAAACTAATCTGTCCGCCATTTCTAGTAAATTTGTATAATGAAAATCCAATTCAAATTGTGAATAAGCTCCTTCAGCAACTACATCATGTAAATTCCATCCTAGTTCTTCAAGAATATCAATCAATTCTTTTAAAAAATGCATAGAGTCTAATGAATATTCAACATCATAACCAAATGCTTGTCGTCTTGGTCTTATTCCATTTATTGGATCGCTATCAATAGCTTTAACTGGTTTTCCATCTTCTCCATATTTCATTGCAATAAACTCAGGTTCAATACCACACATTCCTTTGTAGCCTGCGTCCTGTGCTTTTTGCATTGCGCGCTTCAGAGCTTGTCTTGGACAAACATTATAAGGTTTATCTTCCCAATAAAGATCTGCAAAAATTATAGCCATTGTTTTATCCCAAGGACAAATATAAACGCTATCCAAATCTGGCAACATTATTTGATCAGAGTCAGCAGGAGTTAATTCAGGTACAAAAGATATTGAGTGTACTGCAAACTGTGGTCCTTTACCTAAACATAGTTGTTCAAAATCACTCATCGGCACAGGTTTAGTTTTTGGAATACCATGCAAATCTATCCAACTCGACATTACATATTGTACGCCAGTAGCTTTAAGTTTTTTGTGAACTGCAGGAATTTTTTTTCTGTTTCTCTCTATAGCGTCTTTAAAATTTTCGTAATATATTTTATTTTTCATTAGGCAAATTATTTTGGCATATCTTCTGGGTCAATTCCAGGAACAAATGTTATACCAGCTTTTTGCTTCCAATCATGAGGATAAGCTGCATAAAATATTACACATTTTTCATCACATTCGTAGGCTATATGATTATCTTTTGGAATATAAAGTACATCTCCAGGGTTACAAATATAAGATTTACCATCACAAGTTAGTCTAAACGTTCCTTCCATGCAGTAAATAATTTCATCACAAGTTAAATCCCAAGGAACAGAAACTTTGTTTAAAAAATTTAATCCTCCACACATAGTGTTACTTACTTTACTTGTAACAAATGGTTTTATGTAAGATTTTCCTGGTTCTAATGTATGAAGTCTATTTTCAATATCTTTAAATTTATAGAGTTGTGGTTCTTTAGACATTAATATTCCTTTCTATTTTATATTTTAATTGGTTCGTTTAATTCAACTTTGTAACCATCTGGATCTTCGCAAAAAGCAATTACTCTTGTTCCATGTTTCATTGGACCTGGCTTACGAGTAATGTTAACCCCAAGCTTTGTAAGATCTTCACAAGCTTTATATACATCAGGAGTTTCTATGCAAATATGGCCCCATCCATCTCCTTTGTCGTAATCTTCTTTTTGATCCCAATTATGAGTTAATTCAAGACACGGGGATTCATTTTCAAGTCCATAACCAATGAATGCATTAGTAAATTTTCCATCAGGATAATCAGTTTTTCTTAAAACTTTCATTCCCAAAGTTTTGCAATAAAAGTTAAAAGAAGTTTCTAAATCTTTTACTCTTATCATTGTATGAGCTAACCTATATCCTTCATTTACATTTTTAGACATTTTTTTTACCTTTCATTACTTTTTTTGATTTCATAGTTGCTTGAATTATTAATTTTTGAAACTTTTGAACTCCTTTTTCCCAGTATGGAGACAGTAGCCCGCCATCATTCGAAGCTGGTGATGATCTTCCTTCTTGTAATCTTTCGCACATTTCATGATCTTCTTTATGTACACTCCACCATATCTTTTTTGTAATATCAATCTCTTCTTTAGACATAGATTTTCCCTCAGTTGAATATATTATTCTTTTTTGGCTTGTAATACCTGGTCCAATAGGAACATTTAAATATACACCTATTTGATTAGGATAATAAGTTCCAATTATAAAGTTTGGAAACAAAGAAAGATACTTAGAAGATACAGATAAAGCATTACTATTTTTATTATCTTCTTTATCAACGTTAACTCCACTTCCATAACAAATCCCATCCACAATTGTATAATGATCTTTCAGCGGTTGATTAGTTGTTGTTTTGTGAACAAATTGAACGTGATATGGTTCAATAAAATTTTCAATAAGGAACTTCCAATTTGTATTAATTTTTCCAAAATCTAAAGTTGCCGCATACTTTATTTTAGTTAAGTCTAAATCTTTAAATTTTGAAATTAAAGGCTTTGCATATTCTTTAAATTTTTTTGCTTTTCCACTAATATTTACAAATATCCAATCATGCCAAATATGAATTCTTATTGGCTTTAGACCATGATTGTTAAAATTAAATCCTTTGGGTTTATGTACATTTGTTCCCCCAATGTGTGGAGTAGCTTTTAAATTTCCTTGAAGATCATATGTCCAAGAATGATAAGGACATCGTATTAACTTACCAATATTTTTTTTTTCATCTACTAATTTTAAACATCGATGACTACAAACATTATGAAAGGCAGTAATTTTATTGTCTTCGTTTTTAACTAGCAGGATAGGTTTTCCAGCAATATAAACTGGAACAACATCTCCTACTTTTTTAAATTCGTGAGCAAAAGCTATAAATAGCCAACCATCAGCTAATGCAGTTTCACATTCTTTATCCCAAAATTCGTTATCGGTATATGATTTTGCTGGAAGCCCAAAAATTGTATTTGTATTTTTAGGGCTTTTAATTTTAATTGAAATTTTACTTTCAGACATTTATAGGTTCCTTCTTAATAAATGAAATCTATTTGCGATTTGCTAATATTACAATAAAATATATCATAGTTAATTATTGTATTTTAAGGAGGTCAATTGGTTAATTCGAAAAGCAATATCTATAAAGGATATAATCAAGCAAAACCAGTTGGTTATGATAAAGAAATTTCACACACAAATTTTGGGACACCTGGCGGAGAGTATCTTAGAAGATATTGGCATCCTGTTGCTTTAACTTCCGAAGTAAGCACAACTCCTTTACAAATAAAAATTCTTGGAGAAGATTTAGTTATTTTTAAAACCACAAAAAACAAAATAGGATTAGTCCATAAAAACTGCCCTCACAGAAGAGCATCATTAGTTTATGGAAAATGTGAAACAAACGGTATTAGATGTTGTTATCATGGATGGCTATTTTCTCCAGATGGCGAGATTTTAGAAACCCCTGGTGAAGATCCAGATTCAAAACAGGCAGAACAAGTAAGAAAAAAATTTAAATTAGGAGCTTATCCAATAAAAGAATTTAACGGAATTGTATTCGCTTATATGGGTCCCCCAGAAAAAATTCCTGCATTTCCTCATTATGATGCGTATGACATTTCAGATATTGCAAGAAGACCATATAAAATTAATTATAATTGTAATTGGATACAAGTTCTTGATGCAATTATGGATCCAGTTCATACATCATTTTTACACGGTCAAAGTTCAGGAATACAATTTTCTGAAGGTTTTGCAGAACTAGGAGAAATAGAATTTTTCGAAAGAGGAATGCAATATCTTGGAGCAAATACAAGAAGAGTTGATGACAATATTTGGGTTAGAGTAAATGAGTTAATACTTCCTAACTTCACACAGGCAGGATCAGCTTTTGCTGCAGACGGTACCAAAACTCGATATTTTGGCAGAAGTTCTTTTACTAGATGGGTAGTACCTGTAGACGACGAGCATTGTGTAGCTTTAGCTTGGGGCAATTTTGGAGAAAGAGCGGATCCAATTGAATACAACAATAAAGAAGGCTGCGAAAGAATTGAAGCAGGTGAAATTATAGATCGAACTTGGGAAGAAAAACAAAAGAGACCAGGAGATGCCGAAGCGGTTGAAGGAATGGGATTTATAAGTCAACACAAAGGTGAGCATTTAATGCCAACCGATCATGGAATAATGTCGTACAGAAGACATATCAGGAAATCAATAAAAGCATTGCAAGAAGGAACAGAGCCTAAACAATTTAAAAATAATGGAGATGCAATCAAAACATATGGTCAAGATACAGTTTTAAGAGCTCCAAAAAGAAATGTAGATGATCGAAAATTTATAAAATCAGTTGGTGCTGCAGTATTGAAATTACAGTTTGACTCAGAAAAAATGCCAAATAAAGACCGTGACTCTTTTATAATAAAAGAATTATCTAATATGGAAAAGAATGGAGCATTTTGACAAATAAAAAAATTAAAATTCATGTTAAAAACAATCATTGGGCACCAGGTTCTTTTCCTACCGACGCTGAAGGAGAAAAAAATTTTACAATAACCAAAGAGCGTTTTGATAATGTTCTTAATAAATTTCCAGAAATTAAAGAAAAAATAGAAGTTTTTTTTGACTGGGATGAAGAAAATTTTAAAAAATCAATTTCAAATTCTGATATTTTACTAGCTTGGAACTTCCCGACAAATAAACTTAAAGAAATTGCACCAAATCTTAAATGGATACATGTTATTTCAGCGGGAGTAGAGCATTTGCTTCCTTTAGACTGGATGAACGATGATTTAGTTTTAACTAATAGCAGCGGAGCTCATGCTAAAAAAGCCGGTGAGTTTGGTTTAATGAGTATTTTAATGTTGCAAAACCATATGACAAGATTAATTACTCACCAAAAAAATAAAGAATTTGTTTCATTATTTAGCAATCCAATTCATGGAAAAACAGTAGTTGTAGTCGGCACAGGATCACTTGGGGGATCAATGGCAAAAAATGTTTCAAAATTAGGCGCAAACATTATAGGAGTTAATAAAAGAGGGAATAAAGCTGAAGGCTGTTCAAAAATTATTACAATAGATAAAATTGATAGCGTTTTGCCTGAAGCTGACTTTTTATATTTAGCGCTTCCTGAAACGCCAGAAACTAAAAATCTAATTAATAAAAAAAGACTCGACATGCTAAAAACTACATGTGGAATTGTAAATATAGGAAGACAATCAGCAATGGATTATGATGTATTAAGTGAGAAACTTAAAAAAAATGAAATAGCGGGAGCAATACTTGATGTATTTTCTCATGAACCATTAGATAAAAGCTCAAAACTTTGGGATACTCCTAATTTAGTTATTACACCACATGTATCCTCAGACGATGACGGAAATTATGTCGAATTAACCCTTGGTATATTCTTTAATAATTTAAAACTTTTTATTGAGAATAAAGAATTATCAAATCAAGTTGATAAAAAATTAGGATATTAATTATTTTTATCTTTGGTACTCGACAAATTTTTTTAGTGATTTATTTAAGAATTTTTCAAAAATTATAGTTTCATTCTCATTTTTTGAGATACCGTTTAAATAAGAATATTTCATTTTAAAATCAAAAGAAGGTTCAAAAAAAAATGGAATAGACATTCTTTTAGTTTTATTCCATAGCACTCGATGATTTGTTGCTTTAAATTTTCCCTTACTTAAAAATTCGAGAGCTCTTCCTGTGTTTACTACTAAGGCGTTTTTATTAAAAGGTATATTGTGCCATTTTTTATTTTTTCTATTCTGCACTTGTAGACCACCTTTTTTATCTTGATAAAGTACTGTAAATATTCCACTGTCTACGTGAGTTTCACATCCTAGAGCCACACCATCCTCTTTTGATATTTCTACTGGTTTTAATTGATTTGGGTAATAATTAAATCTTAAGGTACTTAAAGTTTTACATCTTGAAAAAGCTTTTTTAGAAATTTCAATGTCTTTATTATATAGTTTGATTACTGCTTTAAATAAAATTTCACATAAATCATAAATATTATCAAAATAATTTGATAATAATTTGATAGATTTTTTATCAATAGATTTATTTAAATTAAGATATTCTATATATTGATTTTTAATATTATCTGCATATTTTTTTGTAACTTTTAAATCACCAATATCTAACCCTTCTTTTCCATTTACATCATTAGGAAAATATCCTCTATAAATATTTTTATTTCTAGAATTCCATTTTTTAGGTGAAAGCTTTCTTTTGTTTATTTCTGATGATTTAAAAAATTTGTTACCTACATTACAAATATTTTTAATTTTTTTTTGATTTATGCCATGTCCTGTAATCTGAAAAAAACCAATATTAATACAAGCTTTTTTAATTTTATTTATTGTGATAATTGATTTTGGAGATTCAAAACCTTTTTTTACTATTGAAGAAATATTAATAGTAGGAATTATATTTTTAGTCATTTATCTTAAAGGTTTTTCTGTAGCTATCAATTGATCTTGAGCTTTTTCACGTATAAAAATGTAAATACCACTAGAAACAATTATCAATATCCCAATAACTGTATTTAATTTTGGTATTTCATCAAAATATATCCAACCTATTAATATTGACCACAATAATATTGAATATTCAAAAGGTGAAACTACTGAAGGAGATGCTACACTATAAGCTGTAAACAAAAGAAGAAAAGCAATACTAGCTGTAACTCCAGTTGCAACCATAAATAAAATATTAGATTCTAAATCTACAAACCACTCTCTAAAGATGAATTGGGAAGCTGGATGGTCTGAAGTGTTATATTGGCCATCTCCAATTATAAAATAAAAAATTAAACTAAAAATTATTGCGCCAAAATAAAAAGTAAATGTTTGAGTATAAACACTGTCTTTCTCAGATGTTTTTTTAATTATTATCATTGATGATGAATAACAAAATGCACAAAAAATAGGCAACAAACTTAAATAGTCAAAATTACTAAAATCAGGATTTAGAGTGATATATACTCCAATAAAACCTACAACTACTGCGCTCCATCTTCTTGCTCCTATTTCTTCTTTTAAAAAAAAATGAGCAAATATTGTAATTAAAAAAGGAGTAACAAAGAATAATGCTGTAGCAAATCCTAAAGGTAATACAGTTAATGAAATATAAAAAGAACTAAATCCAAAAAAGAAAAATATTACACGACAAAAAGTTAAGAGTGGATATTGAGTTTTAAATACAATTGGTTTTTTTGTTAACTTTAAAAAAAATACAATAAGAGCAAAGCTTACCACAGTTCTTATTAAATAAACTTCATAAAGTGATACAAAACTAAAAATGTGTTTCATAATCCCGTCTTGTACTGAAAAAATCATCATTGCTAATAATATGAGAATTATTCCTCTAGGATTATTATTTTTTTTAGGCATTGGCCCCTATATCATAGAATTTTTCTTCTTTATATTTTTATTAATTGTGTAATATTCAATTCATGATTTCAGATGAAGATAAAATAATGATGGAGACTCTATACTGGTGGGGGATTCCAACATTATTTAGATGTAAAAATGATCCAGATCCAAAAAATTGTGACATTGCTTTGGTAGGAGTGCCTCATAGTACTGGTAATGGAACTACAGAAAGAGATCAGCATTTAGGTCCAAGGGCAGTAAGGAATATTTCAGCAATGTTAAGAAGGTCACATTTTGAATATAAAATTGATCCATGGAAACAAAATAAAATTCATGACTTGGGTGATGTTCCTTTTCCAGAGGCAAATGATAATGAGAAATGTATTGAGAGAATTTCAAGTTTTTATGATCATATTGAAAAAGCTGAAAAACCAGTGGTATCAATTGGCGGAGATCATTCAGTAACAGGAGGAATAGTACAAAGTTTAGCAAAAAAAGATTCAAAGTTAACCAAAGGAAAAAAAATAACCTTAGTTCATTTTGACGCACATACCGATTGCTATGAGAAACTAGATCATTTTTTAGGTGCAAAAAAATCAGCAGCACATTGGGCTTCATATTTAGTTAAACAAGGAAATGTTGATCCAAGCACCAGTACTCAAATAGGAATTAGAGGAAATCCAAGAACTTTAGATTGGTTGCAAGCAAGTTATGATATTGGATATCAAGTTATAACTATGGATGAATATAAAGAATTAGGCCATGAAAAATGTTCTAAAATGATTTTAGATAGACTAGGAGATAATCCAATTTATGTTACTTTTGATTTAGATTGTTTAGATACAACAGTTGCACCAGGTACAGCAAATCTCGAACCCGCTTTTAATGGTTTTAATATGGATGAAGCTAGAAAATTAATTCAAAGTCTAAAAGGTAAAAATGTAATTGGTGGCGATGTTGCTTGTTTAATGCCAACAAAAGATAACCCAAATAATATTACATCAATGGTAGCAGCATCTATAATGTTTGAAATTATTTGTCTTATAAGCATTAACTTAAATAAAAAGTGAAAAAACTTTTAGGGATCGTTTTTTTGTGTTTCTAGAATTAGAACAGCTTTTGTATTATAGCTTTGCTTGCTTTGTGATGGTAATTGTACCAGGTCCAACAGTAAGTCTTATCATCGCCAATACTTTATCTTCAGGAACGAGAGCGGGAATCTTAAATGTGGCTGGCACCCAATTAGGTCTAATATTGATGATTGGATTGTTAGCCTTTGGATTCGAAGTAATTTCTGCACAACTTGAATGGTTTTTAAACATTATTCGTTTTATTGGAGCTATGTATCTTATATGGCTTGGATACAAAATTTTCACTTCTCAATTGTTGATAACAAATAAATTAAGTAAGAAATATTCTAATCAAGAATTTATAGTTCAAGGTTTTTTTGTTATTTGGTCCAACCCAAAAGCTTTTTTATTTTTGGGAGCATTTATTCCACAATTTCTTAATGTTAATCAATCAACAGGAATACAAATAATTTATTTAGGCCTTCTATTTATGGTTATAGGAACTATTTTTGATAGCGTGTATGCTGTTGTCTTTGGAAAATTTAGAAAACTAATGTCTTCAAACTATTTAAAATTATTAAATTATATAGGAGGAAGTTTGCTTACTTTACTTGGTTTTTGGCTAGTGTTAAGCTAATCACAACAAATTATGAATGCTGACATTAACAAATGGGTTAATTTAGAGACTTGCCCTTTAGATTCAATTGATTTTGCAAATCAATGTCGTCAAAAGCTATCTGAAGAAGGTGTCCTGCTTATTCCTCAATTTCTTCAATCAGAAGCGCTTAAGCAAACAATAAAAGAAGCTGAAGCACAAACTCACTTAGCTTATTTCACAAAAAAAACTCATAATGTTTATTTATCTGAACCCAATGCATCATTACCTGAAACTCATGTTTTTAATCGTCAAGTGAAATCCTCTAAAGGCTGTATCACAACAGACCAAATACAAAAAGAATCAGGGCTGCATATTATTTATAATAATTTTATATTTAAAAAATTTATCGCACATGTCGTTCGAGAAAATGCCATTTACCCCTATGCAGATACACTATCTGGCATCAACATACATTACGCGAGTGAAGGAGAAGAATTGGGTTGGCATTTTGATAATTCTTCATTTGCCATCACTTTATTACTACAAGCGCCAAAAGAAGGAGGTTTATTTCAATATGTAAGAGATTTACGTAATTCTAACTCTGAAGACATGAATTTTAATGGGGTTGAGACTGTATTAAATGATGAAGTGCCTGTGAAAACTCTTAATATGGAAGAGGGTACACTGGTATTATTTAGAGGACTCAACTCTATGCATAGAGTTACACCAACAATTGGTAACAAAACTCGTATTCTAGTTGTTTTGGCTTATAATAATAAACCTGGAGTTTCACTATCTGAAACTGCACGTATGACATTTTTTGGGAGACTAAATTAAATGTCTTCTAAAAAAGCAATGAAAAAAATGCAAAAACTGGCTTTTCAAAAACATAAAAGCAACATTAGAAATAATAAATATAGTCCCAAAAAAAATAAAATTTTTAATAAACATAAAAAATGAAACTTAATGAAAACCAACTTAAAGAAATTGATGAAAACGGATATGTAATATTACCAGATTGGTTCTTTAATGAAGAAGTAAAAAATATCCGTAAAGAAATGACAACAGTCTTTAATGAAAGGACTGAAGCCAACATAATTGAAAAATCTTCTGGTGAAGTTCGAACTGCCACGGGTTTGCATCTTAGAAGTAAAATTTTTGATGATTTAACACGGCATCCTAAATTTTTTGAACCAGCAAAACAAATACGTGGTAATAATCTTTATATTCAACAGACAAAAATTAATGTCAAAGCTGCATTTACAGGTGAAGTTTGGCCATGGCATTATGATTTTGCAACTCATTCAGGCGAAGATGGGGTACCTAAACCATTGGCTTTAAATTTGCATGTTTTTCTTGACGATGTTAATCAATTCAATGGTCCGCTTTTCTTCATTCCTAAATCTCATAAATTTGGTTCTGCACCATCTAAACTCGATACTGTCACTACGAGTTATCCATTATGGACTGTTGATCAACAGACTGTAAAAAAACTTGTAAATCAAAATGGAATTGTATCAGCACATGGTAAGGCTGGAACGGCAGTTATTTTTGTAGATAACTTGGTACATGGTTCTGCACAGAATATGTCGCCAATGGATAGAGCAATTTTTTCAGTTATTCTTAATCCTTGCGATAATGCTCAAACAAAATTTGCTCGACCAGATTATATACATGGAAGAAATTTTAAGCCTATTACCGCTTCATCTAATATTAGTTTAAAATAAGATCAGAAGCTCTTTCTGCAATCATAAGAGTAGGGGCGTTTAAATTTGCACTAGGAATTTCAGGCATTACAGAAGCATCAACAACTCTTAAGTTTTGTATTCCTTTAACTTTTAAATTTTCATCAACTACAGCCATATCATCTACTCCCATTTTACAAGTTCCACATGGATGATAAGCAGTTTCAGCATTAGATCTGATATATTCGTTTAATTCGTCATCACTTTGTTTGTCAGGTCCTGGGCCAATTTCATTGCCAGAATGTTTTTCCAAAGACGGTTGTGATAATATTTTCCTTGCAACATGAATACATTCTCTTGTTTGTTTTAAATCATCTTCGTGTTCTAAATAATTAAATAATATTTTTGGATATTCATAAGGATCTGATGAATTAAGGGTAACAGACCCTCTGCTTTTTGGATGATTAGGACTTGCGTGTAACTGATAACCATGGGAGCTTGGATTAACTAAGCCATGATCAATTACAAATGATGGAAAAAAGTGAAATTGAATATTTGCAATTTCACGTTCAGGTGAAGATTTTGCAAACCCTCCAGCTTCCAAATATGACTGTGAGCAAGGACCAGATTTAGATAAAAACCATTGTATTCCAGCTAATACTTTTGGAATTAACTTGGTGTATGTATAAAGCGTATCTGGTGTTTTACATTTATGCATAATGTATGTTTCCAAATGATCTTGAAGGTTTTTTCCAACACCCTTTAAGTCATTAACAATATTAATTCCTTTTTCTTTTAGATGGTCTGCATTTCCAACTCCTGAAAGCATTAATAATTGTGGCGAATTAATTGAGCCACCGCTTAAGATTAATTCTTTTTCTGCATAAATTTTTTCAATTTTATTTTTAATTTTTACTTCAATGCCAATTGCTTTTTTTCCATCAAAAATTATTTTTTCAACAAATGAATTAGAAAAAATACTTAAATTTTTTCTTTTTTTTGCAGGATTTAAATAATACTTTGTTGCACTTGCTCTTTCACCATTATGAATTGTTGTATCAAACATTCCAAAACCCTCTTGGTATTCTCCATTCATATCTGGATTATGAGCATGTCCTGCTTCAGAGGCTGCGCTTATAAAAGCTTTAAATAATGGATTGTCATTTTTTGATTGATTAATAGGAAGTGGTCCAAACGAACCTCTATATTGGTTTTCACCGCCAGACCAATTTTCTATTTTTTTAAAGTAGGGAAGAATTTTTTCATATGACCAAGATTTTAATCCAAAGTTCTCCCATCTTTCATAATCATTTCTATTACCTCTTACAAAAACCATTCCATTATGAGCAGAACAACCACCAATCATTTTTCCTCTAGGGCAAAACAATCTTCTATTGTTTAAATGTGGCTCTGGTTCAGAATAATATTTCCAATTATATTTGGGATCATGCATTGTATACAGTAGAGCAAGCGGCATTTTAACTTTCCAAATATCACCTTGACCTCCAGCTTCAAAAACTGCAACTTTATTGTTTTGATTTTCTGACAGTCTATTTGAAAGTACACAGCCAGCTGAACCAGCACCAATAATTATATAATCAAATTTCATAATAGGTTTGAATTTAATAAATTTTTGTAATCATTTATATCTTTCATTTCGACATCTGTTTTTTTTGCCGCTTCATCAAATTTTCTTAATTTAATTGAGTCATTAAAAAATTTTTCTTTTTCGAATTCTTTCGCTTCTTCGTCATTCATTACTCCACCTTGTAAATGAAGACTTGCTATAGAGGCAGGAGAGAGAATTTTATAATATTTTTGATTTCTTGCTAAATATCTTTTTGCTTTAACATGATTTTTTATTGGTTCTACTACATGTTTTTTAAAATATTTTTTTAGATATCGATAACCTATATCTTCATGCTTTCCATCTTCCTTTCGATTTAGTAGTTTATCTGGGCTATCTAAAATAAAGTGACCATAATCGTGAAGTAAGGAAGCGCATACTAAGCTTGAGGAGCTTTTATTTTTTTCAGCTAGCATCGCAGACTGTATCATATGTTCAGTCATTGTTACTTTCTCGCCAATATAAAGTGATTTATTGGTTTTATAATTATTAATTATTTTTTCTATGATTGAGTTCAATTAAGCTGGAGAGTCCCCTTCTATTGCAATTCTATCCATAATTCTTTCGTATCCAAGTCCTCTTCCAGGATAAAAATCTGCAATTGCAAAATGAATAACACTCCTATTATCCCATA
>Ga0315338_1002077_pt1 | contig 21393 bp, 9 predicted proteins | sample ASW8metaG_FD_204518 | JGI IMG/M metagenome (GOLD analysis project Ga0315338, IMG submission 204518) | Ammonia-oxidizing marine archaeal communities from Monterey Bay, California, United States - ASW #8 | ecosystem: Environmental > Aquatic > Marine > Coastal | place: USA: California | collected... | reverse complement strand
CGCGATCCCAACGATCGTCTGCCGTACATCGGCCCAGTCTGGTTGCGAGAGTGACTGACGGCGAGTGGAGTCGAGAAGATCTGCCAGAGCCTGCCACTCGACCTCCCCGGGTCGTGAAGATGCCAGGGTGTCGGCGGGAGTGAAGAGCTCGCCGAGTTTCGTGATAGCCATGAGAGCGACCATCGGGTCGCGATGGCCCAGAAATGCCGTCAACTCAGGTTCGATTCGGTCGATTCTCGTGCCAGTGCTGGTCTCGAATCGTTCCTGCAGAAAAGGGCCCACGGCCAGTTTTGCGACCCGTCCTTCATCCTGTGAGAGGTGCTCGAGGAGGGTGAGTTTTTGCTCGCTCGGCAGGCGGGGAGCGGCGTCGACGCAAGCCGCGCGGACGATCCAGTTCTTGTCGAGTATGAGGGTGTGGAGCCTTCGCACGAAGTCAGCGTTTGGTGCGGCCGGGTTTGAAGTGACATCGTCGGCTGCACTCGGTTCGGAATCAGAGTTTGGCTCGGGTTCCGTCTCGGTTCGAGCGAGGTACGTCTCCAGGGCGACGACGCGAAAACGAGGGCGGGGATCGGAGAAGAGGTCGAGCAGAGCAGCTTCGGCCTCCGTTTCTTCACCGAGCGTCGACCAAGTGGCAATTGCGGTCAGAGCGACGTTCGGATTGGGATCTTCGGCGGCGGCATGGATGATCTTTGAATCCACCACATGCCCGGTCGCCGGGGCGATCGCCTCACTTGCTTCGTCGGCCCGAGGCGGGGTTCCCAGAGCTCGCAGCGCCTCGACCCGGACGCGCCAATCCGCATCGGTGGTCCGGTCGACGAGCCGCGCGGTTACCTCCGGTGCATAGGTGCGACGCAATCCGCGAATGGCCTGTAGTTGAACACGGATGTCCGAATCGCCGGTCAGCTCGAGAAACCTCGCTTCGATCTCCGCTCGAGTCTCTGCGTCGATCTCGATCCCGCCAGGAATGGGCGTACGTCCCGAGGCGGGCGCCCCGAGTAACCGCATGAGGCAGTAGGTCGCGGCGGCCCGGACGCGGCCTAGTTTGTGACGGGTGAATTGGAGGATCTCTTCCTCGCTTCCGGAGACGGGAATTTTCCAGGCTGCGAAGAGGGCTTCGGTCTGGACCTTGGAGTCGGCATCACGGAAGGCGACCCGACACGCCTCGGCTCCCCGGCCGAGCTTTCCGAGCCCTTCAACGGCGAGTTCCCGTACCTCGGCATCCGCCTCGGACTCGGCCAGGAGCATCGCCTCGAGAGGATAGGCTGCGGTGCTGTCCTCCATCTCACCCAGCCCAAACGCTGCCCAGCGACGAACCGTAGGGTCCGGGTCGGCGAGAAGGGCAGCCTGCACGGGAACATCGTCGGCTCGGCCGATTCTCCCGAGAGCGAGCGCCAGACGACCTCGGACAACCGGCGAAGGGTCTTCGGCGAGTGCAAGCATGGCCGGAGGGACTTCGCGTCGGTCTTCCCAGACAGCCAAATCGAGCAGGATCTCCTCAATCGAGGCTTGGGTCGTCGAACCTGCTTCGCCCATGGATTGGGCAGCCGTATCTGTCGCCGTCCACGATACGAACCCCACGAGCAGGCCAGTGAGAATCGCGAGGCGCAGGGCTCTCGGGAGGATGTCTGGCGTCCGGAACGCGACGAGGGTCTGTGAGTGAGAGAGACCAGAAACAAGCATGGTTTGCTCCTCGAATGGACTTTTGGCGAAGGGATTCGAATGTCCGGATCTTAGGCCGCGGCGGCACCTCGCTCAAACAGAGAACGCCCCGCTGATCTGAGGTTCAGGAAGCCAATCGAGGGACTCTGCGAATCGGTGTCCTAGGTGGTAGACAGCGCCACCCGGATAACGCAGTCCCCGTGTAACGAAAACGGACCCGAGTGAGTCACTCGAGTCCGTTCGAACGTTCCGCCGAAAGGATCCGGCGAAGGTTTTTCGAGTTCGACTAGATGTTGACGCCGAGCGCCCGCATCGTCTCCATCGTCAGTCCGCCAACGGCGAGGCCCTTGGCCTTCTGGAACTCACGGAGCGCAACGCGGGTGCCGCCACCCATAACGCCGTCGATGGCGCCGGGGTTGTAGCCGGCCTTGCTCAGGGCGCGCTGGATCTTCGTGACGACGCCAGCACTGGTGTTGGTCTCACAGAGAATCGTCCGCCAGTCCATCTTGCCGTCCGAAACGAGCGTCCGCTTCGTCACTTCCTTCGTCTTGGCCGGGATAGCGGTCTCCTTGACCTGCGGAGGGGTGACCATCTTGCGAACGCGCACCGTCTTGTACTTGGCGGGGATCTCGATCTTCTTGGTCGTGGCCGGAGTCTTGATCTTCTGGCGAGAGACGTTGGTGTATTCCGCCGGAATCGTGGCTTCTTCGACTCGGGCCGCCGTTACGACTTTGCGCGTCTCGACGTCCTTGTACTTCGCCGGCACCGTGACCAGACACATGATCTCACCGGTACTCTCGCTCAATCTTTCGATCGGGCCATTTCCGGTCTTCCAGATCGTGTGCTCCGGAGTGTCGAGGACTCGTTCGGTCTTTTTCTCGTACTTGGCCGGAACGACCTTCATTTCCTTGCGAGCTGGCTTGACCATCACTTTTTCCGTGATGGTTTCGTACTCCGCAGGGACGTTGACGTACTTGACGCTGGCCTCTTTGATCAGGATCTTCTCGTCGACCATCTCGTATTTGGCCGGGACGACAGTGAACTCTTTGCTCGACTGCTTGATCGTGATGTTCTCGTTCGATGTGGTGTATTGCGGTGGAACCCATACGCGGGTGTAGCACTCGCCCGGCTTCGCATTTGGCGGTAGCAGGGGGGTCTGTGCCATGGACGTTCCCGCCACGATGGTCAGCCCGATGGCGGCGAGTCCAATTCCAGGTACTAGACGAATCTTCATCTTTGCAAACTCCTTCTCATCCTCAATTGAGGGGCAATTCTGAGCCCCAAACCCGACAGGTATTCCTTGACCCTGCCCCCGAAGTCGATGTCGGAGACCTCAGGTAGCTTATGGCGGCCTCGCGAGCTGACATAGGATAGCCGTTCATGGGACACCGATTGCAACCGGTTTGTCACAGGTGCGGGTTTTTGGGCGGACTGTTAGAGTATCGCGACTGAAGTCGGGAGAAACCGCGGTGCCGAACAAGCCTTCGGGAGGAGCCAGAGCGGATGGTGCAGAGAACAAACTATCGCAGGGGCCTTTGGCAACGCTGTGGGGTGAGTGCCCTCATCGCAGCGATCTGGGTTGCGTCGGCAGCTCAGGAGGTCCGTGCAGATCCCGTCTCAGAGATGGTTGGGCCGTCGTCCTCGGGGATCTATGAAGCGACGCTCGAGAACGGGCTCAAGGTCCTCATGAAGGAGGTTCGCACAGCCCCGCTCATGTGTGTCTCGGTCTGGTATCGGGCCGGGACGAAACATGAATCTGCTGGAACTACCGGCCTGGCCCATCTTCTCGAGCACATGATGTTCAAGGGCACGGAAAAGTACGGTAAAGGCGTGTTCGACCGGACCTTGGAGGCGAATGGGGCGGTCAACAATGCTACGACCTGGCTCGATAGAACCAACTATTACGTCCTTATTTCCGCCGATAAGGCAGATCTCGCGATGGAGCTGGAGGCGGATCTGATGAGAAACGCGCTCTTTGCGGAAGATGATCTCGAGGACGAAATGCCGGTCGTTCGCAACGAAATGGAGTTCGGAGAAGACGATCCCTGGACCGAACTTGACGAGCGGCTCGGAAGCATGGCCATCCTCGAACACCCCTACCACTGGCCGACGATCGGTTGGAAGAGTGATGTCGAAGCGACTACGGCGGCGCAGATTCGCGAGTACTACGATCGTTTCTATCATCCGAACAACGCGTTCCTCGTCCTGGTTGGCGATTTGCCGGTCGAATCGATGCTGAAAATGGCGATCCGGCACTTTGGCCCCATTCCTCCCGGCGGGGATCCACAGGATCCCGTCACAGTTGAGCCGCCTCAGAAAGGCGAAAGACGGTTCCTCCTCCGAGAAGCGGGTTCGACTCGACTCCTTGGAATCGCCCATCGGACGCCGGCCGCGAGTCACCCGGATGTGCCGGCTCTGGATATGACTTTTCGGATTCTCGGATCGGGTAAATCGAGTCGGCTGTACAAGGCGCTCGTCGATTCCGGCCTGGCCGTTGAGGTCGAGGCGTACGCCCAGGTCTTCGCCGATCCCTACATCTCTCCGATCTTCGTCACCCTGGCTGAGGGCGCGGACCCCGACGAGGTCGAAGCGCGGGTTTACGAGGAGATCGCTCGGCTCCAAACGGAGCCTCCCACCGCGGCGGAGCTCGAACGGGCCCTGAAGGGGGCCCGAGTCAGTCACTACTTCTCCCTGGATCAACTCGAGCCGCTCATGTTTGCGATCGGTGAGGCCGAAGCGCAGGGTAGCTACCGCCTATACGAGGAGTATCTCGATCGACTCGCTGCGGTCGGAGCGGAGTCTGTTCGCGATGTGGCGAAAGACTATTTGAGGGCGGATGCTCGCACGGTCGGTTTTTATCTGCCTCGCGGGGAAGACGGCGGTGGCTGGATCGCGCGGCCAACGGACGATCTCGGGGCGGAGGGCCGGGGCGTCCTGGGCCGGCCCGAACCGAACTACCGCACCGGCGGGTCCGCGAAGTCGGGCGGGATGTTTGGCCTGGCCGGCCAGGTGCGGCAGCGGGATGAGCCGTCTGTCTCCGGCATGGTCATACACACCGCCAAGCTGCCGAAACGGGTCGAGTTGGACAATGGTGCGGTTCTCATCGTCCAGGAGAGTCGGGAGAATCCTACGGTGGCGATCCGCGCTCGCTTCGGCGGCGGGCTTCGTAGCGAGCCAAAGGGCCAGGAGGGGATCGCGGCGCTTTGTGCCCGTACGTTGGTCCGTGGGACGAAGTCGCGGACGGCCGAAGAGCTGAACGCTCTCATGGAGCAGAGTGGAATCAAGATCGGCCTTACAGTAGGCCGGGACGCCATCGAGTTGAACGCTCGATCTCTAACCGAAGACTTCCCCCTTCTTGTCGAGTTGATCGGCGAGATCCTGCGAGAGCCGCTTTTCGATCCCGGGCAGATCGAACTTGCCCGTTCCCAACAGCAGAGCCGGATCAAGTCGGATCGAGAGGACACGTTCCTGCGGGCCTACGAGCGTGGTCTCCGGGATCTCTTTGGCCGGGGCTCGCCGTACTCCCGACCGATTCGGGGTACAGAGGAGAGTGTCGCTTCCATCTCTCGCCATGACCTTCAGTCATTTCATGGGAGGCTTCTCTCGGAGGGAGCGTGGAGTTTCGCGGTCGTCGGCGATGTGGACACCGGAGTCACGCTCGACCGTTTTCAGAGTGCCCTGGGGTCGATCAGCCGCGAAAAGGCGTCGGCGGATTCTCCTCCCAGGCTGATCCCTATCTCCGGAACCCGAGGAACCGTGCAGGTACCTCTCGAAGACAAGTCGCAGGTCGATCTCGTCTTTCTGGGCGAGGCTGTTTCGGCGCGTGCGTCAGACTACCCCGCCGCGTTTCTCGCCAATGTGGTCCTCGGAGGTTCCTTTACGTCACGGCTGAACGGGCATCTGCGAGATGACGAGGGGCTAACCTACGGTGCCTGGTCTGACTTTGTAGATCGCGACGGGGCGTTCTACTGGCTCGCCAATCTCGGCGTCCATCCCGACAATGTGCAGGCGGCTCAGGACGGCGTTCGCAGCGTTCTGAACAAACTCAGGTCTGAGGGCCTCACGGATGAGGAAATCGACAAGGCCCGGGAGTACGCGGCCGGTTCCTTCCCAATCCAGCTCCAGTCGAAAGCACAGGTAGCGGGAACCTTGATCGAAGCGGAGCGACTCGGCTTTGGTACAAATTACATTGCCGGCTACGGGGATCGTCTCCGCGCCGTTTCCAATGAAGAAGTGCGGGCGGCCGTCAACCGTTTTGCGGATCCGGAGCGATTGCTCGTAACCGTGTCCGGGACGTTTGATTTGTCTGATCCTTCTACGAACGAGGAGAGCGTCGAACCGTGAAGACATTTCGTTGGGCTTTCGTGGCGGTCGCACTGATCGCACTTGGATTCGGAGTGAACCGTTTTCGTTCCGTCGAAGGGACGGACAGCGCCACGGCGGCAGACTCGGCTGTCGGCGGCCCTTCGACTCAGGCAGGAGATCTAGAGATTGGTCGGATCATGGCCCACCTCGATTTTCTGGCCTCCGAAGAACTGCAAGGCAGAGGGAACGGAAGTCCTGGAGCGAGCGCGGCGGCGACTTACATCGAAGATCAATTCAAACTCATCGGGCTCGAGCCGTCGGGTCAAGATGGCTTCTTCCACGACTACCAGGTTTACACTGGCGTTCGTGTCCAGGGAGCGATCGGGATGCGGGACAACGCGCGAGGTTATGAGTATGTCAAGGACTACGCCCCACTCGGAATGTCTTCTGACGGAACTCATCAGTCGGAGCTCGTTTTTGTTGGCTATGGCGTTACTGCCCCGGAACACAACTACGATGACTACGCAGCTGTTGATGTAAAAGGGAAGATCGTTCTGGCCCTTCTCGGCGAGCCCGGTCTCAAGGATCCCGAGAGTCCGTTCGACGGTACTACGCCGACTTCGCACAGCGACCTCTACACAAAGGCGGCCAACGCCGCTGCTCACGGAGCGGCCGGCTTGCTTTTGACCGCTGGTCCCGAGTATGCGCGGGGCGCGGACAACGTCTGGCGGATCTCACAGGAGCAGGGTTATCTCGACACCAGAATTCTGGTTTGTCACGTCAGTCGGGCTGCGGCCCGTAGTCTTGTCGAACCTGCGGGCCTCGATCTGGGCGTCGCTCAGGTCGAGATCGACAAGTCGTACCGACCTGTTTCGTCTCTCATTCCGAACCAACAGGTTGAACTCAAAGTCGCCCTGCGCCGGTTGAAGACGAATCTGAGAAACGTGATCGGAAAGATCCCGGGCCGCACTGAACAATCGATCCTACTTCTAGCCAACTACGACGGCCATGGAATGGGAGAGGACAACGCAGTCCCGGTATTCCACCCCAGCGCAAACGAGAACGCCAGTGGCGTCGCTGCACTCATCGAACTCGCTCGTACGTTTCGGTCTGGACCGCCGCCCGAGAAAACTCTCTACTTCGGGTGTCTCTCTGGGCGTCGGCTGACCTTCGCGGGAGCGGACGGCCTGGTTCGGGATGAAGTCTTCGGCTCGGCGAAGATTGAGGTCGTGATCAACCAGTTTGCCCTCGGGTCCATCAATGAGGCGCAACTCGAAGTGTTGGGCGTTTCGAGTGGTCGGGGACTGGAAACCGTGGTTCATGAGGCTGCCAAGGGCCTACGCGCTCCGGTTGATCTCAGGGTGCTTTCCGCCATTTCGCGGTCGGGAGATCACATCCCGTTTTACAAGGAAGGCATCCCGACCCTAACGATCTTCGGTGGTGCCTTTGAGGAGTACGGTACGCCGAAGGATACGCCGGATCGAATTGACCGCGGCAATCTCCTCAGGCGCACACTTTATGTTCGACAGTTGCTCGAAAGACTGAGCGCCTCGGAGTCAGTGATTGCGTTTCAGCGCTAGACGCAACCCCCGGCAGTCGCCGATTCCGACTAGGCCTCTGCGCCATCAATAGCTCTGCGCAGTCGCGCGAGCCTTTCCGAACGGTCGCGCGCGAAGCGCTCGATTCCTTCGAGCAACCAATTGGGTGAGAGATGGGCTTCCTCGATCACTTCGTCGAGATTGCCTCCGGTTCGCCAACGATCGTCGAAGTCGCTCGTCATCGCATACTCCTCGGCGATTTTGTGCGGAAACCAATCGTGGCAAACGCGGCGTGATCGGTTCGAGATAACGGTTGAGTCAATCCAGTCTTCTTCGGGCAGGATTTGATTGCGGTAGTCCTGCCCCTGCAGCTCGAAGAGTTGGGGGGAGATGATCGCGACGATCTTTACGTTGAGCCCCGCTTTTTCGAGATCCGGTAGGAGCTTGATGACGTTGGCGGTGGTGGACGTTCCGGTGACGAGGAGTGTTCCCATCTTTGGCAGATCATCCCGATAGTCACGAATGAGATATGCACCCTTGGCCGCAGCGAAGTGGGATTCGATTCCAAGGGCCTGACGATCAGGAATCTCGACCGGTGGACGCGTCAGGTGCAGAGCGATGATGGGCGCTTTGGCCTGAAGGGCGGCCGCGATGACGACCGGCACTTCGTTGAATTCCCAGGGATGCAGGTCAATGACCTGGCCATCCGGGAAGAGTTGGGTCACACCAGTCGCAAAGATCCCAAAGTGGGTGCGACTGTCGTCGGCCGTTTCGGGTCCGGAATGACCGGCCACCCACAGCACCGGGCCGACCTCGAACTCGGAGTCCTGGGCCAGCTGGCTGAACAAGCGCATCGGCCCGTACTTTAAGTAGCTGAATGAGCCATAGGTCGAACAGGCGGCTCCGAATCCGTCGAACTCTTCGAAGGGCTTCTTCGCGAAGTTGACCGTGGCGATTCCGACCGAAATACCCGCGTTGGTAAACTCGGTAATCTCCTGGGGCAGGAGGGCGCCGTCCTGGTTTTGATTGCGGTCGTACCATCCCCAACCTTCATTCGTGCCGAAGCCTTTGGCGAATCCGGAGATGTTCGTCGAATCGGCCAGGTCAGCGGATGAGGCGAGAAAGAGCGGACGGCCATACTTCCCCCGTGCCCAGCTGTTGCACCATGCGCCCCACGTTCCGAGGGCAGCCCGATTGGGCGCCGTCTCCCCAGGTTTCTTCCACATCTCCTCGGGGTAGTTTTCGAAGTCGGTCAGAGCGGGGTCTTTCCAGGGGTTCTTCGAGAGGTCGAGACGGAGGTTGGGTGCTTCCGACGGTACCGAATCTCCAATCTTGACCAGAGTGTCGGCGAGATAGTCGATGAGATCCTGATCCTCATGCATAACGTCGACGACTTTCTGGAAGTTCGTCAGACACTGCATCCGAAACTCTTCATCGTCAGCGGAGCGTGGTTCTCCAAACCCGGTAAACTCGACACCGTACGTCTCCGCAAAGGGTTTTTTCGTGTCCCAGTAGATTTCGCTGTTTGACTTGTGGGGCGCGCCGTGACTTGCGTAGTCGTACTTGAGATACTCCCGTCCCTTGCGTGTCTTCAACCAGCAGACACGCGGAATGTTCGGAGCGTTCTCACCGTGAATACAGTCGACGAGAGCGGTGTTGACATCCGCCCAGGTCGATCCGTTCTCGGTTCCGGTGACCCTCCAGCCATGCGGGGCGAACCAATCGGGTGGAGTTCCCGCGACGATCGAGGAAGCCGCGTGTGCGTCGATCCCAAAGTCATTCCAGTCAACGACGTAAACCAAGTTGTCGAGACCGAGCCCCCAGGCCGAGTTCTTTGTTTCGAGGCTTGCCCCCGCAGTCAGGCCGCCTTCCCCCTCGAAGGCGAAGACTCGCACATCGTCAGCGCCCGCTCGCTTCAGAGCCATGGCTGCTCCGGCCGCGGCGGGAGATCCGTGCCCAGACGGGCCCGTGTTGAACTTGACGAAGAGCGTTTTACCTTCCATTTCTGGGTGACCAGGGAGGCCACCCCGACGACGAAATGTCATGAGGTCTTCCCATTTGACAGCTCGTTCGTCGAAATCGGCGATTTGGTATTTCGGGTCTCCGGTCTGTTCGAACTTCCTCCGCATCGCCTCATTCATGGTCGCGAGAGTGGCGTAGAGAAGCGGAGTGCAGTGACCCGCCACGAGAATGAAGCGGTCGTTGTACGCCTTCTCGGGATTCCGAATATCCCAACGCATGACCTGTCCGAGGAGAGTGGTAACGAGGCCATGGACCTTGGAACGCGACCCACCAGGGTGGCCGCTCTGTCGGTAGTTCAGCATCATGTCGATGAACTGATCGATGATGTCTTTGGTCTTTTCCCAGTGATGAAAATGAGCTTCGTTGGCGGCCTGGATCTCGGTCGCCCGGGAGGTGGTCGTACGGTCCACGAAGATTTCGTCCTTTCCTGAAGTGCGGAAAGAGATCGTCGGGAAGCGCCGGCAGATCCGCGTGCTTCCCTTCAGATCAGATGGGTTAGTCAGTGAGAACGGAGACTCTCTGTGTAACCTGCTCGCGGCCGCGCTCGAGCCGAGCGAAGTAGATCCCGGAGGCCAAAGGAGCGTTCCTTTCGCTTCCCAGGCTCCATTCAATGCTGTGGATCCCCGCCGCCAGGGAGGCTTGGTCGAGAGGCTGGGCGACGCGGCGCCCGTGAATGTCATAGAGACTGAGCGACGTCGGTCGACTCGGGCCGGCGGGGATTGCAATCCGAAAGCTCGTCGAAGTCTGAACCGGGTTCGGGGCAACCGAGAGTGCAAGCTGGGCCGTGGCGCTGGACGTCTGACCACGCGTGACCTCGAGATAGCCCAGGAGTTCCCGGTCTCCGTTTGCCCCTAGTGCGTGAATACGGTAGTCGAGCGCACCTTCTGCCTCCTGCGCAGAGTCAAAGATCCGGTAGCGGCCTTCCTCCTCCGAAGCGGTTTCGATCGAACCGTTCACTGCGGCGAACGAACCGGTGCCTTCGCGTCGTTCGACGAGGTAGCCGACATAGAGATCGGGCTCCGGTACGACCCACTCCAACGTGATTCGATCGCCAACCCAGTTTCCCTCGAAAGCGCTCAGGAGAATGGGTGACGGCCGTGATCCGATCGTGAAATGGACGGGGATCACTCCGTCGGTGACGAGGATGAAGTCGTCTCCTGCGCCGGACACTCCGTCAGCTTGCAGGCCGACGGCCCAGGTCTCGGCCCGATCGCCGGTGACGTACTCATAGAAAACGGCTCCGTCGTCCCCGGACAAAGTCGGGCGCCCCGGGGAAGTGAAGTTATTCGTGATCACACCGGCGTTTCCGGTTTCAAAGTTGAATCCGGTCACCTCGACGCTGGCCTCCTCGTTGACGACGTTTACATAGTCGAAGGCCATCAGATTGTCGTTGTTTTGGCCGAAAGTCGGGTTTCCCACGCTCTGACCTGGGGGAAGGGGCTGGAAGACCCGGAAGAACTCGCCGTCGGTCAGGCGGAGCAGCGAAATGTCCCAGTACTCCAGGACCTGCTCTCCGATCGAGGTCCGGCTGAGCGCGTCATAGATCAGGAATTCGCCGGCCACGGAGAACTCGAGGACGTCCGCGTACACAACCAGATCCGGGGTGGAACCATCGGTGGAGTTTTGTGATTCGATTTCGATGCCACCCATTTGGTTGTTTTGAAGATCGAAGGCCCAGATGGTTCCGTCCTCTTCAACGGTGGTGGCGGCGATGAATGTTGCATCCGCATTGAGAGCTACGCTCCACCAGTTGCCGTCGTTCGTGATGGCAAAGTCCTGCTGGCCATCAATGCTGGTCAGCCGAATGTTGAAAGTCTCGTCAACCCAGGCGAACCAAGCGCCGTCATCTGAGAAACTGGGGCGGCCTCCGGTGGAAATCGATTGCCCCGAGATGTCGCTGAAGTCGTTGTTGTTCGGACCGTCGGGGAGGGGAGTTGCAAAAATGTGCCCGCTGTCCGTGTCGACGAGAGCGAGGAGATCGGAACCGGTGTTGTCGGGCAAATCGCCAGGTGGATCATTCGGCTCACCATCGACGATTCCGACCGCGTCCATCGCGTTGGCGATCGATTGCGCGGCGGAGGCTCCAAAAAGATCATTGGCCGCCTGGATGGTGCCGAGGCGAAAGTCGATGAACTTCGAATTGCGGGTCAGGTACTGGGTCAGGCTCCGGTACCAAATGGCCTCGGTCTGGTCGAATCCCAGGCCTTCGTCGACCGTTGCGATATAAAAAGCGCGATTGGGGATCCCACTGTTGATGTGGACGCCGCCGTTGTCGACGTCGGAGCCGAGAACGCGGAACTCGCTCATGTCGCGGGGTTGCTGACCGTTGAAGGCCACGTTCGAGGCTCCCGGATCCATCATGTTTCGCAAGCAGTCTCCGCTGATGCCGGGAGTTGTAACATCTTCTCCGAGCAGCCAATTCGCGCTGGCGGGTTGAAGAGCAAAGTCGGCGGAGACCCCGAAGGCGTCAGAAAAATGTTCGTTCAGGGCGCCGCTTTCGAATTCGTAGACCAGGTTGGCCGTATTTTCGGTGACTCCATGACTCATCTCGTGCGCAGTGACGTCGAACGAGCCCGCCAGGTCACTGAAAGCGTTACCGTCTCCGTTGCCGAAGACCATATAGGGCGCGCTCCAGAAGGCGTTGTTGAAGTTATTGTCGAAGTTGACAATGACGGTCATGGTGATGCCGTTGCCGTCGATGCTGACACGTTGGTGCCGAGTTCTAAAATAATCGTAGACGAGGCTGGCGAAATAGGAAGCGCTGACGCCATTTCGTGAGGATCCCCAGTCGGTCGGGCTCGAACCAGTGATCTGGAAGAGTTCGTTCCCCATTCCGTTTTGCGCATCAATGATATGGATTCCGCCTTTGGGGGTGTTGGGGAGATTACTGCCCGCCGCATCGAACATGTCCTTGGTCGTGTCGAGCATGAAGTGGGTTCCGCCAATCTCGTAGAGATTAAGCGAACGATTTGTGCCCAGGAGCCCTGTGCCGCTCCCAGTAACCGGACCGTCCTGGCAGACCCGGCTGACTGCATGTAAAAAGTCGCCGCTATCGGCATCGACGAAGACGTCGTCGCGATGTTGCAGTCCAACGGAAGCCAACACCTTCCAGGCGAGATGAATCTCGTTCTCGAAGGGGAAGTAGACGAGGTCGACGGACTCCGCTGACGGAATGACCGAAGAGGTAGAGTGCCCGCCGTGTCGGGTTTCCATCTCCGCAAGGGCGACACGGGTCGCTTCTGTTTCGTCGACGGTGGGTTCGAGATCGGGAAGCTCCGAGCTCGGAATGTGCTGCCCGCTGAATCCGATGACTCTTCCGGCGGGGTCGATACGAACGACGACGTCACGGGCCCAAACTTCCCGGTCGCGGTGAGTCTGGGCGAAACGCACGGCTTCGAATCCGTCCCGGCCTCGGTTGACACCCCGGAACTCCAGCTCGGAGCTCGGACTTTCGAGACGGAGGAGAGCCTTTTGATCGCGAAGAAAAGCACCCGCAATATCCGAAGCTTCGACCAGGCCGCTGGCCACGGCATTGGGGAGAAGATCGTCGCCGGCAATAAACCGAGGGACGCTCGATGTCTCGTGCCAAGCAATCTGAAAGGAGGATGGGTTGTCGGCGATCATTTGGTTCAGTCCGTCGACGGCCCGAGCGGAGGCGAGATGGCGGAGGTCACCGCGACCTTCGAGCCCCAGCGCGCGAGCGCGGGACAGCGCCCGGAGCCGCTCAGTCATGCGCCGCTCGAGCTCCTCCTGCGACAGCGAAATGTGTCCGAGAACTCCGTCGCGCCGGACCTTCCGTTTCGACGCGAACGCGTCCACTGTGGGCGCTGCACTTTGAGTTTTCTCTGGCACTGGACTCGCCGCGGACCGGAGGTCTGATTCGAGATTGGCGGGTAGATTTGCCGTCTCCAGAGACCACGCGGGATTGACCAGCCCCAGGGTCGCTCCGAGAACGAGGCATGCTTGCAGTGTTCGCATGAGTTTCCTTTCGTACCAAGGTCGAAGTCGAGAGTCAGGGACGTGGAGCCCGTGCTCTCAAAGCTGGACCCGAGCCTAGTAGAATTCGTCCACACGGGAAAGCTCGAGCCTCGCTCTGTACGATCTCGACTCGGGATTCCCCGAGTGTTGCACCGGGAGGTACAACTCGACCACGGTTCGCTCTCGTATGAACGAGCGCGTCAGGCCTCCTATGTGTGTGTATCTGTGCGGACTTATGTGAACGTAGGAGGTAATGGCACGTCGATTGGTTCTGAGAAACGTAAGAAAGGATCTTCCACGGTCCCAAACGAACGAACCTCTTGGTAGGAGTAAGAAAATGCATACTTGGACGAGATCTTTGGTTGTCTTAGCCCTCTTTGCCCTCACCACTATCTCGAGCGGATGTGCTAGTGCACCTCAGGCCGGTGGTGGCTCGGCTTGGGATCGACTCGGTACACGAGAGGTCAACTGGAGAGTGGATCGGGACGTAATCGCGGTGACGGCGAAGGACGGGCGATTCTCGAAACTGCAATTCAGAGTCTCCCGAGCTCCGATCGAAATGTACAACTGCACCGTATTCTTCCGGAACGGTACAAAGGAGAAAATCACCCTGCGGGGCGCGTTTCCGGCTGGGTCATCTTCACGGGTCATTGATCTTCCTGGAGGCGACCGCATCGTAACGCGCGTGGAATTCACTTACCGCAAGTTGCGACGAGGTGCGGCCACTCCCAAGGTGGTCCTTTACGGGCGACACTAGTTCTCGCCGGAGAGCCTTGGGACACCCTGGCGGTCCGCGAAAAAGCCCTCCGAGATTTCGCTCGGAGGGCCTTCCTGGAGGCACGGGACCGGATTCGTTGCCTCACTACATCGCTACGACTTCGCTGTCGCTACTTCAGGAGTAGAAGATGCTTCGACTCGCTTCCCCGAGGAGTTGAGAGTCGGACGAAGTAGACACCGCTCGGGCTGGGATTGCCTTCGCCGTTACGACCATCCCAGCTTGCGACATGGCTGCCGGCGGCCTGGGTACCGTCGACGAGGTTGCGCACTCTTCGTCCCTGTGCATCAAAGACTTCAAGCTCGATCCGGGCGGCTTGCTCGACCGCGAATCGGATCTGAAAGCTATCGCGCGATGGGTTCGGGCGAATCGCTTCGATCATCGACTGCAGTCTTGCTACAGGTTCGGAACCTGTACCGGAAGTCTGTTCCACGACAATGTCCTGCCGCATCCGCGGACGGAGACGATTGTGACCAAACTCTGTTCCAACGACGCCAGTTATCTGCAAGTAGTCGCCCGGCACGATCGAATTCGGGTCGATTCCAGTCTGGGGAATGATCTCGACGACGAGCTTCTGCGGCTCCGGCACGTCGAGGTCAGAGACGAAGATGAACTCACCATTTCCATCGGGCGCGTTCGCCACGTATCCCCGGAAGGTCATCAGTTCGCCGATCATCTCGCAGAGATTGCCTACGACGGGATCGAAGATCGGAGTCGCGACAGGGTTGACGTTCTGATCGACGATGGAGAACTCCACGACGTTGTCGAGCAGGATCTCCCCTTGGATTTCATCCACCCGTCCGAAGACGACGATCTCTTGCCCGAGGCGGGCATGAGGGAATTGTCCGAAGTCGCCACGAATCCGGATACCTCCGGAGCAATCTTGGATGTACATGATGGTCTCGTCGAACATCCCGCTTTCGACGGTGACTCGACCTCCCAGAGATTGGTTTGTGTTCATGACCGGCGAATTTGGAAGGCAGCCTCCGCTGTAGGTCTGAACAACGTCGATGCTTCGGCCCTCCGGGAAGCAATTGGGTGGGTTCTGTTGCCGGTGACCGAAGCTGAAGAGGTGATCTTCAACGTTGGCTCGAGCGGAGGTGAGAGCGAACTGCTCATTGACTTTGAAGTAGAGACCACCGGTCGCCGCTGCAAGTTGATTCAGGTTGGACCCGTCATCTCCTCGGGAGAGGGGGAGGTCGGCGGTCAATTCAACGTCGGTGGTCGCTGTGCCGACGTAGTCGGTCATGTCGATGACATAGAACCGGACGTCCGAGGCCACGGCTTTGTTGAAGGTGTCCGTGAATGTCGTACATCCACACCCTCCGTTGCTGGTGTTCTCTGCGGTATCGGTAAAAACAAGGACGTTGGCGGGACCTTGTTCAGTTGCCTTGTCGATCGCGCAGCAGAGCGACTCGTAGAGCGGAGTTCCGCCGCAGGCGAAAACCGAATTGATCGCCGAGTGGAGGAAAGTACTGTTGGTGGTCCAATCCTGGATCAGCTCATAGCCGACGTTCGATTCACATCCATTGGCTGGATCGGCAAACTCGGCGACGGCCATCGTCGCGGATGTGAGGTTGTCGACGAAGAAATTGGCCGCCTCTTTCGCGTCGACCATTCGGTTTCCGGCATTCATCGACCCGGTCTTGTCGAGAAGGATCACCGTCGGCAGGTCAGGGTAGAGGCACTGAGCCGCACCTTCGTCATCGGTTTCAAGAGATCGTCCCGATGCGACTCCGGCGTCACAGAAATAACCCCCGCCGAACATTGTCGGCCGGGTTGTGATCGACCCTGCTCCTAACTCCGTGTGGTGAATTCCGATGGAATGGCCGTATTCGTGCACGAGGACGCTCTCGACATCGATCGACGAGCAGTCCATGTTCCAATCCCAGGTATCGGCCGAGTCGAAGACGACATCACAGTCGGTGATCTCGCCGGTTTCGACGACCTCGGTCAGGATGGTCATGGCGAGAAGCCCGCTCGGTGCGCCCATCGAGCCGACGCAGGACCCAGAGTCGAACGCTGGATTGAACCAGACGGTCGTGTTGCTGCGATCCCCACCGGAAAGCCGCGCGCTCGTTTGGCCCGCATAGACGAAGTTGATAATGGCCCCCGGGACGTCCTCCCAGGATTGATAGGCGACTTGGGCCGCGTTAATGACCTCGTTCTGGGTCAAAGTAGCGTCGCCGCTGTCGACCGCGGCGTCTTGATTGATGGAAAAAGGCACGAAGTTTCGATGCCAACGCATGACCGTGCTACTCGTTCCACAGGAAAGTGCTGCTCCGGCGCAGTAGGTGCCATCGGAGGGTTGAGCACCGATGACCCGAAAGGCCGAGGCATCGGTCGAAGCGATCAGAGCGAGGCCAAGGCCGACTCCGAGCGAGGCGCATCGATTAGCGCTGGATAGAAACAGATTGTATAGAGCTGACATGACAGTGAAATCTCCTCTAGATCCTTTAAAAAGTCTGGTGGCGTGTTCGGAAGAGGCCTAGCGTGTCTCTGCCTGAACTGCGTTTCGAACCGACTCCTTCAACTCCTCGAGCGATTGAGGAATGTCGGGATCGGTCGGATCTAGGTAGTGGATTCCATGCAAGTCTCGGGTGACGCGTTCTATCGTTTGCACTGATCGATCGACCGAGAATTTGCCCTCGGAAAGGTTGATCACGTCATACGTTTCGGTGCCGTTCGCTTTGAGAAAGACGACCACTTCTTCGCCCTCGTCAAAACAGGCCGATCCAATGGCGAAAGTGCGAATCCCTTCGTAGGTTCCGCCGAGGAGGCGGAGAACGGTTGTGTTGCCGGAGGTCTCTGGATCTCGGGTTGCTTCACTCTTGATTCGTTCTTCCACGGAGATCTCAATCCTCGTAAAGATGTCCTCTCCCTCCAGGTATGATTCGATCGAACGGACTGCTCCGTGCACGACTGCGTCCGAGAGGGCAGTCAGTTGAGGAACGTCCAGTCGGGTCGCTGCGGTCGTGGCTTGGGCGGACGTGGCGGCCATCCACACAAGAATCAGACTCAACGTGACGCTGTTTAGGTATCTCGCAAACAATGGGAACCTCCTGATTCCGTTTGTTGGGCCCGACCAGGGAGCAAGGCGGGTCCTCGATAGTGGGTCTCACCTGGTAAACAAGCGGGATGCGGCGAAGCGAACAGGGGAAGTTCAGAAAGATCTCTTCGGTTCGGTTTTGGGCGGGCGAGTTTGGTCGGAACGGGGACGGAGGCACGAGGTTCGCTTGCGAAGTGCGGGAGCTAGTTCCGGGATGGAGGCCGGCGGTTTGCAACGGACGGCCCGGCAGGAAGGGATGTCGCGTTGATCCGCTCGAGGTGACGGAGTGTACTCCTCAAGCACACGAAACAAACCTTCCCGCCCGTCGGACCGAAACCTCTTCGTTCGGCGCGATGTCGGGAAGACGACCAGCTACCGAATCTGAAAGCTACCCGACTATAGGCTTGCTCCAACGAGTCTGCCACAGCAATTGTAAGGAGTTTTAACAAAGTTGCTATGAGCTGCTTATGGATAGTCAGATAACTGTGGGTTCGTTAGGGCTGAGACACGGAAATGCGGAAGTCGGCAGAATTCGAACCTGGAAGCGATGGGCCGGCTGTCGATGTGTGGAGAGTCTCGAATTATTTAGGCGATATCCGCGGCTTGATCTTGATCACCAGCAAACTCTTCGAGCAGGTTTCTGAGCTCTTCCGTTCGAACCGGTTTGGTCAGAAACCCATTCATGCCCACACTTTCGCAGCGCTCACGGTCCTCGGCGAGGACAGCCGCCGTCATCGCGATGATGGGAATGTTCGGGTTCCGGGTCGAGACTTCACCCGATCGGATCGCACGGGTCGCATCAAGGCCGTCCATCTCCGGCATGTGGAGGTCCATGAGCACGAGGTCGTAGTCGGATTCCTGTAACGCCTCGATTGCTGCTCGACCGTTCGACGCTGAGGTCGCCTCATGTCCGAGTTTCTCGATGAGGCGAAGTGCGACCATCTGGTTGACGCGATTGTCCTCTGCCAAGAGGATGCGCAGGCCCGCTGTCTTGGTGTCTTGTACACCGAGCGCAGACGTCCTCTCGGGGACGGGTGCATTCGAGGTCGTCACCATCTCCGAAGGATCAGTGTTTCCGATGCTTTGGAGTATGGCGCGTTCCAGAGCGGGGAACCGAACCGGCTTTGGCACCATGGCGCTGATGCCGAGTTCGGCGACTCGGTCCGAGCCGACATGCTCACTGATGGCGCTGAGGAGAATCTTGTGGGGGCAGCCCCAATGGGGATTTTGCTTAACCTGCTCGGCCACCTCGAATCCGTCCATCCCAGGCATCATCATGTCCAGGATAAGGACGCTGTAGGGGCGTCCCGCGTGTGCGGCACGCTCGAGTTTGAGCAAGGCAGAAGGGCCGTCGAATGCTTCCTCCATCGTGAATCCGATGCGGTCGAACCACTCGCGGAGAATGGAGAGGTGCGTACGGTTGTCGTCGACGCAGAGGATACGGTGCCCTTCCAGGCAGGAGCGATTGGCCGGGACGTGACGAACCGTCTGAAGGATCGGGAAACTCGCGGTGAACCAGAAGGTCGATCCCTTTCCGACCGCACTCTCCAGCCCAATTTTTCCGCCCATCAGCGAAACAATTTGTCGACTGATGGCGAGTCCGAGTCCGGTTCCCCCATATCGACGGGTGATGGAGTTGTCGACTTGGGTAAAGCTCTGGAAAAGCTGGTCCACCCGGTCTTCCGGAATGCCCATTCCACTATCTATGACCTCGAATCTGAGGTCGGCGTTCGTTTCGGTCGAACTATCGAGCTGAACGCGGATCGTGACCTGTCCAGTCTCGGTAAACTTGACCGCGTTGTTGGCGAGATTGAGGAGGATCTGGCGCAGCCGCCCGACGTCACCTTGAAGGTGAAGCGGGACATCCTCATCGATATGTATGATGAGATCGAGGCCTTTGTCATGGGCCGAGAAAGCAACGACGTCACCCGTGTCATAGAGCGCGGTTTCGAGCTCGAAGGGAATTGATTCCAACTCCATCCGACCCGCTTCGATCTTCGAGTAGTCGAGAATATCATTGAGAATGGTCAGGAGATTCTCGGCGCAGCCTTGAATGATCCCAAGCGACTCTTGCTGGCCCGGTTCCAACTCCGAGTCCGCCAGGAGTGATGACATTCCGAGGATGCCGTTCATCGGAGTGCGAATTTCGTGGCTCATGTTTGCGAGAAACTCGCTCTTCGCCTGAGTCGCTGCTTCGGCCACTTCCTTCGCTTCGAGAAGGGCAGCGTTGGATTCTTCCAGCTCCAGGGTTCGCTCGAGGACCCTTTCTTCGAGTTCTTGATTTTGACGCCGCATGGCGGCGGTGCGAAGTCGATAGGTCAGTCCAATGGCCAGAAGGAGCCCGAGGATGGCCAGGGTTCGAAACCAGGCCGTTTGCCAGAATGGGGGTGAGACGTGAATCCGCAACAAGGCGCGTGGTTCCGACCATGCTCCATCGGGGTTAGCTGCTTTCGCCCAGAAGATGTAGTCCCCGGCGGGCAGATTGGTGTAGGTAGCAAAGCGCCGCTGGCCGACATGGCTCCAGTCTTCGTCGAAGCCTTCGAGTTTGTACGCGATCTGGTTGGCCTCTGGCGAAGCGTAGTGAAAGGCCGCGATCTCCAGTGTGAAAACGCGGTCACGATGAGTCAAATCGAGTTGTTCGAGGAACCCGACTGTCTGGGGAAGGAGAACGCGGCCGTCAGCGGTTTCTTCGCCGACGCCGACGGGTGCGTTGAAGAGTTGGAAGTCCGTGAGTCCGACTTCGGGCGGGATCGGGTGATCCTGAATCGCGAGAGGATCAAAGATAACGTACCCATTGTCCCCGCCCAGGAATATCCGGTTGTCATTCGCGACGTAGTTCGGGGCGACGTAGAAGAGCTCCGTCGTCAGGCCGTCCTCGCAACCGTAGGTCTGTACAGTGATCTCCGGGCGCTCCAGCCCAGGTGGTCTGCTCGCAAGGATTCGGTTGAGACCCGATGAAGTCGAGGCCCAAAAAGCCCCGGTCTCTTCCGGAAGCAATCCGACAATCGAATCGAAAGTGAGTCCATCGTCGGTTGAGTAGGAGTGGAGACTGACTTGTCCCGTCTCCTCGTCGACGACCCGGCAATGGAGCCCTCTGTCCGTCCCGATCCAAAGGCGGTCGTACTCGTCGATATGCAAAGCGTAGGCCGAGTTTATCTCCTGGTCGGGGAAGACGATTCTTTCGACGCTCCTGCTCGCTCGATCAAAGCGCTGAAGGCCGCCTCGCTCCGTTCCGAGCCAAAGAAAGTCGCCGTGCTCCTCGATCGTTCGTACACTGACGTCGACTCCATCGGAATCAGTCGTCTTCCAAACTTCTAGAGCGTCTCGCTCCGGGTCGTAGCATTCCAGGCCATGCTCAGTGCCAAACCAGAGTGTTCCGTCCAGTCCCTGCAAAGACGTAAGGACTCCGAGGCCCGGGTCGACGGACTCGTCTGTACCGCTCCGGACACGCCGACCCTCTTTGGTCTGTGTGTCCCAGGCGAGGAGTCCCTCGTCTTCCGTTCCGATCCAAATCGTTCCGTCATCGTCCGCGAGCAGATTCCAGACCTGGATCTCCCCGATCTCGGGAGCTCCGAGCTCAGCCCAGGCGATCCGCTCGTATGTTCCGTCCGGGTTACGTCGCTCCAAACCCTGCACCGAAGCGAGCCAAAGGACATCGCCTTCTTCTGCGAACGAAAGAACGTGCACGCTGGTTTGCCCGCCGGGTTGATCCGGTTGCGGTACGTGCACATTGAAAGGCTTGTGGTAGAGGTCGGCACGCGCGACTCCACCGGTTGTCGCGATCCAGACGGCGCCGCTGCGGTCTTCAAGGATGTTGTAGACCGCTCCCGGTAGTTGTCCGGTGGTTTTCGGGTCGGCAGGGAAGAAAACCGATCGTTTCTCGTTAGGTTCAAACCAGGCGAGGCCTTCGTTCTCTGTAGCGATCCAGAGAGAACCATCCGAGCGTGGCCAGATTCCAGTAATCGGGTCGGTCGATTCCTTTAGAACGGGGATCTCCACGGAATGGGAGGTACGAGTCGTTGGATCGAGGAGGTGAAGCCCACGGTGTCCGCCGACCCAGATGAGGC